>Ga0315289_10006977_pt1 | contig 16552 bp, 11 predicted proteins | sample YL17G11_40_MG_FD_203452 | JGI IMG/M metagenome (GOLD analysis project Ga0315289, IMG submission 203452) | Sediment microbial communities from Yellowstone Lake, YNP, Wyoming, USA - YL17G11_40 | ecosystem: Environmental > Aquatic > Freshwater > Lake > Sediment | place: USA: Wyoming | collected... | reverse complement strand
TACCTCAAAGAGAGGGTGGTGCGGGTGCTGGATATCCGCGGTATCCTGCACACGGTCGCTGCCGGCGCGGTGGCGTTCGTAGCCATGGTGATCTTCAATCCCTTCCACCTGACCAACCTGACGCACACGTTCGTCATTTCGATCAGCAAGAACGCGGAGCGATGGCGCAACGTCCATGAGTGGCATCGGGCGTTCGACTGGACGAACCCGGTCGGTACTGCCGTGCCGTTCTTGATCATGTATATCCTGGCCTGGCTCATCCTCCTCGCGTGGGTTATCGTTCTCATCCGTGCCGCACGGATCGCCAACCGCCCCGTCAGCAAGAAAATGAAGGCGATGGTCCAGTACACATGGCCCCGGATCGATCTGGGGCTGCTGATCATCGCCGCGCTGACGATCTACATGGCGATTCGGTCCCGCCGATTCATCCCGATTGCCGGTTTCGCCGCGTGTCCCGTGATCGCGCTGTTGATCGACCAGGGCGTACGCTTCGTCGCCGGGTCGATCCAACTGGCACGGACAGGCAGATTCGAAATGCCCGTCCTGCCTCTGCCGCAGCGGCGCATTCTGATCATTGTGTCCGCCGGGGTCGTCGCAGGATTCTGGCTCATGTGGGGCCTGGCCTTCAAACATGTCTACCTTGATCCCTGGCCGCTGGATGCCAAGTACAAATCGGTATTCATGCGGATGACGGCCTCGTACTCCAAGCCGTTCGAGGCCTGCGAGTTCATGCGGATAAACAAGCTCAGCGGCAAGATGTACAACTACTGGACGGAGGGGGGCTTCATCGCCTGGGGCCAGGAGCCGGACCCCGATACGGGCCGGATTCCGCTGCAGTTGTTCATGGATGGGCGGGCCCAGGCCGCCTACGACGTACCCACGTTCGATCTCTGGTCGGACATTCTCTCCGGCGGCCCCGTCCCATTGGCAGCCGCGCGAGCGGGCCGGACCTTGACGGGGAAGGACTACGTCCAAGTCAGCAACTGGATCAGCGAGCAACTCCGGAAATACGGGGTCTGGGTGGTCCTGATGCCCGACCTGCAATTCGACAAAACGTTCACGCTGGCCCTGGAGTACAGCACGGACTGGCGCATCGTGTACCTCGACGACAAGCAGAAGCTGTTCGTGGATGTGAAGTCGCCAAAAGGGATGGCCCTGTATCAGGGAATGTTCACGGGCAAGACGGGATACCCGAACGACTACCTGGCCGAGATGGCGGTCGGTCATAATCTTCTGATGCTCGACGATAGCGCGCAGAAAAAGAAAGGACTCGAGTACCTGGTGAAGGCGCTCCAGGATAATTCCGCGCCGGCGCCGATGGTCGAAATGCTGTACAATGGTCTGCGGTGGCCCGAGCTGCAGCCGAGGATCGACCAGGTCTGCCAGGAGTACGCGGAAGACTTCGGGAACAATAAGGCCACGTACGCCCGGCAGGACGGGTATAACCTCCGCCTGCATGTGGCCCGGATGGCGCTGGCCCGCCTGGAGCAGGTGGCCAAGGCGATCAACGACGCGCAATCGGCGCAGAAGCTTCGTGCTCGGATCGACCAGTACAGAATCGAGATCGATCAGCTCGTTCTGCAGAAGAAATGGTAAGACATGGTCCCGCAAGAGGGGAAACCTCCATCCATTACGGTATTCTTTCCCTGCTATAACGAGCAGGAGAACGTGGCCAAGGTCGCGCAGCAGGCGGTCGAGGTTCTGGAGGGAGTGCAGGCGGACTACGAGGTGATCATCGTCAACGACGGCAGCGCCGACAAGACGGGCCCCGTCGCGGATCAGATCGCCGCGCGGAATCCACGGGTGCGCGTGGTCCATCACCCGCGCAACCTCGGCTACGGGGCCGCCCTCCAGTCCGGCTTTCGTGCCGCCACCAAGGACCTGGTCTTTCATACCGATGGTGACGGTCAATTCAACCTGGCGGAGCTGCCGCCTTTGTTGCCCCTGATGAAGGAATACGATATCGTCTGCGGCTATCGCATGAACCGTCAGGATAATTTCGTTCGCCGGATGAATGGGCGGCTCTGGACGAAGGTGACGGGGCTGCTCTTTTCTCTGCGTCTGCGCGACATTGATTGTGCCTTCAAGCTGTACAAGCGGACGATTTTCGACGACCTGAAGATGGAAAGTACCGGGGCCCTGATCAGCACCGAGATTCTGGCGCGAGCCGCCCGGAAAGGGTACCGGATCACCGAGAGAGGGGTCCATCATTATCCGCGGACCGCGGGTAAGCCGACGGGCGGCAATCTGAAGGTCATCTTCCGAGCGTTCCGCGAGCTTTGGCGGCTCCGCCGACGAATTCTGTCCGAGCCCTGACCCTATGGATCATCAAAAGGCGAATCTCTTCATCTACGGCTCCCTCCGTGACAGTCGGATCTTCCAGTCGGTCAGCGGTTGCGGCTTCAGCCTCAAACCGTCGCGGATCGATGACAAGACCCTGTTTGCCGAGCTGGCGTTTCTGCCGCATTACCGCCGGGTAAGCCCCGATAACGTCTACTACTACGCCGTGCCGGCGCCCCCCGCGCGAATCGAGGGTCTCGTGATTCACGGTGTCCCGCCGGCCGCGATGGCCGAGATCGACCGCTATGAAGGCAAACGCTACCAGAGGGAGACGGTGAGCGTGCACACCGGTCACGGCGTCGTCGAGGCGCAGGCATATCTCGTGACCACCGAATCCATGCGCAAGCAGTTCGGCGACCGTTTTCACGTCAATCTCATCCACGAGCTTTGGCTGCGCAAGCGCATCCGCCAGTTCCTCAAGAAACGTACCCGTCCCGGTGACGACACGGAGGACGCCGAAGTGGAACGCGAAGCCGACCGCGAGTTGCTCGCGACTACGGAACGGGATCTCGTGATGAGCCACTATCGCCACGAGGCGGTCAGCGATTATTACCTGGAGCATGAGCTGAATCGGCCCCGGCCGAGCATCAAGGAAGTCTGCCGCGAGCCGCAGGCCCAGCCCTATGTGCGGGACTACCTGGCCTTGATCCTGCGGCAGGTGCTCCTGAATCAGTTCGACGAACAGTTGCAGGTCCGCTACCGGTTCGAGCTGGAGCACATGCGCCCCAGCCTGAGATATTTCGCCCGTTCCGTCAGCCTGCTGGCCTCCCTGCGCATGCTCAACGCCAACCGCAGCGTCGTAGAGCCGATCGTCGAGAACGGTCTGAACCTCATCCCCAGCGACAAGCTGGTCCGCAGCGGCGCCGAGGGAGCCGATCTGATCGACTACGTCAAATACGCCGTGCGGGCCGTCCGGAGCATCTTCGACCCGCGCGTGGCCGAAGACCATCTGAGCCGGATTCGGGCCAATCTGCAGCCCGGACTGATTCCGCTCGGATGTGAGCTGGAGTTGAGCAACGTCGGCGCCGCCGCGGTCGAGCCGCTGCGCAGCGCCGCGAAGGCCGTGGACCCGGTGTATGACGGGTTCAAGTACTTCTATGATTTCCACCTGGATGTCCTGTGCTGGAAACTCGGCGGTTATATCGACGACCACAGTGGGTATACGGACCGGCCGCGCCGCCAGGGCTTCTTCGAAGCCGCGCCGGGCCGGCTAAGCATCGCCGGCGAGCTCTCCCGGCCGGCCACCAGTGACCCGTGGCTCCTGAGCCAGTTGATTCATGAGATCGTCAGCTTCTATCAGGTTCGTCCGCACAGTCTGCATTTGTCGTTCCAGTTGCGTAAGAACCAGATTGGCAAGCAAAAGATTCTGCCCGTGGGCTTTGTGAAGTGCTTGCTGGCGATGGGCGGGGGGTTGGAGCCCAGAGAAGAGAATACAGAGAACGGAGGACAGAAGACAGAGGACAGCGCCGCTCTTCAGAATCCGTCTTCCGTCATCCGCCGTCCGTCCTCTGGGCTATGGCTCTCGCGCATGGGACGGCGTGAAATCATGCAGGAAGGCCCCCACCTGCGCGCCGGCGCGACGGGGAAGCTGCTCAGTTACGGCGAGGAATTCGTCTTCGCCCGGACCAGTCGACGCAATTGGTACCTCGGCGATGATGAGTTTGCCGATCGCCCGCCGGCGCAGGCGACCACCCACGTGCAACAGTACAAGTTCATTCGCCTGGACCGGCAAGCGCCCTATGAGCCGCTCATCGTGTGCCTTAAGGGGCTGCAACTCGCGTACAATCCGGGGGATTACCTCTCGGCGGAACAGATGCAGCAGAATCCGCGCCTGTACCAGCACTACCAGGAACTGAAGAAGTGGGCGAATCACCCGGCTCCGATCGGCGAGCGAACGATCCACCGGCTTCTGGACACCGTCCGCCACGGGCTCATGATGGAAGGGCACCATCGGCCGGTTCACTCTCTGCACTACATCGAGTGGGTCCTCCACGCCATCGAGACCCAGTTGAAAGCGTTCAATCAGCCAGTGCAGGAAGGGGCAAGTGCGGCAGCGGTCGTGTGATCGTTCGGCCAAGGCTGGGTCATGCAGACCAAGCGCGCGCGGGCAACTTGCCTCAGCCTCTCGATCGCACAGCGTGCGATCTCGTCGTGATCGAAGGCCATTGGGGGCAAGTTATCGATATCGAACCACTGCACCTGGGCCGCATCATCGGCGGCTTTGGCCTGGTGCCAGTCCTTCCCGGCGATGCCGAAGTAAACAACCGTGATGCTCCGTCCGCGCGGGTCCCGGCCGGGTTTGCCGAAGGTGTAGGGCTGCTGCTCCGGGGGAACGTCTTGCAGTCTTGTCTCCTCAGCCAGTTCGCGGACGGTTGCCTTCGGTAGTCCCATCCGTTCCAGCGAATCTAGCTCAACAACTCTTGCTGCTGATTCTTTTCCGCACAGCCAGCTTGGGTCTATGCGGAGCTCGTCTTTGGGCTTGCTTTCTTCGTATCACCAGATGCAACGGCTACAGCCACATTCTTCGGACGTAGGAGTTCCGGAAGGTCAAGATCGGCGACAGCGGATCTATCAAATACGTAAAGGGCGACATATGTTAGCCCGTTAGGTGTTTGCTTCGCTTGCTGTGAAAGTATCTCAACAATCTCTGACACGATAACCTGTACGCCCTCGGCTGGAGTTAGGCTCTTGGAGGCCGTACCGCCTCCAATAACGGGAAACGCAATACTGCTTGCGCCAAGTGAGATGGCAAAGTGGATCGATGCACGCACGATTGACCTGATAGTCATCTCGTCAGGGTATCTGTTCTCATCCAGGTCAATGACGGCGGGGTGAATGATCGCTCGGCAGTTCAACTCGCCTCCACTGGTCACCGCAAGTTTGCCTTGCCGGAGTTTATACGCGCGTCTCCGGCACAATTCGGCGGCCACAGAACTTCCTGCCGCATTCAGAATAGCCTTCGCGACACCTCCCCTGGCCTGAAGGTGATTATCGTCAGAACTCACGAGGACATCCGCGGCAGAAGTGACTATGTCGTCGTGCAGGATATCGAACTTAGCCTTGCCAAATCTCGCCTCGGCAAGGATAACCTTCTCAGGCGCAATGTCCGGAATCCGGCGTTGCTGGGCGTCAAATCGCTCTCGATACTCCGAAGTGACACGTGCTTCCATCTCTTGCAGATGCAGCGCTACGTAGTCTTGATCCGATAACAATGCGGGCCGGAATTTTGTCAGAATTCGATATGTGAGGAATCCGAAACCGATGATGGCCACCAAAGCTCCGATCGCTAGGATGGGACGTAGCCAAGCTGGCAGCTCAGGTCTCAGGGCCGCTGTAAGGAGGCCGCTGGTAGATAACACCAGCACTATCGCACACACAGCAAGGAACTGAAACGGACGCACGATGTCACGAGGATTCAGTTCTTTCACCTTCATGGAGCCACCTCACTTTCTTCCACCAGGTACATACATGCCTCCCGTATAAGTAGTGCTTCCGGAAACCCGGCATGATACCATTTTGCACTATCTAAGCGATTAAGACAAGCTCATCGGTGATTTTTTGAGGCTGATGCTCTGAAGCAGTTCTTGTATAGTAGATTTCTCCTTTGCTCTCAGTTCCTCCCTGTACGAGAACGAGCGATCCGAATATGATACCACTATGGTTGGAGTCTATGGGAACATTCTGCTGATCAAGCCCAGCTCGTTGGGCGATGTCGTGATGGCTTTGCCGGCGCTGTCGGCGTTGCGCCGGAGTTTTCCGCAAGCGCGGATTCATTGGCTGATTCGCCCGGAGTTCGCGCCGCTGATCGAAGGACACCCGCACGTTGACGAGGTCCTTCTCTTCGACCGCAAGTTTCTGGCCCAAGCGTGGCGCAGTGGGGCTGCTTGTCGTGGTTTGCTCTCTCTCGTTTCCGAGTTGCGGCACAGGTGCTTCGATGCCGTCTTGGACCTGCAGGGGCTGTTTCGCACCGGCCTGCTGGCCCGGCTTTCCGGTTGCCGGCAGCGCTTCGGTCCGCGCTGGCGCGAGATGGCTCACGTGTTCTACACGACCTCGGTTCCTCCCCGGCTCGAATGGATTCACGTGGTCGATTACTATCTCAAGCTGGTCGCGACGATGGGAGCCGCGGACCTCCGGCCGGAATTCGTATTGCCGGAAAAACCGGCGGCCGGGACCGCCGCGCGCAATCTGTTGTCGCGTCATAAGATCGACCTCGATCGTTACGCCATCGTCATCCCGGGATCGGCCCAAACAAGCAAGTGCTGGCCCGGGGAGCGATTTGCGGCTCTGGTAGACCGGCTCGCCTCGGAGCATGGTTTGGCCGTCGCCGCCACCGGCGGTAAAGCCGAAAATGGCATGATCGAGACGATTCGGAGCCTGGCCAAGCATCCGCCGGCGAATCTGGCGAGCCAGACATCCCTGCCCGAGCTGGTCGAGGTGCTGCGCGGCGCAAAGCTGGTCGTGAGCAACGACACCGGTCCCGGCCACATCGCCGCCGCGTTGGGTCGGCCGCTCGTGATGATGTTCAGTTGGTCGAATCCACTACGGGTCGGACCCTACCGCCGGCCGCAGTGTGTCGTGGCACGCGAGGCCGACAAGAGGGGCCTTGCCAACCGCAGCCGCGCCCCTCAGCACAGCATCCGGCACATCACGCTCGACGAGGTCTACGCCAAAGCCGTCGAGCAATTGCAGGCGGGAGGCCGGAGGCTGGAGGCTGGAGGCGCGTTGCGAAACGCCTGACCTTCAGCCTTCAGACTACCACCTATCGTCCTCGAACGACGGAAGCGCACCGCGCGCAGATATCAGGATACTCCGCGTCCGTTCCCACGCTGGGCCAATAGTTCCAGCAGCGCTGGCACTTGGGGTAGGGGCTCTTCCGGGCCGTCACGGTCGTTCGCGCGGCGGCTTCCTCCAGCTTGACCTCGCTGACGATGCACAAGGCGGCGAAACGATCCAGACCGAATTCCTTCAGTGCGGCGGCGTCCTCGGGCGTGCAGTGCATCGTGATGGACGCCTCCTGGTTGCTGGCAATGACCTTGTCCCGGCGCAGACCTTCGAGCACCCGCAGGGCCTCATCGCGGAGGCTCATCAAGTGGGCCCACTTGGGCTCCTGATCGGCATAGTCGATAGCCGGATCGACTTTCGGCAGATGGGCGAGGTGGACGCTGGCACAGTCTTCGGGTTTATGGGTCATCGCACCCCAGGCTTCTTCCATCGTGTGCACGAGAAGCGGCGCGAGCAGCCGCACGAGGGCGCTGAGGACGTGGTACATCGCCGTCTGGCCGCTGCGGCGGGACGGGCTGTCGGCCGCATCACAATACATGCGGTCCTTCAGCACGTCCATATAGATACTGCTCATCTGGACCGAGGAGAAGTTGTACAGCAGGGAGAAGACCCGGTGAAAGACGAAGCCCTCATAGGCCTCGGTCATCTCGGCAATCAGCTTCTGGAGCTCCTGCATCGCCCACTGGTCGATCTCGTGCATCCGCTCGTATGGTACGGCGTCCTTCTTCGGATCGAAGTCATTGATGTTGCTCAGCAGGTAGCGCAAGGTGTTGCGGATCTTGCGGTAGGCGTCCTGCGAGCGGCCGATCAGCTCGTCCGTGCAGCGGACGTCCTCCTGGTAGTTCACGCTGGCGACCCAGAGCCGCAGGATGTCCGCGCCGTACTTGGTGACCTCGTCCTGGGCGCTGACGTAGTTGCCCAGCGCCTTGGACTGCTTCATGCCCTTTTCGTCCACGGTGAAGCCGTGGGTCAGAACGCTCTTGAACGGGGCCGAGCCGATGGCGCCCAGCGACGGCAGCAGCGAAAGCTGGAACCACCCGCGATGCTGGTCCGAGCCTTCCAGGTAGAGATCGACCGGCACGGGCCAGTGCTCGCGCTTGGCGCAGACGCTGTACCAACTACAGCCGGACTCGAACCACACGTCGAAGATGTTCTTCTCTTTTTGCAGGTCATCGAAGCTGACGCCTTTGGGCAACGGAAAGTAATCGCCGAGGATTTGCCGGGGCGTGTGCATAAACCAGCTATCAGAGCCGTGCTGGGCGATGTGCTTCGACACGGCCAACACAGATTCCTTGGTCAGCAGCGCCTGCCCATCCGGCAGGGTGAAGACCGGGATTGGCAGGCCCCAGCTTCGCTGGCGGCTGATGCACCAGTCCGGCCGGGATTCGAGCATGCCCGCGATCCGTTTCTGGCCCCACGAGGGAATCCACTGGACGCGGTCCACGCTCTCCCTCGCCATCTGCCGCAAGGTCTTGCCGGTGCCGGGCAATTCCTTGTCCACGCCGACGAACCATTGCTCGGTCGCGCGGAAGATCACCGGGTCCCGGCTGCGCCAGCAGTGGGGGTAGCTGTGTGTGATTTCGTGTTGGGCGAACAGCCAGCCATGTTCCTGGAGCCAGCCGTTGACGTCCTTCTCCACGTCCATGACGCAGCGGCCGCGGAGCCACGCCGGCACGGTGTCGTCGTACGTGCCGTTGTCCCGGACCGGCGAATACACCGCGAGATTGTACATCTGGCCCGACAGATAGTCTTCGAGTCCGTGCCCGGGCGCCGTGTGGACCAGGCCCGTGCCGTCCTCGATGGTCACATAGTCGGCCAGGATCACCATGTAGGCGTCCTTGTCGGTCGGATTCTGCTCGACGAACGGATGCCGGTAACGTAGATCGTCCAGCTCGCTGCCGCGCACCGTTTTAGGGGCGACCTGGTATTCCCCTTCCTTGAGCCCGCCGGCGTGCGCTACCGCACCAATGCGCTCCACGGCGACCACGGAGACATACCGGCGGCCGTTCTTCTCGTAGCTGATCGTCGTGTAGTCCAGATGCGGGTGCACGGCGACGGCCAGGTTGGCGGCCAGCGTCCAAGGCGTGGTCGTCCAGATCATGAACGAGATGGTGGCGTGTCGCGCTTGCTCGTCTGTCGCCAGACCCATCTCGATCAAGCGATTGATGCTCTCGTCCGTGGCCGGGAAGTTGACGTAGAGGCTCGGCGACCCAATATCCTTGTACTCCAACTCAGCCTCGGCCAAAGCCGTCTCGCACCCGACGCACCAATGAATCGGTTTCAGTTGTTTGTGGACCAGACCCTTGCCCACCAGCTCGGCGAAGACTTCGAGAATCCCGGCCTCATAGGCGGGCTTGAAGGTCAGGTACGGATCGTCGAAGTTGCCGAAGACGCCCAAATCCTGGAACTGGCGGCTCTGGATCTTGACGTACTTGCCGGCGTATTTCATGCAGTCCCGCCGGATCTGTTCCTTGGGCATCTCTTTCGCCTTGTCGCCCAGGTCGGTCACCACTTTCGACTCGATGGGCAGACCATGGCAATCCCAGCCGGGGATGTACGGCGCATCGAACCCCGTCATCGTCTTGTACTTGACCACGAAGTCCTTGAGAACCTTGTTGATCACGTGGCCCATGTGAATGTCGCCGTTGGCGTAGGGCGGACCATCGTGCAGAATGTAGAGCGGGGCGCCTTGGCGAGCCGCGCGGATCTTCTCGTAGATCCTCTCCTCGGCCCAGTGCTTGCGCATCTGCGGCTCGCGCTGCACTAGGTTCGCCTTCATGGAGAAACTGGTTTCCGGCAGGTTCAACGTGTCGCGATAATTGTGTTTCTGCTCATCCGCCATTACAAAGGGCCCTTCGGATTTATGATTTATGAATTACGATTTACTATCCCTGAAGCGCGAGCGTGACTCCATCCCAGCGCCGGATCCAAATCGTAAACCGCTAATCATAAATCGTAAATCATAAATCGTAAATGCTCAGCTTAGCTCCATAAACAGGGTCTGGAGATACGGTTTGAAACCCATCTTCGGCCAGAAACGGGCCCCGATCTCATTACACGTCGAATGTCGCACCTCGATCCGCCGAATTCCTTCCCGGCGGAACCAGGTGCAAAGCGTCTGGAACATCTGCTCCCCGATCCTGGCCCGGCGGTAGTCGGCCGTCACGCCGAAGTCGAGAATCTGGCCGAAGTCGGACTCCGCCAGGGCGGGGGGGTGGCGATCCAACATGCCCTGGCAATAGCCGACGATCTTGCCGTCCACGGTGGCGACCAGCACGCAGGCGGCGTCGTTGCGGATGTTCTCCGCGACGAACCGCGCGAAGATGTCGCTGCCATTGTGCGACCGCGTGAAGAACGGATCGCGCGCGCGGTGGAAATCCATCAACTCTTCCCAAAGGGCGACGATAGCCGGAACATCCCGCCGGGTCGCTGGTCGTATGGCCGCCGTTGTCTGCATCCGTCACTCCCTAACAAAAAAGCCTTCCAGAACTTGCTGCTCTGGAAGGCTCTCTTTCAACCGGATCTAAGCTTTCTCAGGGCAGCTTGTTTTCCTCGCCAAGAATAATGATCCCGCCGCTCACTGCCCCGAGTTGTCTACCGACTCTTGTCCGCATACTTTTTCCTGAAGAAAGCCGACTCTTTGACGGCTTTTCTACTACCGTCTTCGGCGAATGTCAAGCGCGGGTTTAGGATGCCCGCGTGCTATTTCACGTCGTTGCAGTCCAGGGCATTGCACTTGAGCCAGTTGGCCTGCAGGATGGCCAAGTCGGCCTCGTTGACGACGCAGTCGCCGTTCAGATCGCCGGGCAGCACCTGATAGTCCGGCAACGACTTGGCGGCCTCGCAACTATTGGCAAACACGTTGACTGTGACCGTATCCGAGCCCGTGTATTCGCCGTCGTTCGCCTCGAGCTTCAGGTCGTACTGTCCGGCGGCCTTGAATGTCACCGCCGCCTTCTCCGCCTTGGGATCTGCCAGCACGGCCATCCCCGAACTGGGCTCGCTCACGACGGTCCACTTCGTGGTGTAGGGCGACAGGAAGCCATCGTCCGTCACGGCGGCTTTCAAAGCGACCTCGGCGCTGCCGTTCTTGAGCCAAGTGACCACATCATCGCCCGCTTTCACGGTGGGCACGAGGTTGTCGGCCACGAACGAAAAAATCGGGCCGAAGACCGGGTCTTTGGCATTCCCGAAGTAGGTATCCACGGCCCAGTAGTATCGCGTCTTGGGTTTGGTCTGCACCACGACAGACGAGACGCTCTTCTGCTTGACGATCTGCGGTGTTTGAACCGAGCCGCCGACCGGGAAGTCCGGACTGGTGCCGAAATAGACATCGAAGGCCACCGGTTTGCCGGGCTGGCACGGATCGGGCGGGGTCCACTCTAACTCGGCCGTGCCGGCAGACAGTCTGCCGCCATCCACGGGCACCGGCTGGAACGGATGAAGGCCCGTGACCACGATGCGACCCGCGGTACTCGTTGTGTCCACGATGACCTTGCCGGCCCCGTCATACGCCGTAATGATGCCATCGGCGATCGCCTTGGTGAGAACGTCCCGGTTCTGCGTAGTGTTCGTGAGCGTCAGGGTGCCGCCGCTGAGATCGATGTGGGCTTTGCCGGTGTACAGGCCCAGGCTCGCCCCGCCGGCCCAGAAGTTGATCGTGCCGCCTCTGACGTACAGGCTGCCGTTGCCCGTCTTCTCCTGGCCGATGCCGGAGGCCTGGTTGTAGACGTTGACGACGCCGTCTTTGTCCACGGTCAGATCGCCTTCGCCCTGGAAGCCGATAAACAGACGCGCCTGGCAATTCAGCACGCCTCCCTCCACGATCAGATGGCCGGCCTGGTCACCCGCGTTGCTCTGGGCGTACCCGACAATGGACCAATCCATGACCGTCAGATCGCCGGCCACGAGTTTCAGGCTGCCGCCGCTGTTATCGCCCACGGCAAGCTGTTTGGCCTGAGCTCCTGCCATATCCATAACACACACGGGGACCGTGGTGGAAGAGAAGATGGCCTTCTGATCGGCATTGGGCAGGCCGTTGCTCCAGTTCGCCGGGTCACTCCACAGGTCGCTCACCGCGCCGGTCCACCGCGTGTCGGCGCCGACCACGGCGCCGAGGCACAGACAGAGAGATAGACACAAGACGATTCGACTCCTCATGATTTCCTTCCTCCAAAAATATGGTAGCCAATAGCGAACGCCCTGGCCATCACCAGGTGAGGCTTGCCAGCTTTCCAACTCTCTTTCAGATTACAGGAAGAGTGACGAAGTGTCAATGCCCGAGGGGGAGATTCTCAGGGCGGACGCAAAGTCGCTGGGCGGATCACATTCATGTCGTTGCGAGGAGCCCCGCGACGAAGCAATCTCAACCCGACGCGTAGTAGATTGCTTCGCTGCGCTCGCAATGACATGGGGGACGGAGCCGTCGAATGACTTTGCGTTTGCCCTGGGGAGATTCTCCAGGCAGACGCACCGCCATCTGACGTAGCGGGTGGCCTCGTCCAGCGCTGTAGGGCGATGGTCCTGCGACGGTGCCACACGGAACGGCGTGATGCGTTGAAGAAGCCGCCGGCGTAGTGCAGATTAGAGATCGGCGTGATCCGGCACGCCGTCGGTGTTGCTGTCGTAGTTGTCGTCCGGCTGGAACTCGCCGGTCAAGGGGTCGAAGCGCCAACCGTCCGTATTCGCGCCGGCCGCCGCGTCGCCAATCCGGACGGTGGCGTGGTTGTTGTACTTGTTGATGGGCATGCGCTCCAGATACGGGCCGAACTGGATGCCTACAGCACCTTCGCCATCGGTTTTCGTCACCAGCCGGCGCGTGAAGTCGGCGCTCGTCTCCCCCACAGCCGCCGGCCAGATGCCGTTGTGGTGGATCTTGTACAGCTCGATCTGCTTGCGCATCACGTGCAAGTTGCTGCGCAGCGCCGCGAGCTGCGCCTCTGACGTGGCGGAGTTGTAGTGCGGCATCACGATCGCCGCCATAATCCCGAGGATACTCACGACTATAAGAACCTCGACCAACGTAAACCCGTGTATGCTTTTCATTACCCTGTTCCTCTTGAAACGATGGAAGCGTGCATCTCCAGATCGTCTTGTCGTCCAATAAAAGAATACGAAGCGACTGGCGGGGGTGCAAAACAACAGCCGATAACGCCCCGAGCGCAGGCGACCGACTCAGGAGCGGCACACAGGGGCAAAAATGGAAGCGAAAACCGGCGCGCAGGCTCACCGCGGTCCGGATCCCCAACTCATGAAGAGACATGCTATGGCGTCAATCGGTTGCGCGTCGGTGGCCTGCCGGGCATCCTCGAAGCATTGGATTGTCATGTGCAGGGTGCCCCTGGCAGGCGCCTCTACCTCCTCCGCATCGATCCCCGCTCCCTGGTCCGCCTGGTAGCGGTACATAATCTTATATTTGGCCAGAGGGCGCGGCTCTCGGATAACGGCGAAATACCGGAACTTGTGCCAGAGCGTCAGCTCGGCGGCTCGACGGTAGAGGTACTCACGCAGGGTAGCGGCGGATGTGGTGTAGTTGGCGGTGAACGCGACGTGAAACGTGTCGTCCGAGAACTCCGTGTCGGCGTATCCGTGCCCAAAGGCCATAGGGGCCCTCCGGTACGGCGTGGGCGCACAGCCCCAGACGCACAGCGAGGCGACCAGAACAACCGCAGTCCAAAGCAATCTCACCTTCCTACCTTCGACATCCGACGACGAGGCATTGACCAGATTGTTGAGGATATGCGTCAAAGTGCTCCCGGCGACGGGTCTACTCCCCTACGCGACCGGTCCCTGGGCTCATCCGATACCGGATATCGACAGTGCTCCACAGACGGGATGAGCCGGCACGTCCTATAAACAGCATTAAGAATACCACCCGGGCAGGTGGATGCCCACAAAGAAAAAAAGGCGTAAGGGTGTTCGCCGGCAGGAATTTGCCTCCGGCCGGCAGCCCCAAGATGCTGCGGGAGGTGAGGATTGTCGAGGGCCGGACCGGCGAAGAGGCCGCGTGGGCGGTAGACGCTATTGAGTTCAAGTGCCGTACGTTGGTATCATAGCACGCGCGTAGTGCTGACGCGTAGGCCATGAAGTCAATGGCAAGGCTTGGTCAACGTGGTTGGATGGATGAACGACAGTCGGAAGGCTCATTACGGCTATCGAGGTGTGCTTATGGAAATGTCCGTCAGACAAAGCTCTTTGATCGCAAGATCCCGGAAGGGGGAATTGACCGAAACGGTGGCCGGTCGAGGACCGACGGTTCTTGGATCGGTGCTTCTGGTTCTGCTGGTCTTGGGGCAGGGCGTCGCGGCGAGGGAAAAGCGTCCGCAGGGTGCCAACGAGCAGCCCGCGGGCACCGCGGCTTCCCAGGTGAAAGATGCCAACGATCCCAACGAACTGTGGTGGAGCCGGTGGGATGCGCAGGTGAAGGACCCCAACGATGCCGTGGAATTGTTGACGGCCAAGTGGAATGCGGTCCTCAAGGTTCTCCAAGCCAAAGACCTGGATCAAAAAGCCAAAGAGAAGATCATCGATCGAATCGTCAGCCCTATGTTCGATTTTCCGCTGATGGGCCAACTCGCCCTGGGCAGAACCCATTGGCCCAAACTGGACGCGGCCCAACGGGAGAAATTCATTCGGCTGTTTCTGGCCCGTCTCAAGGCCCTGTACCTGGAGAAAACCTCACTCTACACGAATGAGAAGTTCGTGTTGAAGCCCGCTGTGCCCAGGAAGAACACCATCCAGATCCCCATGACGCTGATCTCGGAGGGCAAAGAGATCGCCATCCTGTACAAACTCCACAAGCTGGACGAACAGAGCAGGAGCAAGGCCACCGGGCGCTGGAGAATCTACGACGTGGAGATCGAGGGCGTCAGTATCCTCTTGACCTACCGGTCGCAATTCGACGATATTTTGCGCCGCGGCAGTGTGCAGGATCTTCTTTCGCAGTTGGAGAAACCACCCAGTAAATGAGTGACCATCCGCTTCATCCAACCGGGATTCGGGCGAAGCCTCGGTCGGCGTCCGAGTCCTTTTTCGATCGGGTCGTTCTGAGACATCCCTACTTCGTGCTGGCGTGTTTGTTGGGAGCGGTCCTTTTTTTCGCGTTTGAGGCCCGGCATTTCCGCTTGGATGCTTCCACGGAGACGCTGATTCTGGAGAATGACCAGGATCTCAAGTACGCCCGTCTGGTCGATGCCCGGTACGGCAGCGGCGACTTTCTCGTCGTGACGTTCAAGCCGCAGGAGGACCTCCTCTCGGACAGGACGTTGGGCGTGCTGGCGCGGCTCCGCGACGACCTCAAGAAGGCGACGACCGCCGAGTCCGTGCTGACGATCCTCGATGTGCCTCTGCTGGAGAGTCCCCCCGTGCCCCTCAAGGAGCTGGGCTCTGCGACGCGCACCCTGGCTTCGCCGGAGGTGGACAAGACCCTGGCCCGGAAGGAATTGCAGGAAAGCCCCCTGTACCAGGACCTGCTGGTCAGCCCCGACTTGGAGACCACGGTGATCCTGATCACCTTTCCGCGCGACGAGCGCTACGCCGAGCTCGTGCAGCGGCGAAACGCCCTGCACGAGAAGCAGGCGGCCGGCTCGTTGACCGCGGCGGAGCAGGTCGAGCTCAAGGACGTGGTCCAGGAATTCACCCGGTATCGGGACGAGAGCCGCCGACGGGACCACCAGAACATCCTGGCCATTCGCTCGATCATGGACCGGTATCGCCAGGAGGGTACCCTGTTCCTGGGCGGGGTGAGCATGATCGCCGATGACATGATCAGCTTCATCAAGAGCGATCTCCGGGTCTTCGGGACCGCGGTCTTCCTGCTGCTGGTGCTCACCATCGCGATCATCTTCCGCCGGGTCTATTGGGTCCTCCTGCCGACGCTGGTCTGCGTGGTCTCCATTACGTGCGCGGTGGGATTCCTGGGCTGGTTCGGTTGGGAAGTCACGGTGGTCAGCTCCAACTTCATCTCCCTGCAACTGATCATCACCCTGGCCATGACCATCCACCTGATGGTTCGGTATCGGGAGTTCGCCGCCGAGCGGCCCGATAGCAGTCAGCATGAATTGATCCTGGGCACGATCGGAAACATGCTCCGCCCGTGCGTGTATTCGGGCCTGACGACCATGGCCGGATTTGCGTCCCTGATCTTCTGTGATATCCGGCCGGTAATCACCTTCGGCTACATTATGGTCGTGGGGGTGGCCTTTTCGATCGTGGTGCCGTTTCTGCTCTTGCCGGCGGTGCTGATCCTTCTGCCCCGGGACAGGCCCTGGTTGAAGGGCCACTCCAAGTGGTCGCTCACCCCGATGCTGGGCCGATTCACCGTCGCCCACGGCCCCCTGGTCATTGGGGCCAGTCTGGTGTTGGTGGTCCTCAATGCCGCCGGAATCCGCAAGCTCCAGGTGGAGAACTGTTTCATCAACTATTTCAAACC
>Ga0315289_10006976_pt1 | contig 16552 bp, 15 predicted proteins | sample YL17G11_40_MG_FD_203452 | JGI IMG/M metagenome (GOLD analysis project Ga0315289, IMG submission 203452) | Sediment microbial communities from Yellowstone Lake, YNP, Wyoming, USA - YL17G11_40 | ecosystem: Environmental > Aquatic > Freshwater > Lake > Sediment | place: USA: Wyoming | collected... | reverse complement strand
GGACGCGGCAGCGGTCAACGTCATCGCCAAGACGACGGGAAGACTGAGCCTCAGGATTTTCTTCATGACCTCATCTCCTTATCGACGCGCAAAATCCGGATCGCGCGAAGGGGGGATTGTAACATGGCCGAGAGCGCCCTTGTCAACCCGGGGGCCGGGAGGCACTCGGGATATGCCGTTCGTCACCACGCGGATTTTCCCCAGCGCGGAAAATCCGCTCGACCTCGCTCTCGAGCTCTCGGAAAAACTGCGTTTTTCCGAACCGTGCCCGCTCTCGCTCTCGGACGGGTTCCGAGCGGCATATCCCGAGTGCTCTCCGCCACCCGCGACCGACTTCGATATATAGAGTTCGACAGTCAGGGCGGGGCGTTTGAAAAGGAAGCGGAGAACGGTTACAATTTCGGAGAGATGGACAAAACGGCGCCCTTCGCCATGTCGGGATTTGAAACGCTGGAACCGGAAATCCGCCGTATTCTGTCCGGCCTGGACGACGCGGACGTCATCGCCCGCATCTGGCGCCGCGACCACACCGTCTGGAAAAATCGGGATGAGGAGATCTCAACCAGGCTCGGCTGGCTGGACGGCCCGGACCGGGCCGCCGCGTCCGCGGACGGCTTCGAAAGTTTCGCCCGGGAAGTCGCGGCGGACGGACTCACCGGGGCCCTTCTTCTCGGGATGGGCGGGTCGAGCCTCGCGTCCGAAGTCCTGCGGGACGTCTTCGGAACCTCCGCCGGCCGTCTGAAGCTATCGATCCTCGACAGCACGGACCCCGACGCGGTCCGGACGGCCGCCGAGGCCGCGCCTCTCGAAAAAACGCTCGTCGTCGTCTCCTCGAAGTCGGGGACGACGCTCGAAACGTCGCTCTTCCTGAATTATTTTTATACCTTAATCTGCGACCGCGTCGGCCGAGCCCGCGCCGGGGCCTATTTCGTGGCGATCACCGACCCCGGGACGCCTTTGGAGCTTACGGCTCGGCGGCTCGGATTTCGCCGCGTCTTTTCCGGCGACCCGGACATCGGCGGACGATTTTCGGTATTTTCGCCGTTCGGGCTTGTCCCCGCGGCGCTCCTCGGGGTCGATATTTTAACGCTGGCGGAACGCGGGCGGCGGGCCGCCCGGGCCTGCCGGATCGCGGACGCGACCGCCAACCCCGGCGCCCGGCTCGGCACGATCCTCGCCGTAGCGGCCCTCGCCGGGCGGGATAAACAACGATTCGTCTTGCCTCCGGCGATAGTCAGCTTCGGCGCCTGGCTCGAGCAGCTATTGGCCGAAAGCACCGGCAAGGAAGGCCGGGGCTTCCTCCCTCTGGTCCGGGAACTTCCCGCTCCTCGAGATAAATTCTGGGCCGACGCGCTGGAAATATCGATCGGCCTTGGACCCGTTTCGACCGAAACGGAAGCCCTCGGGAAAGAACCCGGCGCGCCCGCCATCGCGTTTTCGCTCGAAGATCGCTACGAAATCGGTTTCCAATTTTTCTTATGGGAAATGGCCACGGCCGTGGCCGGCCATATCCTGAAGATCAACCCGTTCGACCAGCCGAATGTCGCCGCATCCAAAAAAAAGACCGAGGCCGTCCTCGCCTCCTGCGGCGGCTCCGGCGGACGTCCCGTGGAACTCAAAGCGGACGTCCGCGGCTTGCGGGATTTTTTAAAATCCGTCCGGCCGGGCGACTATATCGCCCTCCAAGCGTTCATCGCGCCGTCCGAAAACAACGCCGCGGCCTTGCGGCGCTTGGCGGTCAAGCTTCAGAAAAGGACGGGACGCCCCGCAACGTTCGACTTCGGCCCCCGATTCCTCCATTCCACGGGCCAGCTCCATAAGGGCGGCCGCGATAACGGCCTGTTCATCCAGTTGACATCGGACCACAAGCGTGACCTGCCGGTCCCGGCCGAGCCCGGGGCGGCGGCGACACGGTTTACGTTCGGTTCGGTCGAGGACGCGCAAGCCCAGGGCGACCGGGAAACGCTCGAAGCCCTAGGACGCCGGGTTCTACGCGTCCATCTCTCCCGCCTTCCGGACGACCTGGCGCGGTTGGCCGAAACACTCTGATTTTTTTAGGAAAAACAAAAGAGCCGGCCCCGTGCGGGAACCGGCTCGGTCGCTGTTCGTCTCGGATTTAATACAGGCCGATGAAGACCAGGTCCGCGTGGAAGATTTCCTTAGCCTTGGCCCTGGCATTCGCCGGAACGCTCTCCTTGATATTCAGGTAGAGCCAGTAGGTATCGAACAGCCGGAGCTTCTTGAGGTAGTAGTCGGCGTATTCGGTCACGTTATCGACGATGACTTTCGCTAGTTCTTTGTTCCCGTCGCCGAGAATCGAAATCCCCGTCATTTTGCCGTCGGCCCCGGTGATGAGCTTGCCGTGGACCTTCCCCTTGCTTTTGCCTTCCCAGTCGGCGCTCTTGGTGATGTTCGTGATCTTCAGTTCTTCGTAGTCGGTGCGCGCCTTCTGGTTGAAACATTCCTCCGGGAGGGCCGTCTCGGTGCTGTTGAAAACGTTCCGGTATCCGGTCCCCTCTTTGACGTCGATCGACTGGACGACCAGAAACGTGGAATTTTCGCGGCGGAAGAGAGCCTTGACCTTGACGTCCTTGCCTAAGAGAGAGGACGTATCGCCGTTCTCGACCTTTCCGTTGGCGACGAAATCAAATCCGGGAAGCTCGGAAACGTAAAAATATTTCCCGAAGGCGCTCTTGACCGTTCCCGTGACGTCGTTCAAGCCCTCGATGATCGTGTTCCCTTCCATCGCGGGCGGAGCGCCCTTCTCGCCGGGAGCGGGGGGTTGGGCGGCCTGTTTGCATGCCGTCTCGGCCGTTATTATCCAAAGAAATGCCAGCGCGCTGGCCCCGATGACGATGATTCGGCTTCTCTTGAGAGACATCGCGCTTACCTCCAATCGAGAAATCGGCACTCGAAGAAAAGACGATATTTTATACCATCTCGGAAAGAAAATGTAAAGAAGAAAGTGCCGGTTCGAAGCTTACCTCTTGCGGATGGAGCCGCCGCCCGATGAAGACCGGGACGAGGACGAACCCGAGCTTCTCGATGGGGCGCTCGACGACCGCGACGGAGCACTGAAAGAACGAGAGGGGGCGCTCGATGACCTCGATGGGGCGCTGAAAGAACGAGAGGGAGCGCTCGATGACCTCGATGGAGCGCTAAAAGAACGTGATGGAGCGCTCGACGAGCGCGATGGAGCGCTGAAAGAGCGTGAGGGGGCGCTGAAAGAACGCGAGGGGGTGCTCGACGATCGCGATGGAGCGCTGCGAGAAGACGAAGGCGCACGGAAGGACGGCGCGGTCGTATTGCTCGACCTGGGCACGTTGTTGAACGAGGACCCGGAACGGTTCACGCTCCGGGGCACCGAGCTGGAGCTTGGCGATGGGACATTCGTCGAGCGAGGCGAAACACTCGACCTGATTGTCGGCGACGTCAGGTTTCTCGAGGGCGACGCAGTCGTATTCGAGCGGAATTCCCGGAGGTTCGAAGACTGCGGCGAAACGTTCGACCGTATTGACGGTGAAGAAAGGCCCTTCGAAGGCGCCGTGTTCATATTCGAGCGGAACTCCCGGAGGTTTGATGACCGGGACGAGAAACTGCCGTCGTTGGCTGTGGCCGCGGATTTCCGGATCTGGGAAGGCGTGATAGCCTTCGACATCTCGCTCGTCCGGGAGGCATTATTCTGGACGTTCGTCCGTGAAGGGAAGGCGCGCAGGGCGCTACTCGGCGTCGCGATAGACCGGCCGCTTTGAGCGACCGACCCTCGGACGTCGGCTGCGGCGCGGTCCGACGACCGGCCGACGACGCCCGCCTTGATGTCACTTGAGGTCAGACGTCTGCCGCCTGCGTCGAAGCTCCGCCCGACGCTCCTCAGGTTGCCGCGCGAAACGACGCTTTTCGCTCTGGACGCGATCTCGCCGTCGCGGTTCGCCCGGGGCGAGTCGTGCGGTTGGCTCGACCGGAGAGAAATGAGCCCGACTTTGTGGACCGCATCGCCCCGGAGCGCCGCGTCGGAAATCCTCCGGTGCTGGAGCTGATCGCGGTGGATCATAGTCATGGCCCGGGACCCGTTCGGGTAATACCTATCCGTATACCGGTCGTGGAATCTCCCGCCGAGGAGGACGCCTGGATAATTGTAGTAGCTCAACGGGGCCCAGCCGACATAAGAAGCGTCCCAATACCAATGGACCCAGGCCGGCCCCCAGCCCCAGGAAGAGTGCGGGATCCAATACCAGCCGAGATGGGCTCCCCAACCCCACCGGCCGAAATGCATCGTGCACCAGCCCCAGGACTCGTAAGGTACCCATGTCCAGCCGATGATCGGATACCACTCCCACCGGCCGTTGTAATACGGGCGCCAATCGTCGTCGTAGATCGAAGGGACCCAGACATGGCCATAGGGTGATTCTTCGACCCACCGGCCGTTGTCCGCAAGTTCATTTTCGTATTCGGAATAAGATGCGGGCAGATAGGACGGAGCGGAGCGGGCGGTGTAAAGAGCGTCCCTGGTCTCGCTCCAATCGTCGAACTCGTCGCGCCTCGCCGAAAGCGAACCGGGTTCGGACTCGAACCGGCCGTCCAAGGCGACGACATGCTCTCCGCCGCCGACCAGGACCGAACCGTCCTGGCCCGCAACTTCGGCCCGGCCGCGATAAACGCTGAAGTCGGTTTCTTTGTTCTCCCGGACATCGATCCGGTAGAGCCCCGCCTCGAGGATATAAAACGAGGCGTCAGGGGTATGGACCTGGAGATTCCGTTCGCCGTCCGATGTCTCGACCCGGAGATAAAGGCTGCCGGCGAGAAGATGGAGGTTGGTCGGATCCTGGTCCTGGCTGGGAAGGGACGTGACGTCGACCTGGGTGAAGCGGTCGAGGCGGAGGAAATTCTGCCGGCCGAGCTGGAACTCGGCGCGGCCGTCCTTGGTCCCAATTTTGTCGCCATCGACGATGACCAGGTTCACTTCGCCCTTTTCATAGCCCATATCCTTGCCGCGCTGGACGAAAACATCGCCCTGGACATAGCTCATCCGGACATAGCTGCGGTCGTAGTAGCTCTGGGATTGGCCGGATCCAGGGAGCGGGATAAGGACAAGACTCGCCGCGACGATAAAACACATCTTTTTCATCGCCTGTCTCCTTCCAATAATTCTTAATGCAAAAAACATGCCAGGATAGGAAAGGAAAAATCAGGCGGGGAAAACGAACACCGGGAAGCCGGTGTCCTCCACAGAGGACGACAAAAAACCCCCGGCCTTCCCTCTCGTCGGGGAAAGCGCGGGGGTCGGAGCAGAATCGGATTAACTAAATATTACCATCCCAAACCGCGCCAGAAGCCCCATCGTCTCAGCGTACGCAGCCGCCGGCCGAGATCCCGCAGCCGGTTCATCGGGCCCATGGCGCCGCGACCGTTCATCATACCGGGGCCGCGGCCGAATCCCATGCCGCCTCGCATGCCCGGACCCATTTGGCCCATGCCCATCTGGCCCCTGCCAATCTGACCCATAGCGCCGGGACCCATGCCCGCGCCTCTCATCCCGAGTCCCATCCGGAGCCCCATCCCTAGACCGCGCATGCCGGTTCGGGCGTTTTTGACCTTTTCGAGCTGGTCGGGGGTGAAGATCTTTTCGAGATTCCGTTCGTTCAGGACGCCTTTTTTCATCCTATCGGCCTGGAGCTTGCTGACCTGGTCGATAAGACCATTGACCTTGTTCGTGTCGGACTTCGAATCCTTCATCAGCGGCGCCAATTCGTCGCGCAGCTTTTTCATCTGGTCCCCGAACGCTTTTTGCTCGTCCTGCCGCGCCTTCTGGAATTCCTTGAGCTTCGTTTCCTGGTCGGGCGTCAGGTTGAGCCAATTCTTCAGCCTCTGCATCGGTCCGCCCGGAGCCGCGGCCTGTTGACCGGGCTTCGGCTGGGGAGCCGGCTTTTCCTGGGCGAACGACAAGAAACCGAACGCGATGATTCCGATGACCGTAAGAATCGCCAAATATTTTTTCATCTCAATACCTCCTAGAATGTGTTAGGCAATACGTTAGACACGAAAAAAAATAAATCCTTGGAGGGACCGACACCGGACGTCATTCGTCATCCCTCCTCCCAGACTTCGAGGCCGGCGGCGGACAGGGCGACCGGAATGACCCGAACTCCGTGTCCGAGGGCATGGATGGAATCGACCATCCCCTTCCGGATTTCTTCGTCGGCGGACGCTAAAACGGTCATCGAGCCCCCTTTTCCACCGGCGCCGTTGACTTTCCATCCCGCCGCTCCGAATTTCCGGGCGACAGCCGCGACGGCGTCCGCGTCCCGGCCGACCAAGCCCGCAAAGAGCGCCCTCTGCTGTTCGTTGTTCCGGACCATGCTCTCCCCGAACGCTTCGAGGTCCCCGCTCAGGAGGTCCCGGCGGGCTTGGCGGGCGATCCGGCCAAGAATCCGGAGGTGCTCCCTCTGCGGTCCTCCGGCCTCGAGCCCGGCGATCACGCGCTCGTGCATGGACGACGAGCGGTGGGGCCGGCCCAAATACACCAGGCATAAGCGCCGGTCGAGGTCGGCCCAAACGGATTTCGGAACGCGGACGCTCCGAACCTCCGCCTCAGGATAGCGCGTCATCCTGATGAACGTGACCCCGCCGTGCGCCGCCGCGATTTGGTCCTGGATACCGCTCTGTTGGCCGAGCATTTTTGTTTCGACACGATGGGCCAAACGAGCGATCTCGCGCCAGCCGCGACGGGGCGAGCGCAGCGCGTCCAAAGCGCCGAGCAACGCGACACAAACCGAGGCCGACGTTCCCGTCGAGATACCCGCGGGGACGCGCGAGACGAGGTCGATGTCGAGCGCCCAACTCCCGGGAATGGGAAGGCTCGCGATCGCGAATTGAAGAAGCGGGTGAGGGACGGGGAGCGGCCGGTCCGGGTCCATGACGAACGTCTCATGATAGTTCTCGGCATGGACCGTCACCCGCCGTTTGACGCGCCGCATGTTTTCGGATACGACGACCCGCACTTCGACGTGCGGCCGAACGGCGAAATTCAGGACCGCTCCTCCGACGGCGAACCAGGTATCGGTCCACCCCCCGATATCGTTGATCCGGATCGGCGCCCGGGCGCGGACCACCCGGAGCCGCTTCGCGTTTTCCGCCCCGCTCATCTTAACGATCCCGTTGGCGCGCCCCGTCCTCGTTTCATCCGCACGGAGGCCGTCCCTAAGCCGCGCGCCTGTGCCGGACCTGGTCGAGCGCCACGGCGACGACGATGATGGCCCCGATGATGATCTCCTGGATGTAGTTCGGCCAACCCATCATCGTGCATCCGTTGCGGAGAAAGGCCATGATGAAGACGCCGATCATCGAACCTAGGATGCTGCCCTCGCCGCCGCTCAGGCTCCCGCCGCCGATGACGACGGCGGCGATGATATCGAGCTCGAGCCCGACCGCGACGGTCGGGTCTCCGACCGTGAGCCGCGAAAATTCCATGACGCCGGCCAGGCCGCAGAACAGCCCGGCGAGCGTGTAGATCGCGACTTTCGTCCGGCTTGTCCGGACGCCGCACAGCCGGGCTGTCGCCTCGTTCGAGCCGATCGCGAACGCATGCCGGCCGAAGACCGTGTAGCGGAGCATGCCGGCCATCGCGACGGCGAAAAGGATCATGAGCCAGACGCCGGGCGCGAGGAGCAGCCAGCCGGGGCGCGGCGACTTGGCCATGAGGTCGTTGACCCAGGTCAGCGGCGCGTCGATCTTCTGGTTGTGGGCGATCCATTTCGCGACGCCGCGGGCGATGCCCATCATTCCGAGGGTGATGATGAACGGCACGAGCCGAAGCCGGGTGATGAGCGCCCCGTTGAAAAAGCCGACCAGACCTCCCGTGAGGACGCCGAGGACGACGGCGGCGACGGGCGGGAGGCCGGCGTTGACGGCGTACGCCGCGATGACGCTCGACAGGGCGATATTCGACGCGGACGAAAGGTCGATGCCGCCGCTGATGATGACCACCGTCATCCCGAGCGCACCCAGGGCGACGATGACGGACTGGGTCGCGACGCTTTTCAGGTTGGCGAGCCGAAGGAATCGCGCCTGGACGTCCGGCATCGCGGAGAACAGGGCGAGGACGAGGAGGAGCCCGAGGAAGGGAGCGAGGAGGTTGACGAGAGAGGCCAGCTTCGATCTCGTTGTCATGGGGGTCACGCTTTCCCGGTCATCGAGACGGCCATGAGCTCTTCCTCCGACCACGCCGCGGCCGGCCGGATGCCGATGACGCGGCCGCGATGAAAAACGGCGATGCGGTCGCACACGCCGAGCAGCTCCTTAAAATAGGAACTCACGAAAACGATCGCTTTTCCCGCGGCCGCGAGACGGCCGATCCATTCATAGATCTGCGACTTGCTGGAAACGTCGATGCCCCGCGTCGGCTCGTCGAGAAGCATGACGTCCGCGTCCTGATGGAGGAGCCGGGCCAGCGCGACTTTTTGCTGATTACCGCCCGAAAGACCGGCGACCCTCTGTCCCGGGTCCGTGGCCCGGATATTCAACGTGACGACCCACCCGGCGGCCGCCCGGGACCGTTTCTTGACGCTGAGAATCCCGCGTTTTTTATAGGGCGCGAAACGGCTGAGGGTGATGTTGTCGGCGATCGACCGCGACAGCGCCAGGCCTTCGCCCTGCCGGTCCTCGCTCAGAAGACCGAGCCCCCGCTCGATTCCCCGCCAAGGCTTGCCGCCCGGGATCCGACGCCCGGCCAGGTCGACTGCGCCGCGTTCGGCGGCGTCCAGCCCGAAAACCGTTCGCAGCGTTTCGGTCCGTCCGGCGCCGACCAAGCCGGCCAGCCCGAAGATCTCGCCGCGCCGGAGGTCGAGACTCACGGGCTCGGCCATCCGGGAACTCTTCACGTCACGGAGCGTCAGCACGACCTCGCCGGCCCTGTGCTCGACGCGCGGAAAGAGGTCGGTCACGGCCCGGCCGACCATGAGCTGGATGAGGTCGTCGAACGTCGCGTCGGCCATGAGGCCGGAGCCGGCGCGAGCCCCGTCGCGGAGCACGGTATAGACATCCGCCACATCGCGGACTTCTTCGAGGAAATGACTGATATAAACGACGCTCACGCCTTCGGAGCGGAGCTTGCGGATGACTTGGAAGAGACGGTCGGTGTCTTCCGCCGTCAGGCTGCTGGTCGGCTCGTCCATGACCAGGATCTTGGCTTTGTCCAGGACGGCGCGGCAGATTTCGACAACCTGGCGGGCGCCGACGCTCAGCCGCCGCACGGGCACATCGAGCCCGATCTCGGGATGATGAAGGAAGGCGAGCGTTTCCCGGATCCGGGCGCGGCCGGCGCGGCGTTTGACGAACCCGGCGGTGCGTTCCTCCCGGCCGAGCATGATGTTTTCCTCGACCGTGAGATGCGGCGCCAGGTTCAGTTCCTGGTAGATCATCGAAATGCCGCTCCGGCGCCCGTCCAGCGGGTCGGCGGGGTGATACGGCCGGCCGTCCAGCGTCATCGTGCCCTCATCGGGCTTGAGCGCTCCGCTCAGGATCTTGACCAGCGTGCTCTTGCCCGCGCCGTTTTCGCCGAGAAGGGCATGAACCTCGCCGCGGCCGAGCTCGAAGTCAACGCCGGCGAGCGCGCACGTCGCCCCGAAACGTTTGGTCATCCCCCGCATGTCGAGGAGCGGAGGGGACGGGTTCGGAAAGGACATCAATCGAGAATTGAAAGGTCGGGCGAAAGGAGGGCCTTGATTTCGGGCGTCTCCATGTTGGCGCTGGTCGCAATCGTCACGCCGGTATCCACCCGGTCGGGGACTTTCTCGCCCCGCAGATGCCGGACGACCTGGACGACGCCGAGATAGCCGATTTTGACCGGGTTCTGGAGGACCAGGCCGTGGATGTGGCCGTCGCGGAGCGCCTGGACGAGCTTGGGCGAGCTGTCGAAGCCGACGAACTTGACCTTTCCCGCCAGCCGCGATTCCTGAAGGGCCCGGAGCGTTCCGAACGTGCTTGATTCATTCGGACAGAAAATGCCCTGGACGTCGGGAAACCGGCCGAGGAGGTTTTCGGCCAGCTGATAGGCCGTCTCCGTTGTCGCGCCCGCGTATTGGTCACGGACGAGAACGTCGATGCCCGAAAAGCTTTTTGTGAGGGCGTCCAGGAATCCCCGCTCGCGCTGCGTCGTCGACTCCGAACCTTCCAGGTAGCGGATGAGGAGGATTTTACCCCGGCCGCCCAGCAGGTCGCCCAGGTGCTTGGCCCCGAGCACGCCGCCCTGGTAGTTGTCGGTCGCGACGTAGCTGACGTAGTCGCGCCCTTTCAATCCCGAGTCCATGATCACGACGGGAATGCCGTCGCGCATCGCGTCCTGGACGGGGCGGACGAGCGCCTGGTCGTCAAGCGGAGCGAGGACGATGCCGGCCACGCCGCGGTTGATGACGTCCTCAACGACGGTGATCTGCTGGGCCCGGTCGTCTTCCTTCTGCGGCCCTTTCCACAGGATCTCGACGCCCAACTCCTTGCCCGCCCGGGCCGCGCCGGCGTGGATGGCCTTCCAGAATTCGTGGGTCATCCCTTTCGGAATCACGGCGATCGTCGGCGTCCGGCCGCCGCCCGCGGCCGAGGGCCCGCGTTGTCCGCACGCCGCGGCGAGGAGCCCCGACAAAAGACAGAAAAGAACGACCGGTCGAGCGCGAGGGGTCATCATCCGAGCATTCCCGGAAACCGATACAACCTTCCAGCGAAACGCCGCGGGCCGGAGTCCGGGACCCGGCCCGCGTCCGGATCAATGCCGAGCGGTGTTATTTTTTCTTGAGAATGGGCATCCCGGTTTTCGTGGTCTCGATGACCTGGTACGCGTCGGGAACCGCGTCCAGCGCGCCGGGACGGATGTCGCGGGCGAAGTAGTAGATCCTCTGGGCGCGGCCGCCCTTGAGGGTCACTTCGCGGGAATGCAGGTAATACTTCACCCCTTTGGAATTCTTGAATTCGTACGCCATTTTATTATACCTCCGTTTTAGATTGCGTTCCTTGCGGCGCGCATACGACATCTCATGTGAAGTTCGTATTCAGGATTCATGCTCGACTCTTGATAACGTCATATAGGATTTCCCCGAGAAAGTCAAGGAATGTTTGAGCCCTTTCATGATGAAAAAAAAATTTTAAAAATTTTCTTGCCTTTTTGATTTTCGGCGCTATAATAATAGTGGCTTTCTTTCGCGGGCTGGAGAAAGCCCCCACCTTTTTGGTTCCCATCATCAACCCCCCTTTTGCTGACAACAGCCCGCAAAACCCCCCGCCCCCCGGGGTGGTCATGTCATCAGCCGTTTCGTCCTTATTGTGCCTTCGCCCGTTTCGACGTAAAGAGCTCCCTTGATTCGTATTCGACTCAAGGGAGTGTTTGAAAGGAGGGTTGGGAGAGGCTTCCTCTATCCTCTCCCTTTTCACAACCTCGGCGTTACCTTGGATGAGTGTGACTCGCGCCGTAGGGCTGCGATTTCGTCCCTATTCTCGGCTGGAATATCGGCCGCGGCAATCCTCTCTCGGGGCGAACGGTGCGATGATATTTCGGCGAAAAATCTCACCCCTGAAGATATCCCGCGGCTAGCCCCCCGGCCTTGCGAACGCGTTCCCATTTTTTTGATATAATCGTCGGGACTTTATCCGAGGAGGCCCGGATATGAAAACATGGACCCGCCCGATCATCCGGACGGACGACGCCCTCCGGTGGATGACCGCCGCGCTCGAGCAGGAGTGGACCGTCAGCTTCGAATATCTCATCCATGCCTATTCGATGCCGAAGGGGGAATATTTCTATCGGGAGCACATTTTCACGCAGGAACGTTTGCTCGAGAACGCCCGATCTATTCCCGGGCTGACATAATTCGACCGGCGCCCGCCGGTCTCAGGAGGACATGATGTCGTATCCGCGTCGCTTCGCGCTCGTCGCGTGTTCGCTCGTCGTCATTCTCATCGTCGCTTCGTCCGGCCCGGCCCAGACCCCGGCCGAGAAGGTTCCCGGACCGTTCAAAATGACCATCGACAATATCATGCGGGGAGCCGACCTCGTCGGCACGGAACCGTCGGGCGTCGCCTGGTCGGCGGACGGGTCCCGGCTTTATTTCCGATGGAAAAAACCCGAGGACAAACAGGCCGAATGGTACTTCGTCACGAAGCAAAACCTCGCCCCGCAGAAAACGACCGCGGCCGAGATGCAGAAACTTCCGGCGCTTCCAGCCGGCGGAGGCCGGATGGGCGGGTTCGGAGGATTCGGCGGCGGACTTATCCTGTCGAAGGACAAAAAGAAAGCGCTCGTCTCGCAGGGCAATGAGATCGCCCTGATCGACCTCGCGACCGGGAAATCGACTCCGCTCGTCACGACCGACGCCCGCAAGTCCGGCCTCGCTTATTCGTTCGACGGGCGCAAGGTCGTCTTCACGAGCGAGGACAACCTGTATCTTTTCTCGCTCGACGACCACAGCTTGAAGCAGATGACGTCGTTCGTGCGCCGGGCCGCGACGCCGCCGCCCGCCGCGAAGCCCGACGAGCTGGCCAAATGGTACACGGACCAGCAGCTCGAGCTCTTCCAGCAGTTCAAGCAGGGCGGCGGACAGGGCCAGCGGGGAGGGATGCGCGGCGGTCCGTTTGATGCCGCGGCGGGCGGAGGCGCGCGCCGCCGTCCGTTCCCGATCTCGACGAACCAGTCCGTGGGCGGCCTCGAACTCTCCCCGGACGAAAAATACGTTTCCTTCACGCTCTCCGAGCCCAATCCCGAAGAGAAATCGACCATCGTCCCCAACTACGTGACCCGCTCGGGTTTCACGGAGGACATCCCGGGCCGCTCGAAGGCCGGATACCCGCCGCGGACCGCAAAGGCCGGCATCTTGGACACGGCGACGGGTGAGGTCAAGTGGGTGGATTATGGACAGGCCAACCGAACGGTCAACCCGGCCGGGTTCTATTGGTCGCCCGACGGCAAAGAATGCGTCGTCGGCGCCCGAGCCGAAGACCGCAAAGACGATTGGCTGTTCAAGCTCGACCCGACCACCGGAAAAACGACCGTCCTCGAACAGGTCCACGACGAGGCCTGGGTCGGCGACCTGGGCCTGACCGACATCTTCTGGTCGCCCGATAGTCGCGCCGTCCTTTACATCTCGGAAAAGGACGGATTCGCCCATCTTTGCAAAGCGCCCCTCGACGGCTCGGCCAAAATCCAGCTCACGAAAGGCCGGTTCGAGGTCCGGTCGGCGCACCTTTCGCGCGACGGGAAGACGATCTATCTCACGACGAGCGAGGAACATCCGGGCGAAACGCATTTTTACGCGATGCCGGCCGCCGGCGGGCCCCGGACAAAGGTTACAAGCCTCGTCGGGCTGAACCAGGTCGCGCTCTCGCCGGATGAGACGACCCTGGCCGTCACGTATTCCTCGGCGACGACGCCGCCCGAGCTCTACGTCCAGCCCAACAAGCCGGGCGCCGAGGCGAAACGGGTCACGCTCTCGACGACCGAGGAATTCCGGTCCTACGCTTGGGTTCTACCCGACGTCCTGAGCTTCAAGGCGCGGGACGGCTTCGACGTCTATGCCCGGCTGTTCAAGCCGAAGGCGCCGCATCCGTCGCATCCGGCGGTCATCTTCATCCACGGAGCGGGGTATCTCCAGAACGCGCACAAAGGCTGGAGCACCTATTTTCACGAATACATGTTCCACAATTTCCTGCTTGAAAAAGGCTACCTCGTGTTCGACGTCGATTACCGCGGCAGCTCGGGGTACGGCCGCGACTGCCGGACGGGCATCTACCGCGCCATGGGCGGGAAGGACCTGGACGACATCGTGGACGCGGCCCAGTTCATCGTGAAGAATTACGGGGTGGACCCGAACCGGGTCGGATGTTACGGCGGTAGTTATGGCGGATTCCTGACGCTCATGGCCATGTTCAAGACGCCGGGCGCGTTCAAGGCCGGCGCGGCCCTCCGGCCGGTGACGGATTGGGCGGCTTATAGCGCCGGCTACACCGTGGACATCCTGAACCTGCCGCAGAAAGACCCCGAAGCGTACAAAAAGAGCTCGCCGATCTACTCCGCCGACGGGCTGAAGGGCGCGCTGCTCATCTGCCATGGCGTCGTTGACACAAACGTCCATTTCCAGGATTCGGTCCGGCTCGCCCAGCGGCTGATCGAGCTCGGAAAGGAGAACTGGGAACTCGCCCTCTTTCCGGTCGAAAACCACAGCTTCACGAACGCCTCCTCGTGGACGGACGAGTATAAGCGCATCTTCAAGCTGTTCGAGACGAATTTGAAATAAAATTTGATATAATGAGGTCCATGGACGCGGTGCTGGCGCTCGAGAACGTCCGCAAGGCGTTTTCGACCGGATTCATTCCCCAGAAAAAAGAAATCCTCAAGGGCATTTCGCTTTCGGTCGGCGCGGGAGAGATCTTCGGCTATCTCGGCCCGAACGGCGCGGGCAAAACCACGACCCTGCTGTGCGTCCTCGGCCTCATCTTTCCCGACGCCGGAACGATCACCATGTTCGGCCGTCCCCATCTCGACCCCGCGGCCAAGGAGCGCGTCGGGTTTCTTCCCGAAAACCCATACTTCTATGATTATCTCACGGCCCGCGAATTCCTGGATTTCTACGCGAAGCTGTTCAAGGTCGCCCCGGCCGAACGCCGGGACCGTATATCCCGGCTCCTCAAGCTCGTCGATATGGAGCGGGCGGCCGACCTTCCGCTCCGTAAATTTTCGCGGGGCATGCTCCAGCGCGTCGGGCTGGCCCAGGCCCTGGTCAACGAGCCGGCGCTCGTCATCCTCGACGAGCCGCTGGGCGGCCTCGACCCCATCGGCCGCAAGGAGATCCGCGATATCATCATCCGTCTCCGGGCGGAGGGGCAGACCGTATTCCTCTCGTCCCATATCCTCCAGGACATCGAGATGATCTGCGACCGCGTCGCGATCATCGTCGGAGGCCGGATCCTGAGCCAGGGACGGCTCGCCGACCTCATCTCGGAAAAGGTCCTGTTCACCGAGGTCGAGGTTTCGGGCCTCGGCCCGGACGAGCTGTCCGGCCACGGCGAATGCCTCTCGACGCAGGCCGGCCGGGCGCTCCTCAAGGTCTTCGAAGAGCGCGGCGTCGAGGACGTCCTCGACCTCGTCCGGCGGCGTCACGGGAAAATCCATTCGCTCATCCCCCGGACGCAGACGCTTGAGGACCTTTTCGTCGACATGGTGAAACAGCAATGACGGTCAACGTCATCGCCCTCAACACGTTCAAGGAGGCCGTCCGCGACCGCGTGCTCTATCTGCTTCTCTTCTTCGCCGCCGTGTCCATCATCTTTTCCCGCGTCCTGGCCCTGCTCACCGTGGGCGACCGCGTCAAGATCATCAAGGACGTCGGGCTCGCCTCGATCTCGCTCTTCGGCGTGCTCATGGCGATCCTGATCGGAACGGGCCTGGTTTACAAGGAGATCGAGAAACGGACGATCTTCACCCTGATCTCGAAGCCGATCCGGCGCCATGAGTTCCTGCTGGGCAAATTCTTCGGCCTGGTCGTGACGCTCGCGGTCATGGTCGCGGCGATGAGCCTCATCTTCCTGGCGATCGTGTTTTTCCACACCTGGACGGTCGAAGCCCGTCTTTTTCTCGCGGTCGTCTATATCTTCCTCGAACTTGTCCTGGTCACGGCCGTGGCCATCCTCTTCTCCTCATTTTCGACGCCCATCCTGAGCTCGCTCTTCGCCCTGGCGTTCTATCTCATCGGCCATTTTTCCTGGAGCCTCGAAACGCTCATCAAGAAGGCCCGCGGCACCGGAAAGACAGCGCTCCAAATCCTCCATCTCGTCCTCCCCGACCTCGAGAATTTCAACCTAAAAACCGAGGTCGTCCACGGCCTGCCCCTGTCCACGGCCAACCTCCTCTACGCCGCGGCCTACGGCCTCGTCTATACGGCGTTCGTCCTCGTCCTCGCCGTTCTCATTTTCCGGCGGCGCGATTTTATTTGAGCGATGAAAAAGCCGCTCGCCCTCGGCCTCGCCCTCGTGGTCCTGGGGTTGTCGTTTGTCGGCCTCAAGGCCCAGATCGACCGCATTCCCCGTAAAAAAATCCCCGGCTCGAGCATCATCTATGTCCCGTCCGGGACCTATCTCAAGCCGGCGACGTTCGGTTACACCTCGCTCGCGGCCGACCTTGTCTATCTGTGGGCAATCCAATACTACGGGGACGACACGATCCGGGACCGGTTCACGTATTTCACCCACATCTTCTCGATCATCTCCGAGCTCGATCCCCACTACGTCGACCCGTACGAAGTCGGCGCCCTAATCGCCATCTATGACCGGAACGACGTGCCGCTCGCCCTCAGCGTCCTGGAGATGGGCCTGGCGAAGAATCCCGGCCAGTGGATCTTTCCCCTCGAAGCGGGACACTACGCCCAGCTTTATTTAAAGGATTACGCGCTCGCCCGGACCTATTACAAGAAGACGATGGACATCCCCGGGTCGCCCGACATCGCCAAGCGGCTCTACGCCGCCGCCGCGTTCAAGAGCGACGACCTCAAAGCGGCGTGGGACACGTGGCGCGAGGTCTATA
>Ga0315289_10006974_pt1 | contig 16555 bp, 16 predicted proteins | sample YL17G11_40_MG_FD_203452 | JGI IMG/M metagenome (GOLD analysis project Ga0315289, IMG submission 203452) | Sediment microbial communities from Yellowstone Lake, YNP, Wyoming, USA - YL17G11_40 | ecosystem: Environmental > Aquatic > Freshwater > Lake > Sediment | place: USA: Wyoming | collected... | reverse complement strand
CGCACTGTTATTAAGCAAGAAATGGGCCAATTCTTGGAGATTTGTAAGGTCTTTATTTTTAGTAAGTTATCAAAGACGCCGGCCAAGGAACGGGCTTATATCCGAGACAAAACGGCACACTTTGTGCGATAGGGTATGGCCGTTAATTCGTTAAATATGAGCCGCTTAGAGGAATCTCAATTCCTGACTTGACGGGAAATTTGCCAGGCTTTTCCTGTTTTTCAACCTGTTCCTGGCCGCCCTTAAGAATATCGCCCAGGCTATTGATCGCGAACCTCATATTCTCCGGCGTCGGGTGAGCGTATCTCATGGTCATAATTATGGAGCTATGGCCCAAAATTTTTGAAACCGTCACCAAGTCGATCCCCTTTCTCACCATAGCCGAGGCCGCGCAATGCCTGAGGTCGTGGAATCTCAGGCCCTTGATTTTTGCTTTTTCGCAAGCCCTCAGAAATGCATCCCTCACGGCGAAAAGGGAGACGTTCTTATTTTTCTTTGAATTATAAAACACGAACTCCGAAACCCTGGGGATGTTCTTTAAGGTTTCAATGATGAGGTCGTTCATCGGGATCTGCCGAGTTTTGCCCGATTTGGAGTATTCGATAAAAATATATTTTCCTTCAAAATGAATGTTCTGCCATTTGAGGCCCAGGATCTCATTCCTTCTCATTCCCGTTGATAGGGCGATGATCAAGACGGGCTTTATCCTGGGCTCCGCAACGTCCACCAAGCGCCTCATATCCTCATCACTCAGGATTTTTTCGCGGATATTGTTGACCTGGAATCTCCTAATTTGTTTGGCCGGGCTGAAATCGATCTTGCCCCAAAGAATAGCAATGTTGAAGATCGTCTTCAAGGTAGCCAACTCTCGATTGACAGTCGTCGGATTTGCCCCCGCGTCCTTCCGGGCCGCTTTATATCGCTCTATAATCTCGGGGGTTATCATGGACAAAAGCTTGCCTTTGAAAAATTCATTGAAATGCTTTATGGCCGATCTGTCCCGGACCCAGGACCTTTTTTGGCTTGCGTAGAGTTCCATATATTCGGCGGCGAATTCCTCAAAGAAGATGTTCTCCCTGGGCTTCATGATTCCGAATTTGTCTCTTTTGAGGTCCGCCAATTTATTCAGCATGGCCTGTTCTGTCTCCGGCCTGCTCAAGCCGACGATCTGGCGGACGCGTCGGCCGTTGCAGGTAACGTCAAAGCACCATTTGCCGTCTTTGTTCTTAAATACCTTCATTTTTGCAGCTTTTTAATGGCCTTTAATTACCGCATGAGACATATTAATACAATTTAAGACAATTGTCAACAAACTTTATTGATTTTCTCTGGACGAACTAATAGGATATTTCTATGCTTAAGGAAGAATTGCTTTCCAGGGATGAAGTGATGGAGTATTTAAAGATATCTCGGACTACACTCCAAAAATTGATGAAACAAAGGTGTTTCCCTTATATCAAACTTGAGCGAAGGGTTCTCTTCCGAAGATCCGATATAGATAAATTCCTGGAATCGAAATTGGTTAAGTGAGAATTCCCGATCCCCCCGCCGTCTATATGAAAGAGGCGATTATCCGCTTTTTAGCGTCATATCGATATCGGGAGGCTGGATAGTCCGGCCTCCAAGCGCCTCAATCTGAAACTTTTCAGCTTTTGAATAATATCCAATAATATCTGGCGCCATACACCCGCTATATGTATACCCCACCACCGATGCCGCCACTAGTAAACCACAAAATAGAGATTAAAATACTAGCGCCTATGTAAACTATCAATAAGGCTTTCATCCCGGGATCTAGCCTCTTAGCCCAGGCCTTTTCCACTTCGGACAAGGAAACCTTAAATAAAGAGGTCACTCTAGTTGAAACAGCCTTCACGACATATAGGATTGATTTATCCCCTCGTTCTTCAATTTTCTTGACCCAGCCATAGGACTTTCCATCCCGGGTTTTCACAGATTGGAATGTCTCATCCTGACGTGAGACCGTCTGCACGTCGGCACTGGCAATTTCAACAAGTTCTACTGCCGTGGTCAGTGTCCCCGTTCCCGTAACAAAATTTCCGCGGACGCGGCCTGGATCGCTCTTGGAAAAATCGATAGACTCTCCACATGTTTTTTCGATCTTGCGGATCTCGATTTTGTCCGCCTTTGGAGATGATAACATTTCCGGTTTTATCGGCTGGACAGAATAGCAGGAGAAGGAAAAGACGATAAAACTCCCCAAAGTTAGGATTGCGATTATTTCTCGTTTCATGGTTCCTCCTTTTCACCTTCAATTAAGCCGCGATTTCGTCATATCGCCAATTGGAGAGTCCGGTCTTTGGGATATCTGGCTCCCAATTTATTTATGCTTTACCTAGAACCTGTTATTGATATTCAGGAAATGCAGCTTGAGTGCGCAATTTTTCTAAAACAGCCTTAATTTGCTCTTGAGATTTTCCCTCAATCTGGAGTGTTTCATGGTTATGAATAGTACTCCCATATGCTCCTCCAAGGAGCCCGCCAGCTAACAAGCCAATGCCTCCACCTATTATTGCGCCTAAAACTCCACCTCCCTCCTTCCACCAATCCGAAAGATCTTGATTTGTTTCGTTATAGCCGATCGAATAGCCAATAAATGTTCCTGTCGCCCCGCCCGCCAAAAGTCCCAAAAGAACGCCCGCCACAGTATTTGATCCTTTTACTATTTTGATTACTTTTATATCTGAGATATCAATAGATCCACCTGGTACGGAGGGAGATTTTAGTAACAGGGCCGAATCCTGCTTTACGCCAATAAGTTCACCTTTTATTTCTGTCCCATCGGTTTTTGTAACAATAAGCTTAGCGCCTTGCCTTTCTTTGGCAAACAAGGCTCCTGAAGGGAATAACAAAGAGACGCCAATGACCAAAGTCATAATTTTTTTCATCTCAATCCTCCTGACTCACTTTCCTCAATTACTAAGTTAATCCTTACTAGGCGAAAAGTTGTCATGATTTTGTAAAAAACCCGGATGCCATGCCATTTGGCCCCCCATAGATCATTGATAATCGGGGTAGCGAGATTCCGACCGCAATTTTGTCAAAAGCTCGTCTTGCATTTTTGGATTCATATCCGCGACCACAAATTTTTCATCCTCGGTCGCTCCCGAGCCCGAAGCCGCGCCAATGAGGGCCCCAGCCAGAGCGCCTATACCTGCTCCCCTAATATTTCCCTCTTGTGGTCCTAAACAATTAGGCGCGCACGGAGCTGACTGACCGCCTATGATCCCACCTAGAACAGCTCCTACTAGCAATCCCCATAAGGCTCCTTTCAAGACTTTTGGTTTTTTTCTTATTATCGCGATTTGGCCGACATCATCAAATCTAACGCCTACATACTCGTGTGAAGAGCCCATAACCGTAAGAATCCTCCCTTTTACCAAAATGAGCTCGCCCTCAACCTGCGCTCCATCCTTTTTCAAGATGCGTAGGCCGACTCCCATCTTATCCGCGGATGCTTGAGTCGCTATAAGAAAGACAAGCACTAATGCAAGGCCCAAACTCACCCTCTTTTTGTTTCTATTGACTGTTTTGTTCATTTCAATGCTCCTGTTCATTCCGACCCTAATATAAAGATACATGCCCAGCTTTGAAAGTTGTTAAGATTTTGTAAAATTTTGGTCAAAAGTTTGTAAAGCCCCTATGATGAGAATTACTCTATCCCCCGCCGTCTATATGAAAGAGGCGATTATCCGCTTAAAGCGTCATTTATTCATCGGGAGGCTGGGCTATCCGGCCTCCAAGCGCCTCCAGTACCGCGCTCAGCCCCGCCAGCCTCTTTCTGGTGTAGGCATACTTCAGCGACCTGAGCCCCAGACTGGAGGACCTCCGCCTCTCGGAGCATGGTGATGATCTGCTCGGGAGAATACCTTTTCCTGCCCATGTCCAACTCCTTTCGTCCAGCAAAATTTTAACACAACTTTTGGACTGATATTTAGGGGGCAGGTAACACGCACTAGCCATAACAGCCAAATAGTAACAGCATCCTATTTTTTTGCTTGACAAGCGCCAATAAAAATACTATATTTTTAGAATAAAAGAGTAAATTATAGGGAGGGTTAGCCGAAAGGCGCCTTCCCTTTTTCTGCTATAATATCATTTCTAGGTGGGGAAAATTGAAATGCAATTGGGAATTTTCCTATAAAGCTTATCAATGTAAATATAACCTCCCTATTGAAAAAGATGGATACTGTATTTTGCATAGTCCTGACCCGCGAAAGGACATAGCGGCTTTTAATAAAGCTCTAGAAGAATTGGTCAAAGATTCAAGCTCCGCTGAGCTTAATCTCGTGGGCGTTTGTTTTCCCAAAAATTTCGTCAACTTCCAACTTATCGCCACACATAATAATTTCATCAACTTAGAAAAAGCACTTTTTAATGGCGAGGTGGATTTTGAATCTGCAATATTCGCTAATGGAATCTCTTTCGACGAAGCCGAATTTTTTGCTACTGCGAAATTTAGTAATTCTTATTTCAAAAAGGTATGTTCATTCTATAGCTCTCATTTTCATGATAAAGCTGAGTTTAAGCAAGCAAAAATAGAAGCAACTAAGGTTAATTTCAAAAAAGTCACTTTTGATAACGACGCAGACTTCGGAGATACACTATTTAAACCCGAAGTTGGATTCATAAATTTCAATGAAGCAGTTTTTAAAGGACCGGTTAGTTTTGGAAGAGAGCAGAAAGTATCTTCACTAATCCCAAGATTTCTGGGCAACTTATCATTCTACAGAGCAATTTTTGAAGATGGCGCGTATTTTTCTTATACACACTTTTCATACGATGTTAATTTTTCAGAGGCAAGGTTTTCAACTAGGAAAAACGCGGCAGTTTTTGAATATTCGGTGTTTGATAAGACTATCACTTTCTGCAAATGCTTGTTTTCTTGTTCAGTGTCGTTCAAAAAATCAAAATTTATCTCTTTTGCGAATTTCGGCCTTGCGATTTTCGAAGAAAACGCCGACTTTAAAAACACTGTCTTCGAAGGAGGAGCAAATTTTTCCAATAGTTTGTTCAAAAAAGATAGCAAGTTTTCTAACTCAAGTTTCGGTAGCCAAAATGTCTTTTGCTTAATGCAAGCTTTTTTTAGAAAGGAAGGATTGCTTCTTTCTAAGGCAAAAAATATATATCCTCACGTAAATTTCAGTAATGCCAATATAGGGGGAGAACTCAATTTCAATAATACGACAATCTATCTTCCGATATTATTCAATCAAGCAGTAATTGAAAAAGCTTGTTTTCAAGGAACAAAGTTACACAATCTTACTTCCTTTAGGGAAGCAACTTTTGGACAAGGCGGGATTTCTTTTGATTCTTATAAAGCAACAACAGAAGTTCCTACAATTTTTGAAATGGGGTGCTCTTTTTTTAGAACGGTCTTTAAGGGGATTGCCACTTTTAGAAAAGTAGCATTTTCTAGTTCACAACAACCGAGCATGGTTAACTTTGAAGAATCCATATTTGAAGGTGTGGTAGATATTTATAAAACCGATTTTCTAAAGGGAGTTTCTTTTGTAAACGCCTCTTTTCTTGGGTCCACACGTTTCATACTTGTAGAATTTCCCGACCCGTCCTCTGGATATTTTGTTAATTTTAAAGGAACAAGCTTTAAATCTCCAAAACTCGTTAATTTTGCAGATATAAGTTTTAAAAGTGCGAAACTTATCGAAGGAGATCCCACTCTATATGGAGTAAATCTAATCGGTGTAGAATGGGGAAAGAAGGGAAGGCTTCTTAAAAGGTCTTGTATATATGAAGAGAAATACGATAGCCCGCTTAAACAAGACCTCCACGCGATTTGTTGTGTATATCAGAAGCTAAAAGTGAATCTGACTGTGGCAGGAAATTATTCTATGGCGGGAGATTTTCATATTGGGGAAATGGAGACAAGAACGAAATTAGCTATAAGAAACGGAAATATTTTTGATTACATAGCACTTACAATATATCGTATATCATCTCGTTTTGGTGAACGTTGGCTAAGGTCAATAATTGTGTTTTTCACTCTTTTAGTTTTAATGGCAATTTCTCTTATGCTATCAGTTAATTTTGACACTTATGGAGGTCAATCATATCAATACGGTCTGGCTCTTACACTTAATGCAAAAGAAATCAAGAATTTCACCGCGGATTTGTTTTTCGAATCATTGCCGCGAGTTTTTAATATCATTTTGTTTCTTAGGACAGAAGAGCTTGAGAACACATTGGACAAAGCTAAAGGACACAAATATGCATTTTCAAAACATATTGAATATAGGTCAGCAAAGTGGAAGATTTATCATTCTTTCATTGTAAGAATTTTTGCAGTGATTCAACTTTACTTCATGGTAATTTCTTTTAGAAGATATTTCCATAGATAATTTTCCCAACAGAACAGAAATACTATCAAAAATGGGAAAATACCCCCCTATTTTTGGCCTAAAATGGGATAAAAACTCAGGCAAATATAATCGTAACCTATTGATATTAAGCCATTTGCATTAGTTTACATAATGTATATTATCAGACGCGATTCCCGCATCCCAAATCTACCGTTTTCTGACCTGGAGATGGTGCCTAAGGGTGCTCTCGTCCACTCCCAGCTCCCTGGCATACCCTCTGCCTCCCTTCGTCATAACCCCATCCTTAAGCTCCGCGAGGCTATACCTGAGCAGTTTTGACCTCTTGGCCATTGTCCTGGTTTCGATACCAAATTTCTTTAGCCAGTAATAAACTACATCCTTTTTGCAGCCCAATATTTCCGCTATTTCCCTGATTGAGCGAGATTCTTGAACATAAAGCTTATCAAGCACTTCCTTTTCCGGCTTTGCGCCAGTTGATGGCCTCCCCGTCCCTACCTTTATGCCTATGGCCTCTTTATACTTAATTCTTGTCATTTAAATAGATATCTTCTCTATTAGTTTATTAAGTGGGACTATGCGTCGAATATTAGATATGAGAGATTGTTCAATTCGAAAGGGTCGATTTCTTGTCTCCTTATGCAATAAATCACATGTTCTCTTATCGGCAAAAAAGATATCTACATAAGGTGCGTATACAATATGGTCTGCATCTCTCCAATCGCTCGGAACAATTTTCTTATCTGAAGAACGAAAGGCTCTCTGGAGCGACATCTGCAGGGAAAAACCAGGGCAACTTGAAAGATTAATTTTTGTAACGTATTTTGTTGCCTCAGTCTGCGATACTCCTGCTAGTTTTGAAACATACGGGATAGCTTCACGAGCTAGCTTATAAAATGTCGATAAAGGACCAGCGTCCGTGAGATTTCTCTTCTCGATATCTGAAAGTCCTTCTAATTCTAACAATCTTATTAGAGCACTGGACAAGGACCCGGTTTCTTTAACCGCAACTAAAATCTTCTCAAAAAACATATCTAATAATTCGCTAGTCCCATTTTTTGATTTCAGTTGCTCGATAATACGTTTAGCTTCCTCTAAGTCAACCGGTTTAGCATCAAGAGATTTAAATCTCTCTTTATAATAATTACCTAATAGCTTTTTGATGGGTTTGAAAATCTGCTCAATATCACTTGCTCCCTCGTAAATTTTGCGCGACCTTAAAAGCAAATTCAATTTTTGTTCCACATAATCATACAAAAATTCAGCATTCGTCTCTTCCCATATGCTTTTCTTAAACAATTCTAGTGAGATATTATTTTTCCTAGGCATAAGGCTTAACATTTGAACAACAGCTTCCCTTTGAATAATTGAGCACCATGCAAGCGGTGTAAAACAAAATTTATTGATATTTTGTAGTATCCGGAATCTTTTTGCTCTACTGTCCTTATCTTCTAATTGCGCAATTTCATGAAGATGCTGTAAGCTCAGGCATAACACGGCATTTTTTTCATTCCATTGACTAAAAAATGTTTCGATGAATTTCTTATCAATGTCCCGCCATTTCGTGATTTCGAAAAGCTGAGCTGTATCTAAATAGATGAACATTATTGGCTCTGTTACCTAATTCTAAGTCCGGGCCTTTCTTTCCTCTTTAGATTCATCTTGCCATACGACAGGTATTCCACGCTCACCAAATAATGCTTCGACTAATCTCAATCGCACAGGGTTCTTTGGCCTTTCAGGAAATATAATTCCCGGTGAAACATCCTTATCCTGCTCCAATTGTGATTCAATATGGTGCCAAATCTGATTCGCCTGGCGCTTAAAGTTACGCCGAACCGCTTCCAGAGTCATTTTGTCCCAATCCGTTGATTTAATCTCTACGATTGCCATTAAGTTATCATCTGCGTTCACGAAAATGTCAATTCTGCCTTTGCGTCCGCTAGGCTTGGTAATCTTCTCTTCGTGTGTTACTTTCTCTCCTTGAGCTCTATTAAATCCTTTCTCCCATTCTCTTTGTAGATTTTTATGGAATTGTTTGCCCCGCACTAAGCGTTCTGGCTCTCTTCCCTCCATAACCTTTTTTGTTCCAACCATGAGAAATCACCTTCCCTCATTCGTCTATCCCAATGAGGCGATCATCCGCGCAAGCGTCAGTTGATTGAACGGGAAGGATGGCAATGACCCGGTCTTCCCCGCCTCATTCCCGCGCCCCATGCTTCTTGAGTAACGCGACCATGTCCTTATGGCCCCTTTCAGCGGCCGCACGCAGTGGCGTCCCGCCAGTAAAGCCCTTGGCGTTCACGTTAGCGCCTTTGGCGATCAAAAGCTCGGCCACAGCCATACGGCCGTTCAAAGCAGCCGCATACAACGGCTCCGCGCCAAATATGTCCTTGGCATTCACGTCTGCGCCCTTGGCAATCAACAACTCGGCAATTTCCGCGCGGCCCATAATCGCAGCTTGGTCCAGTGGTGTCCCGCCAGTTACGGTCTGGGCGTTCACGTCTCCGCCCTTGGCGATCAAAAACACAATCAAATCCGTGGGGCCCGAGATAACGGCCGCATAAAGCGGCGTCCAACCCTTGTCGTCCTTGGCGTTCACGTTAGCGCCCTTTGCGATCAAAAGGTCGGCCATATTCCTTGTTCCGACCAGCGACAACGGCGTTGTGTTATCCTTTGTCTTGGCGTTCACGACCGCGCCCTTGGCAATCAACAACTCGGCCACATCCTTATGGCCGTTCGAAACAGCCGTATGCAACGGCGTAAAGCCCCAGTTGTTCTTAGCGTTAACGACCGCGCCTTTAGCGATTAAAAACTCGGCCATATCCTTATGGCCCTTTTCAGCCGCCGCATGGAGCGGCGTCCAACCCTTGTCGTCCTTGGCGTTTACGTCTGCGCCCTGCTTCAGTTGCCTTTTCACGTCTGCAAGATCGCCCTCTTCTGCAGCCTCTTGCATAGTCTCGTAGATCCGCAGCTGATTATCCCGACAGTTGCTGCAGAGCAGGGCCGTCAGCACTATCGTTATCCCAATGATTTCGCCCGTCATGATGTTTCGGATATTCATGTTCTCTTCTTTGTCAGATTATAAAATTCGTTCAAGGTATTCCCATAGTCCAGGACCAGCTGCCGCGGCGCGACGGACGGACGTCCCCGCTTCACTTCCAGCCCGATGGCTTCCTGATATTTGATCCGTCCCATGAGAATTATTTCCGCCTTCCTTCGTCTTTTATCATGAGGCATTTTTCCCGCGTTCCATCAATCGGCGCGTCCTTTCGATCCAGCCGGCGGACGTCCCTGGCCGTCCCGGGGCCTATTTCGGGCCTAAGGTGAATGTCTCCCATCGTCGGCGTGTTCGCTCTTCGGCACCCTTCGTCGCATACAATCCGGTTAAAGGCCAAGCAAGAGCCCATTTTTTGCATCCGCGTTTTATTGTTAGCTTTTCGCTAGCCTCGGCCTCCCTAGCGACGACCTCGGCCTTTTCCATGAAGACCTCAAAGCGGTCATGCACCCTGCGAACGAAGACGTAATAGCAGTCGCGCCCTTTCCACTGGCGGGCGCCTTCGCCAATCGGCCAGAAGGTGACTTTCGTCTTGCTTGTCTTCACCTGGAGGAATGCAAATTCTGTGCCTTCCTGGTTAGCGACAAGAATGTCGACGCCTTTGACGTTCCTTATACTGGGGAGCGCGACTAGGCCGCGCATGCTCAATTCCGACGCCACGTAAAAAACCCCTGCTGCCCCTGTGAGCTGTACATTCATAGCTACTCCTTATTATCGCCATAGTAAAGCGTGTTTTCCATGTTCACCCCTTCTTAATCAGCTGATAGAATTCATTCAGGTCCTTCCCTTTGTCCAGAATCACTGGCGCGGCGACGGTCCGGCTGGCGGCCGTCCTCGCTTCACTCCCAGCTCAACCGCTTCCTTATGCTTTATCCTGCCATGTGAGAATATGTCCTACTGATCAGCGTCATTTATCATGAGGCGATATTCCGCTTAGCGTCGTCTTATTATCGGGAAGCCATGCCTTCGGGCCTCTGGCTTCCCACACGCCTCATTCCGCCGTGAGTTTCCTGAAATCTTCATCTTCCCAAAGTCCTTTGAAATCTTCGCCACTTTTTGCTATTTTTTTATAATTTGGATAAAGCTGGATTGCCTTTGCCAAGGATTTCAAAGCTTCAGATTTATTTTTCAAAACGGAATAACAGTAGGCCTTATTGTACCACGTGTCGGCATAGTCCGGCTCTAGCTCGAGGGCTCTCTCATTGGCCTTCAAGGCATCGTCAAGCCGGTTCAATTTGCTCAGAGTGACACCCTTGTTGAGCCATGCGTCGGCATAATCCGGCTTCAACTCGATGGCTCTCTCGAAGGCGTTCAGGGCGTCGTCAAGCCGGTTCAATTTGCCAAGAGCGACACCCTTGTTGAGCCATGCCTCGGCATAATCCGGCTTCAACTCGATAGCTTTCTCTGAGGCTTTAAGAGCATCTTCATGCCGGTTCAATTTGCCCAGAGCGACACCCTTGTTGATCCACGCCTCGGCATAATCCGGCTTCAACTCGATGGCTTTCTCTGATGCTTTAAGAGCGTCTTCATAGCGATGCAATCTTATTAATGTGACACTCTTATTGCTCCAAGCGTTATGAAAATTCGGCCTCAGCTCGACGACTTTTTCAAAAGTCTTAAGGGATTCCTCATATAGTCCTTTAATAAAGAGGTTATTCGCACGTGCCAAATAATCGTCCGGCTTCAATTGAAAACCAAAAGCCTCGGCAATATCCGTTTTTCGGGCGAAACTGCTGAGCTGCTCTTTTATTTCCTTAGATACGCTTTCGCTGATTGTTATTCCCGACAATTGGCTGGATTTTTCTTGAATTTCTTGATAGCTTTTTTCAATATTAGCTAAAATCTCATCAAATTTTTTTGATTTTTCCTCGATCTCTCCCTGCCTTTTCTTTATTTCTTCGTGGCACTTGATAATTTCTTCCCTCTTTTGATTAATATCAGCTCTCAATGTATTGATGCCGCGAATTCCCAAAAAGCTAGCAACTCCTATTCCGAGCATGATTAGGGTCGCAATAACTCCAATGGCAGATATAATAAAAGTAGATTGAGAAGTCGACTTATCGAACGTTCGCTGGTTAAGTTCAAGAATATCCCGCCAGGTTACATTTTCAGCGCTTCTAATCGGCAGCTGCGGAGATTCTTTCTGCCCTTCTTTCTTTTGTTCTTGTTTTTCTGTTTTTTGTGAGATCTCTTGGTTTTTTTTTGCGGGAAGATCTTGTGCCGGGAAGATATGAGTATTTATAGTTAGAAAACCAAGGAGAATTAAGAGGGGAGGAAGGTGCCTTTTCATAATGCCTCCGTTGAGAAAATCTATTCTTTCAAGCGTCTCTTATCATAGGGCGATCAATCGCGAAGAGCGTCATTTCCACGACTGGGAAGCCATGCCCTCGGGCTTCTGGCATCCACTCGCCTCAAAACTAGCTTAGCAAAACTCATGAGTTGTCCAAATTCATTTAAATCGAAACATGCTTGAAATATTCCTCAATCAGTGGCTCAGGGATTGAATCTATGAACTTCTTTAGATTTAGGCTTCGGTGTCGGGGCATGCGGAAAAGCTCATTTCCTCACTGTGTAATAGCCTTCATGAAAATCTCATCTATCTTGTCTCTGAGGCGCTGTATGTCAGCCCTCTGGCGTTGGAGTTCTTGAAGTTCCGCCCGAACCTCCTCAACAATTAGATTCTGCTTTTTTCGGGGAAGATCAATGATCCGCATTTGCTCAAGCTGATGCCAGTAGATTTCAGGCGTCCCCTTAATTGCCATCTCTAAGGTTTCAAGCTGTAATTTTCCTAGGAGGGAACGCATAAAGTAAAGTACATAGTAGGGATTGGCAGTCTCCTTGAGTCGGACAATAGAGATGTGGGTATCAGCTATTGCTGACTCCTCAAGATCGTAAATATCCACTTTGCCCCGTCCCTCACCTGTTGAGCTTATAAGGAGGTCATTCTTTTTAATCTCGGCTCCTCGGTTTGCCTCAAAAAACTTTTGGGTTACACGCTCTTGCTCTGAAAAGTCCAGGTATTCGTGTTTGAGATTGAGCGTTTTTACAACGAGTACCTCACCGTCAGTATCGTATTTCGGCTGTACTCCCCGGTGGATTCTCTCAGCACACAAAGTCTTGAGCTTAATCCAGGGGTGACGACTTAAGATTTCGTCTAAGTAATCGTACTTGGGATGCAGGAACTTGATGCTAGTCCGAAGGAGAAATGCTTTGTCGAGGTCAGTAAAAGCCTTCTGATATCTATTCTGCTTTGCGCGTTTCTCATACTTTTCAAGACTGTATCCAAATTCACGCGCAAAGATTCGATTAATGATCTCAACTGGCTCCTCGATCTTCATCTCTAATGCTCGAATATAGGAAGCAAAACCTGTGATTTTCCGATAAAGTGTTTTTGGCAAAGAACCAAGCGGCACAAAGAACCTCCGAATATCAGTTTGCGAAAGGTTCTTTTGGGATTTTCCGGATGAATGTATCTGGAAGAATTCAAGAGCTAATCGGCTTTTCAAATATAATTCAAGAAATGCCGGGTCTATCTTCGTCTCATCAATCCTTAGGACAACCAAATAACCTGATGGAATATAGATTTTTTTATCAGGGGGCATAAATCTGTGAGCTACTCCAACTGAACCAGAGCGAGTAATGATAAAATCACCTTCTTCAAGTCTCTTTGGTGATAAATCTGAACCTTTCTCATCTTTAAGATAAATGATTTTATCAAAAGATAGCCCTTCCTTTTTTATATTGTTGACTGTCAAATAGACGAAATCGGTCTCCTCGGTGGCATAGCCCGATCTAGACACATCCTTTCCATTCCTGATTGAAAGAATTAAATCCCTGAATCTTACATAAGGAAATCTTAGACTGCTTAATATAACTGGCAATCTATTGTTTAAGTATTCCCAGAATGAGACATTTGCTCTCAGGGAAAGAGCATCTTGGATTCTCGAAATAGGCAAAGAAAGTCCTATGCTCATTACGACCACCTGACTTTGACTTTCAGCGAATCCAAAATTGTCTTGGGTTTTAGGGTATCTATAATGATGTCGCCATATTCATCTTCTTGAAATAAATCATTGGGTCGCTTATGCTCACCCCGCTTAGAGCGTTTATATCCAATCTCCTTAGCTTCTGCCATAAAAAATTTATAATCAAAATGCTTTGAGACCTCGCCAAAGATCCACCAATCATGATTGATATCTATTTCAGCGATCTCATCCTGATACTTGATAATGATTTCCTGGGGCGATAAAGTATGATCTATCTCTTCAAGATAATGTTTTAGGTATCGCTTAAGGATCGTCTTTGCCTCGGTCTCATTGTCAATCTCTCCTTTCTTATATCTGCCAACGCGCCGCTTAGTGCGTTGATATTCATTGCTGAACTCCCGCCATTTCTCCTCATAGGCCTCCACTTCCTGACGTGTCTTTTTCTGAGCAAAAAGGAGGCTGGTCTTGGTTGAAGTGAAAGGCTGGAAAGACAATTGAGGAAGCGACACTATGGCCTTAATAATGAAATATTTGTAGAGGAATAGGCGGATATACATATTCTCTGTAGTATCGAAGACGCTTTCAGGAAGGACAATTCCCATCCGGCCACCTTCTTTGAGGATTTGATACCATCTTTCAATAAAAAGGTTTTCGGAATTCCGCTTGTCATGATATATGAAGCGATTGGGCAGGGTACGCCTAGTCTCTGTATCTAGGGATACGCTAAACGGAGGATTGGACATCACTACGTCAAAGGATTCATTGACTTCGTAGGGATAACTATAATTCGTCTTAGTTTCACTTGTTTTAAGGGCACTAATCTTATTTAGGATCTCATAATGAGAAAATGGCAGGAGCCCATCCTTGGGGAAGATGTTGATATTGCCGTCACCGTGGAGGACCATGTTAACTTTAGTGGCGAGTGCCAGATCCGGATTAATCTCCATGCCATAGATGAATTCCCGTGCCCAGATGTTTTCCCGAAAAGGAAGAAAATTTGCTGCTAAAAATTCATCAATTTTTCTAGACCGTTCCACTTTCTCACGGCTCTTGATAGTCTTAGTGATGAATTTCATGGACTCTATAAGAAAGGTGCCAGAGCCACAAGCAGGATCGCAGATGAATGGAAGACGAGGTTTAACAGGGTTTTCCTTTCCGTTTACCAAGTATACTGCAAGCTGCTCGAGGTTAAGGCCATGAAGTATAAAACGGACAATATTGGGGTGAGTAAAGAATTGTCCCTTGTCTTGTTTGAAACCCTCCGAAACGATTCCCTCAAAAAATTCTCCAAGAAGATCGCCATTATCTTTGTTCTCATTTTCCAAAAGGGAAATCCCCTGCAGTTGTTCCACTACATAGGAAACCTTATTCTCTGAAATCTTTTCCTTGTCAATGCCAACGGAATTACGAATAACGGTATCAGAATAGCTTAAGTATTCCTTTTGTGCCTGTTTGAAAAGCTTGTTAATCTTCTTGTAGACCTCCTCAGGAGGCTCAGGCTTAGCGTCTTTGAATTCGATTTGGAAGGTATAAGATTTTCCTTCCCGAGTCGTCTCTTCATCATAAATCTTTGCCAAGAAGAGCTTAACAAGATTGCTGAAAATATCGTTATAATTCATCCCCCCGCCGCCCCAAAGGACGTTGTGAAGGTCCTTTCTTAAGAAATTGAAGCGATCACGGGTAACCTTCCGATCAAGGTTTTTTTCTCCTGGCCTTAGATCTTCGTTTTTTTTGTTGACATAGACTAGTTTCCGGGCAACGCCGTACTCCACGGGCAGGCGGTCAAGGCTAATTTTCCCAGCATCAGTCCAAGAATAAAAACTCGAATAGTAACCATAGTCAATAATTATAGCTTGGTCTTCGATCGAGCCAGCTTTCTCTTGGATAGTCAAGTAGACAAGATATTGGACCTGGCTTTCTTTATCTTCAATGGCGGCAAGCTTGAACAATTGGCCTTCGATGTAGTCCTTATCATTTTCATATTTCTCTGGAGTTTTGACTTCGATAAATAGATAAGTTCTTTCTTTTTTTTTGCGTTTGTCTTTTACCAGAATATCAATACGGGGTTTTATGGTCTTTGGTCTTCCGGCTTGGTATTCTTTCTCCAATTCGATGCACGATGGAGGATATTTTAGTTCTTTAGCCAGCTTAACCACTAAGTAGGCACGGGCATACTCCTCATCTTTCAGTTCAGAAATATTGCGGTGGAGGATGAGATTATCTTTGTTGTAAACGATCTTTCCGCCTGAGTAATCACCGTTGGGACGGATCTCGGCTATGAGTTCACCCTTGGGATCGTGCTTCTGGATGTAGGTAATTATTCGCTCTTTAAACTCTCGATTCATTCACTTGCCTCTTTTCATTGCCATGCCGCCAAGTAAGATGTCAACCTCGCTTCACCTTCTTCTTCTTTTTCCAGTTCTACCTGTCCCGTTCAATCAGGTCCCGGGTGATGGAAACGATTGAGGCATTCTGCTTCTGAAGCTCTAAAACTTTCTCCTTTAAGGCGAAATACTGCGCCTCAGTGAGTTCAATGGTCGTCTTGATCATATTGGATTTGCTCCCAGCCTACGCCTCACTCATCGGCTGCCTGGCGAAAGAATAGCACCAATATAGGGGTTAGTCAAACAAGAAGTGCAGACCTCTCCCCGTGTCACAAATATGTCACAAAATTTCTTAATTCGCGCTGAAATTACGGTACTTGGATTGAAAGGAAAACGAACCGAAAAAGCCTTATCTTTCCCTGAAATAAGATGGTGGGCGGTGCAGGGTTCGAACCTGCGGCCCCCGGTTTGTAAGACCGATCATCCTCTTTAGGCAGACTTGTCCCGTGTGCCACTGGTGTGCCAGATTCGGTTGAAAAACGCTGAAACTACGGTCTAAGAATTGAAAGACAAAATAAAGGGAAACTCATTAAAGTCAGGGGACATAGAGATAAGAAGAGTTGGCTGGGAAGCAAGGATTCGAACCTTGATTGTATGATCCAGAGTCATGTGTCCTTATAAACCTCTTTCTGGGCCCAATACTAGTGTAGTGCGTCTAACGCTTCTTTACATTTGGAGATTTTCGATAAGATTTTATCAACCGACGCGCTCCAGAGAAAGACCCGGGGGTTTTGGTTGTGATTGGACAGATATTCTTCAATCGTGGCG
>Ga0315289_10006972_pt1 | contig 16558 bp, 17 predicted proteins | sample YL17G11_40_MG_FD_203452 | JGI IMG/M metagenome (GOLD analysis project Ga0315289, IMG submission 203452) | Sediment microbial communities from Yellowstone Lake, YNP, Wyoming, USA - YL17G11_40 | ecosystem: Environmental > Aquatic > Freshwater > Lake > Sediment | place: USA: Wyoming | collected... | reverse complement strand
ACATAAAAAACTGCCCTGCTTGGCGGGCTTTGCGGCTTTGCGAGACCCTGCCGTTGCCTGAAAAGGCGACTCACGCAAAGACGCCAAGACGCAAAGAAAGGCCAAAACGACGCTCTTCTTGGGACAGAAAAAACTGCCCTGCTTGGCGGGCTTTGCGGCTTTGCGAGACCCTGCCGTTGCCTGAGAAGGCGACTCACGCAAAGGCGCAAAGACGCAAAGAAAGGCAAGAGGTACTCAGTCAGTCACTCAGGTACTCAGTCACCCAGTCATCTTGCCACCCAAGCCCGGGCCAGGAGGGCCGGCATGGCGGCGCGCCGGGCCTCGGACAAAGGCTTGTCGGCGGCGGGCCGGGCAACGCGGCGGGCCTTATCGCCGGCCGACGGCGGCGAAGGCCTCTTTCACCGCCGCGTACACCTTCTTAACGTGAAACGGCCAGGCGATGGCGGCGTCGGACATCTGCGGCCAGGCGTCGGCCAGGTTCCAGATGAGTATGCCGCCGCAGTCGGGGCGGCGGGCGCAGTCGGCGATCCAGGTGCGGCAGGCCTCGGCGTGGAGTTCCTGCGAGACCTCAACGAACTCTTCGATGGACCGCGGCACCGGCCGCCCGCCAAACGCCAACCGCCGGCATGTTCGAGGCGATGCATGCAGGTTCTTCGTGGTGCCATGGAGCGTCATATCCGGGAGGCAGTTACTACTACAGCGCCGCTTTGCGCGGTGGGTCGGGAGACCCACCGCGCACGCGCGTTTTCCGGCCCGCGCACGTGCGTTTTCCGGCCCGCGCACGGCGCGGAGCGTCCTGTCCGGGAGGCGATTATACAGGGCGCGGCAATCCGTCGCGAGAGACCCGCCGCGCTGGCGCGCAGTACCGGCCCCTGCGGATTCGCGTTTCGCGCATAGAACAAGCCGCCCCCGCTTGCGGCGGAGGCGGCCTTCGATGCCCCTGGCAACGGCCCGGACTCAAGCCCTACCCTTGCGTGGGCGGCTTGTCGTCCTTGTTCCTGTCTTCTTCCGCAGGCTTGGTGATTTCGTTCTGGACCTCATTCAGGCCCTTCTTGAACTCCGTGATGCCACGGCCGAGGCTTTTGCCGACTTCCGGCAACCGCTTCCCGAACAGCAGGAGCGCGATCACGGCAATGATGGCCATTTCCCATGGCCCTGGAACCCACCCAAGAATCGCCACGCTAGACCTCCTTTATCGAAGTAGTCGGACCCGCCCGCTTACGGCTTGGTCGTCGTATCGCCGCCGGACTTCGGGGCTTCGTCGCGGGGCCTGCTGGCTTCTTCTTCGCCATCGCGCAGGCCCTTCTTGAACTCCGTAATGCTCTTGCCGAGGCCCCTGCCCAATTCAGGCAAACGTTTGCCGAAGAGGAGCAGGGCAATAACGGCAATGATAGCCAGTTCCCACGGCCCGGGTACCCACGCCAGAAATTCCACGGTCACTCCCCTTTCGCTGAAACCTAAAGTATTCTATGCGCACCCTTCCGCGAAGTCCAAAGAAATCATCTGGCCGCCCGCGCGACTTTGGCCGCCACGGCCCGACGCTCGGCGCGGACCCAAACGAGCCACTGCTCGACCCCCTCGCCGGTGCGGCACGAGAGTTCGAGGATGGGAATCCGCGGCTTCAGGCCCTTCACGTACCTTCGGAACGCCTCGAGCGAGAAGTTCGTGGCCGCCAAGAGGTCGATCTTGTTCAGGACCACGCAGTCGGCGTGGTGGAAGGCGATCGGGTACTTGACGGGCTTATCGTCGCCTTCGGGGGTGCTGGAGACGACCACGCGGCGATGCTCGCCCAGATCAAACTCGGCCGGGCAGACCAGGTTCCCCACGTTCTCGATGAAGAGGACGTCGAGGCCCCCCAGGTCGAAATCGGCGAGGGCGTCGAGAATCTGCCGGGCGCTCAGGTGGCAACCGCCGCCGGTGTTGATCTGGCGGCAGGGGATGCCCGCGGCCTGGATGCGCCGGGCGTCGCGGTCGGTGGCCAGGTCGCCTTCGATGACGGCCAGGCGGAGTTCGGCGCCCAGGCGGCGGGCGGTCTCCTCAAGGAGCGTGGTCTTGCCGGCGCCGGGCGAACTCATGAGGTTGGCGACGAACACCCCTGCCCGGTTGAACCGGTCCGAGAGTTCCTTCGCCAGCCGGTCGCTCTCGGCCACGACGCGTTTTTCGAGCCGGATGCGCTTGGCCATGATCACTCGATCTCCAGGGATTCCAGCCGCAATTCCCGCCCGCGAACGGCCTCCAAGTCAAGACCGCCGCACGACGGACACACCAGGTCTAGGTCCTCAACCTCGAACTCGCCGCCGCACCCGCGGCACGCCATGGCCAGCGGCTCGCGCCGGGTGCGGACCTTGGCCTGGGGCCACGGCGACTCCGCCAGCACCAGGCCGATCGCAAATTCGAGCGACTCCGGGTCGGCCCCGCTCCACACCCCGACCACGAGGTCCAGGGCCACGAGGCGGCGGCCCGGGTGGCGCTGCATCTCGCTCGCCACCTGGCGACCGACGGCGTTGGCCAATGCGACCTCGTGCACGGCGAGTCTCCGCCACCCCGCCCAAAACACCAGCGCGAGGCCCCTCGGAAGCCAACGGACCTGCGCTTCGACGAGGCCCCGCGCTGCGCAAACCGGGCGGCCGCCTATTCAAACACCAGGCGCGTGCCCGTAAGAACATTCATCGGGTAGAAGACAAACTGCGTGACCTGCACCACCGGGTTTATGCCGACCATCGTGACGACCGTCAGGCCCTTCGCGGTCGTGGGATTGTCGTCGACCATGTAGCCGGTGGGGTCGAACTCGATATAGGGCCAAGGGGTGTCTGTCCTGAGGGCGGTGGCGGCATGCTTGTTGACTTGCTTCAGGACCAGGTCCTGGTACTTCCGCCACGCTTCCACCTGGGCCGGCCCGGTGGCCGGTGGGACCGCCGCCCTCGTCTGGGCGTCCAGGGGCGCTATGCCCATCAGGACGAACGTCTGGTTGCCCAGCGCCCGCGGGATCTCCCCCCGGATGGGCTTGGGGGTGTCGTCCTTGTAGTTCAGGTACTTGATGGTGATGACGGAGCCATCCTGGATGAGAATGCCGCCGGAGCCCTTGTTGACGCTGAACTCGACGCGGGCGTAGACGCCGTTGGCGGCCGCGTAACTGCGGGCCCCGTTCAGGATGCCCTGGAGTGTGGCCATCGCGCTGTCGGGCCCGATGCGCTCGGCAAACAGGCTGAACGTGCCGAACGCCGCGACCATCAGGACCAGCATGATCCCGATGACCGCCAGCATCTCGATCAGAGTGAACGCCTTGAGCCTTCGCATGGGCATCCCCTGTGCTGGAGCCCGCGCCTCAACCGGCGGGGCTCGCTAATTGATGTCCTCCAACGAGTTGGTGTAGTTGTAGTTCTTCACGTTGTCTTGCTTGTCGCCCTCGTTAGCGCCCTTGGATTCGAGGCGCGGCAGCGTGACCGCAGAAACGCCGCTGACCGGCGCACCGCTCACGGGCGGACCGTACAGGATCGGGTGGCCCCAGCCGTCGGCAAACACCATGCAGGCGTACGTCTTGTTCGAAGAGACCGTCTTGACCTCCATGGTCAGAGGCGTGGCGCCTCCCATGTAAGGACCGTTCCGGACGCGGGCGGTGAGGGCGGCGAAGAGAATGGCCTGCTTCTCGAGATCCCCGCCGAAGTTGAGCGCCGGGTTCAGCGTATTATCCACCTTGCCCATGATCTTGATCTTGCGGGAAGGCTTCGAAGGGTCGTCTATCTCGCACTCGGCGGTAGCATCGTTGGGCCAAGGGTACATGCCCCAGTCGCTGTAGTACTGCTGTAGGGCGGCTTCGATGGCCCGAAACACCTCGAGGGTCGCGTCGCGCTGGTAGCGGGCCCGGACCGAGGTGAACGCGCCGACCACGAGGGACATGAGGATCGCGATGATGGCCACCACGGTCAGCAGTTCGACCAGCGTGAAACCCCGCGTCGGTCCCGGTCTTCGGCCTGCGGCGTCCATGGCACCGCCTCTCAATCAGAAGCCCTACTTGCTGAAACTGGTCACGTCGTCGCAATAGAAGCCGGACACCTCGTTATACACGCTGGCCGCCTGCGGGGGGTCGCCGCTCGAAACGTAACCGAACAGGCGGTCGGGCCCGGCCGAAATGAGCACGAAGTCCTCGCTCCGCCAGCGGACGGGACGCGTTCCGCCGGTCGCGCCCAGCATCGTGTAGGTCACCGAGGCGAGGAATTGCTGCTCGCTGGCGAACCCCTTGGTGGTGTCGGTGGATGCGCCCGACGGATTGTCAGAGTAGTCCAGCAGACCCGTGATGCCCGTCGTGGACGGCTGGAGCACACCGGGGGCCGTGCCGGTCGGCTCATAGCGGAAGTACAGGATGCTGCCGTAGGGCGGCGAGTCGCGCGGCGGCGGCAGGGACGGGAAATTGTCGCGGACGGAATGGATGTCGGCGCCCTTCTCCTGCTCGAAATAAGGCCCGAACTTCTCAGACGCCAAGCCGCCGAACGGCGCGCCCCGGTTATTGGGCAGGCCCCACCCGTTGCCCTGCGGGCCCACTAGGTACAGCGCCAGGTTCTCGAAGCCGTTAACCTTGGTGTAAGTGCCGTCGGAACCCGGGCGCCCGGCCTTGTTGCTGCTGGGGGGGAACATGCCCCAGTCGCGCTTGAACGCGTACAGGCCGGCGCTCAGGGCGCTGATGGTATTGCGAGTGGAAGACACGCGAGCCGTCGTGATGGCGAAGTTCACGGCCGGCACCAGCAGGCCCACAAGGAGGCCGATTATCCCCATGACCACCAGCAGTTCGATCAGCGTGAACCCCCCGGTCCCGGCCGCCCGCGGCCCGCTTGCATGTTTCATGGTCCACCTCCTGGCCTGCGCCGTCGGCGCGGCCGGTCAGAAATTCGCGATGTCGTCGTTCACGGCGGTCGCGATGTCCGACTTGCACGGCAGTTGCGTATTCTTGTCAATATATCCGAACCTTCCGTCGGCGCCGGGAGAGATCAGCAGGTAGTCCTGGCGCCGGTAGCGGATGACCTGGGTGGCATTGCTGCCGCTGCCGCCCCGGAAGACGGCCGTGAGCGAATCGAAGAGGGCCTGGGGGGTCAGCCCGGTCGGCGGCACGTACTGGAGCGTCGAGTCGCCGGGCTTGTCGGTCCGCTCGTTGTCTTTCGGGTCGAACGCCTGGATGATCACGTTGTGGCCCGCATCGTCCTTGAACGTACTGGGGTAAGACCTGAAGTACAGGATGATGCCTGGCGGCTGGTAGCCGTCGAGCAGGCCGGTGGGCATGAACGTGCCGCTGATCGTCTCGTTGCGGACCAGTTCTCCGGGGCACTGGTAGAAGGGCCCGTAGGTGCGCCTGGCCACGCCGCCGAAGGGCATCTGGCCGCCGGCCGCCATCCCCCACCCGTAGCCGCCGGGCCCCCGCAGGTAAACGGCCAGGTTCCCGGCGCCTGAAACCGACTCCCCGCTGTTCGGGTCGGTCTTCGAGCCGACCAGGGGCTTGCGGGGCTTGCTGGGCGGGTAGTCTCCGAAGTCGGCCCTGAAGTTGTTCAGGCTGATCGAGAGTTCCTTCAGGATGGCACGGGTCCGGTAGGTCCGGACCGCGTCTGTGGCCTTCGAGATGGTCGGCACGAGGAGCGTCAGCAGGAGGCCCATGATCCCGATGACGACCAGGAGTTCGATCAGCGTGAAGCCGCGTGCCCGTCCGTGCCTGGTCATGCCACCCTCCTTTCGCCCGCGGCGCCTAGCGTTTGCCGCCCACCGACTGGATGAGTTTGACGAGCGGCAGAAACAGCGAGACCACGATGAAGCCGATCGTGCCGCCCAGGAAGATGACCATCACCGGTTCCAGGGCGCTGACGAGGCTGCCGACGAGGTGGTCGACCTCCTCATCGTAGGTGTCGGCCACCTTGATGAGCATCTTGTCGAGTTCGCCGGTTTCCTCGCCGACGTCGACCATGTTGACGACGATGGGGTCGACGACGCCGCTCTGGCGCAGGGGGCCGGCGATGCTCTCGCCTTCGCGAATGGAATCGTGGACCTGCGTCAGCGCCCGCGCCACCACTTCGTTGCCGACGGTCTCGCGCGTGATGTTCAGGGCCTCGAGGATCGGGACGCCCGACGCAATCAGCGTGCCCAGCGTGCGGGCGAAGCGCGCGATCGACTGGCGGTTCACGATGCTCCCGATAATCGGCAGTTGCATCTTGACCCAGTCAATCGCGTACCGGCCGCCCTTCGAGGCCTTCATGAACCGGATGGCCAGCCAGATGCCCAACGGGATGCCCGGCAGCAGCCACCAGTACAGTCCCACCGTCTTCGAGGCCGCGATCAGTATCTGGGTGGGCACCGGCAGGCCTCCCTCAATATCGAACTTCTTGAAGATCTCCTCGAACTTCGGGACGATGAAGAACATGATGGCGATCAAGATGATGACCGCCACGCTGATAACCATGACGGGGTAGACCATGGCGCCGACGATGCGGCGCTTGAGGGCCATGGACTTTTCCATGAACTCGGCAAGTTTTCGCAGAATCTGGTCCAGCACGCCGCCCGCCTCGCCGGCCCGGACGGTGTGCACGTAGAGGCTGTCGAACGCCTTGGGGTGTTTCTCCATGGCCTCCGACAGGGTGGACCCGGCCTCGACGTCCTCGATGATGTCCTGGAGAGCGTTCTTGAGGACCCCGGGTTTGGTCTGGTCTTCGAGGATCCGCAGACTCCGCAGGATCGGCAGTCCTGCGTCCTGGAGCGTCGACATCTGGCGGGTGAATTGGGTCAGTTGCTTGCCGCCGACGCGGCCGATGGCCCAGGCCTTGCCCTTCTTCTTGGGGCCGGCGGCGGCCGCGGCGGCTCGCCTGCCCTTCAGGCGGACCTGCGTGGGGAAGTGGCCGAGCGCGCGGATCTTGGTGATCGCCTCTTCCTGGCTGGCGGCCTCGAGCTCGGCCCGGACCTCCTGCCCCTTCGCATCCATGGCTTCATACTGGAATGTGGCCACTGCCGATTCTCCTTACTCGCCTCCGGGCGGGCTACTGCTCCGTCACGGTGGCCCGGATGACCTCCTCGATCGTCGTGATGCCGTCGTAAATGGCCATGAGGCCGGCGTCTCGCAGCATCCGCATGCCGCGTTTCTTCGCCTCCTCGCGGACCACGTTCGTCGATGCCCCGTGGATGATGAGGTCCCGGAGGGCATCGTCGATGTGCATGATCTCGAACAGGCCGGTCCGGCCCTTGTAGCCCGTGTTGTTGCACTGCTCGCAGCCGCGGCCGAAGAAGAACGTGCGACCGCGAACGTCCTCGGGCGTCAGTTGCAGGTCCCAGAGCATCTCCTCGTTCGGCTCGAACTCGCCCCGGCAATTGGTGCAGATGCGCCGGACCAGGCGCTGGGCGACGACCGCCTCGAGCGTCGCCGTCACCAGGTACGGCTCCAGGCCAAGGTCCAGGAGGCGCGTGATGGCCGTCGGGGCGTCGTTCGTGTGCAGGGTCGAGAAGACCAGGTGCCCCGTGAGCGACGCGTGGATGGCAATCTGGGCCGTCTCGAGGTCGCGGATCTCGCCCACCAGGATCACGTCCGGGTCCTGACGCAGGATGTGCCTCAGGCACCGCCCGAACGTCAGGCCGATGTCGGGGTTGATCTGCACCTGCACGAGGCCCTCGATATCGTACTCCACGGGGTCCTCGGTGGTGATGATCTTGATCTCAGGGCTGTTGATGGCCGCGAGGGCCGAGTACAGCGTCGTGGTCTTGCCACAACCGGTCGGCCCCGTCACGATGACGATACCGTTCGGCAGATGGATCAGGTCGTCGATGACACGCTGCTCGTCCTCCCGCAGGCCCACCTTCGTGATATCGAGTTCCACCTGGGTCCGGTCAAGCACGCGCATGACCACGCTCTCGCCGAACATGGTCGGCAGGACCGAGATGCGGAGGTCCACGGGCTTGCCGCCGACGGTGAGTTCGATGCGGCCGTCCTGCGGCACGCGGCGCTCGGCGATGTCGAGGTTGGCCATGACCTTGATGCGGCTCGCCACGGCCAGCGCGATGTGGCGTGGCGGCGGCACCATCTCGTACAGCACGCCGTCGATCCGGTACCGCATCTTGAAGTCGTCTTCGAACGGCTCAAAGTGGATGTCGGACGCCTTGTCGCGGATGGCCTGAAGCAAGACCAGGTTCAGCAGTTTCTTGACCGGCTGGCTCTCGCTCATCGCCCGGATGTCTTCCAGGTCGATCGTCTCCTCGTGCTCGGCGATCCACTCGGCCGTCGAGTCCAACTGGCTGATGACCGATTCGACAGACTCGGCGTGGGCGTAGTACTTGTCGAGGGCCCGGACCACCGCCGCCGGGTCGCCCAGCGCCACCTCGATCTCGAACCCAAGGAGCATGTGGAGTTCGTCGGACGCCCGGAAGTTGGTCGGGTCGGCCATGGCCACCCGCAGACGGCCGGCGTCGAACTCGATCGGGACCACGTTGTAACTGCGGGCCGTCATCGAGTCCATCTTGTCGATGACCTCGGCCGGGATCTCCAACTCGTCGAGGTCCACGCGCGCCATGCCTGCCTGGAGCGCCAGGGCCATGACGATATCGGCCTGTTCACAGTACCCCAGGTCCACAAGAACGGCCCCGATGGCCCCGCCCCGCTGCTTCTTGAGGGCCAGCGCTTCCTCGAGGTGCTCGGGCGTGACCTTCTGGCGTTCGACCAGGATCTGCCCAAGCCGCTTCTGGAGGGGAATCCTGATGCCATGGCGCGGCTTGGCCGTGGCGATTGTCCGCGGCTTACGCGTTGCGGCATCGCCGCCGGCGCCCGGCATAGGCGGACGCGCCTTCGGCGCCGCCGGCGCGCCGGCGCCCACGGCAGGAGTCCTCGCATCCGCCGCCGGCGCCTTCGGACCGGCGGCAGGAGCGGCAGGGGGCGTTCGGCCCGTGTCTGGCCGTGCTCCAGCCCGCGGGTCGGGCGAGCCCTGGGGCCGCGTCGTCGGGACGGGCCTGGCAGGTTGCGGCGGCTGCGCCACGGGGGGCCGCGTAACGCGCGGCCCGGCCGGGGGTCCCGCCTTGCCCGGAGTGCCCTGGGGCCTCGCTACCGCGCCCGGCGGCATTCGCTCCGGCCTGGGCGGAATCGGCTTGTCGTCTTTTCCCGGTGCTCGGCTCACGAATCATGTTCTCCGACTGGCATGGCCCCTGTTAGTGCGGCACCCTGTCATGTCCTCCGCAGGCCGGGGCAATGCCCCCGCGCCTCGGAAGCCGGGGCGTTGCCCCGGCCTGCCGTCAATCGAACCTAGCGCGGCGCCATTTTCTGGAACTTGGCGAGGTCGGCTTCGTCCAGCGGACCGCCTACGCGCTTCAGGGCGTCGCGCCCCTCGGCCGTTCCCATGAGTTTCTGCTCAAGTTCCTCGCGGCGCTGGGACCGCTCCAGCATCTCCTCGACCGCGATGACGCCGCGGCCGTACAGGTCCCACAACGAATCGTCGAGCAACTGCATGCCCCACTTGCGGCCTGTCTGGATGTACGACTCCAGCCGATAGGGCTCGTTCTTGCGGATGAGGTTCTGGGCCGCCGGGTTAATCACCATGAACTCATAGGCGGCGATGCGGCCGGGCATGTCGATGCGCGGCACGAGCGTCTGCGAGATCACCGCCATTAGCGAACTGGCCAACTGGACGCGGACCATGTCTTTCTGCTCGGGCGGGAACGCGTCGACGATGCGGTTGACGGTTCCGGCCGCCCCGGTGGTGTGCAGGGTCGAGAAGACGAGGTGGCCGGTCTCGGCCGCACGGATGGCCGCCTCCATGGTCGCCAAGTCGCGCATCTCGCCGACCAGGATGACATCGGGGTCGGCGCGGAGCGCCCGGCGGACTGCCTCCTCGAAACTGACGACGTCGGTGCCCAGTTCCCGCTGGTTGATAATCGACTTCTTGTGCGTGTGGTAGTATTCGATTGGCTCCTCGACCGTGATGATGTGCCGGTCGAACGTCTCGTTGATATAGTTGACCATCGAGGCCAGTGTGGTCGTCTTGCCCGACCCGGTCGGCCCCGTGACCAGGAAGAGGCCCCTGGTGCGGCCCAGGAGCGACTCGACGATGGGCGGCAGGCCGATCTCAGAAAGGCTCATCAGGCGGGTCGGGATGAGCCGCAGCGTCATCCCGATGTGCCCGCGCTGCTTGAACACCGCCACGCGGAATCGCGCCTTATCCTGGAAACTGAACCCGAAGTCGCACGAGCCGACCTGCTCGAGTTCCTGCTGCTGGCGTTCCGGGGTGATGCCACGCATCAGGCCGGCGGTGTCTTCAGGGGCCAGCGTCTCGGTCTCCAACACCCTCAAGCGGCCGTGCAGGCGGACGGTGGGCGGGCGCCCGACGTGCAGATGCAGGTCGGAGGCGTTCTTCGACACCACGAATTGCAGGAGTTTGTCAATCTGTATCATCGAGCGGCCTGCGCACCTCAGCGGTTGACCGATACCATTGTAGAAAGCCCTCGGGGTCGGCGGCAACCCGGACGACCGGGCGGGCGGGTCCTAGACCTCCACGGGCTCCTTCGCGGCCCGGGCCAGGACTTCGTCAAGCGTCGTGATGCCCTTGAGGATCTTGATCAGGCCGTCCTCCAGAAGCATCCGCATGCCGGAGGCCCGACACGCCTGGCGGATCTCCGTCAGCGGACGGTGTTTGAAGGCCAACTCGCGTATTTCCGCGTTCATCGCCATGACTTCGAAGATGCCCAGACGGCCCCGATACCCCACGTTATGGCACTTCTGGCATCCGACCGGCCGGAAGAACGTCGCCTGGCTCAGTTGGTCTTCCGTCACGCCCAGGCCCCGGAGGGTCGCCAAGTCGATGTCCGGGTCGGGCTGCCTGCACTCCGGGCACAGGACCCGGACCAGGCGCTGGGCCATGATGGCCTGGATGGAACTGGCGACGAGGAAGGGCTTGACCCCCATATCGATCAGACGCGTGATGGCAGAGGGCGCATCGTTGGTATGAAGTGTACTGAATACCAAGTGTCCCGTTAATGCGGCCTGAATCGCCATCTCTGCCGTCTCAATATCGCGGATTTCGCCAACCAGGATGATGTTCGGCGCCTGGCGAAGCATCGCCCTCAGGATCCGCTGGAACGTCAGCTCGATCTGTTCGTTCACCTGGACCTGGTTGATGCCCGAGATGTGGTACTCGACCGGGTCCTCGGCCGTGATGATCTTCTTGTCGGGCGTATTCAGTTTGTTGAGGGCGGCATACAGCGTGGTGGTCTTGCCGGAACCGGTCGGCCCGGTCACCAGGAAGATGCCGTTGGGCCGGGCGATGATCTTCTCGAACATTTCGAAGTCGTCGGAAAGGAAACCCAGCGACTCCAGGCCCAGGTTGATGCTCTCCCGCCTCAGAATACGCATGACGATGCTCTCGCCGTGGTACCCGGGGAGGGTCGAGACGCGGAAGTCGAGGTCTTCGCCGTCGAGCCGCATGCGGATACGGCCGTCCTGCGGCAGGCGCTTCTCCTCGATCTGCATGCCCGCCATGAGTTTGATGCGGGTCGAAATCGAGCCCTGGAGGCGTTTCGGCGGGGCATCGCGCTCGATGCACACTCCGTCGACGCGGTACCTAACCCTCAGGCGGCTGGAGAGGGCCTCGATGTGAATATCGCTGGCCCGCATCCGGACCGCCTCGGTGATCATCAACTGCACCAGCCGGATGATCGGCGCCGACTCGGCATGCAACTCCGACCCCTTCTCGCCGCGGTCCTCGAACTGGATGTCGGTGGCCGTGAACTCCTGGAGCATCGAGTCCACGCTCTCAGACTCCGTCTGCTCGGTGTAACCCGTGATGATCTGTTCGACCTGTTCACGCGCCGCCAGAACGCAGTCGACGTCCATGTTCAGCCGGAACCGGATGGCGTCGACCGACTCCAGGTCCAGGGGGTCGGTGATAGCCACTTTGAGCCGCCCGTCGGCGTATTCGAGGGGGACGATCTGGTATTCCTTCATCATGGCCTCGGGCATCATCTCCATCACCTGCGGGTTGATGGCGCCGATGTCGAGGTCCACATACTCCATGTCGAACTGGAGGGCGAGAGCCTTGGTGATGTCGGGCTGGGTGCAGAAGCCGGAGGCCACGAGGATTTCCCCCACGCGGCGCCCGCTCTTGGCTTGCCGCTCCAGTCCGTCGCGGAGCTGCTTATCGGTGATCTTGCCCCACTCTTTGAGAATCTCGCCGATCTTCTTACGAGGTCCGAGCATGATCACCCCGCCCCTTGGCTTTTGACACACCCTCCCTGCCCCGCCAGCCTAACCGGCGGTCTCGGCAGGGACCGTGCACCGCCGACAATATCCCCACGCATACTCTATGCCCTGGCGGGGTTAGCGTCAAGACCAAAGAAGTGTAACGTGTACAGCATCTCAGGGGCAGCATGGCCACGCGAAAGCGAGTGGCAATGCCACCCGGCAAGAGGCCCTCACCTGAGACGTCGTGCTATAGCATTCAGCAGGCAGCCGAAGGCCGAGGGCAGGCCGTGACGAGCGGCCGCGACTCTCACACGTGGAGTTCGATCACGTCTCGGTCCGCCAGCACGTGATCGCGGTTCACGGCCTGGCCCTGATAGGTGTTCGAGCCCCAGATGCGGGCGCGCTTCAGGTTCTGGGCGATGTCGCGATGGATCGCGGCCGCCATGTCCAGCACCGTGCTGCCCTGCGGCAGGATGAACGGAAGCGACATGTCGGGAGGCTTGCCGGGTTCCTTGCTGTATACCCGGACGATGCCGAGCAGGCGGAAACACAGCCGCGGGATTTCACCCAGCCCCGTGAACGTCTCGGCGCTGACAGCCAACACCGGCATCAGCCCGTCGTACAACTCCTTCAGGACCTCGAAGTTCTCGGCCGCTCCGGGCAGGTCCAACTTCGTCCCCACCAGGATCATGCGCTTGGCCGCGCCGCCTTCGGGCGGCGTTTTCCCCAACGGCACCATGCTCCGGGCTTCGAGCACCTTCAGGCAGGCATCCACCTGTTCCAGCACGTCCGGGGCACCGAGGTCCGCGCACAGAATCAGACCGTCGGCGGCGCGGAGCGTCCCGGCCATGCCTGGCGGCGGCCCCTCCGGGGTCACCGGCGGAAGGTCCACAAGTTGAATCTGGATATCCTCAAACAGCATCATCCCCGGCACCGGGCCGTGGGTTGAGAACGGGTACGGCGCCACGTTGACGTGGGCTTTCGTCAGCGCCCCGACCAGGGCGCTCTTGCCGCAGTTGGGCAGGCCGACGAGAACGAACTGGCCGGCCCCGTGCTTGTCGACGTGAAAGCGGTCGACGCCGCCGCGAGCCTTGCCCTGCTCGGCCGCCTCTCGGAGTTTCGCCATGCGCCGTTTGATGTCGGCCTGCATCTTCTCCGTCCCCTTGTGCTTGGGGATGGTGGCGTGCATCTCTTCGAGCGCGGCGATTTTTTCGGCCGTCGACTTGGCCTGGCGGAACACCTCTTCGGCCTTGTGATAGGCTGGGGTTAAGTTCGCAGGCATTGGGGCTGTCTGCACCTCTGGCCGGCTTGCCGGCTACCCGCAAATTCTACCCCGGACCGGGCGATTTGCAAGGCGCGGGGGCAAGGTGCACACGGCGTGCGGCCCCGGGTTCCTGCGCGGCTCGACGGCGCGCCAGGCGCGCAAAAAGAGCCCGGCGAGCGGGCCGTAAGCCGAATTCTGTTGCCCTCCCTTGCGGGAGGGCCTGCGGCCATTTATCTGGGTCGCTCCGTTGCCGGGCGACTCCGCGCGGCCTACCCGGGGCTCATCCCCTTTCGGAGAATGGAGCGGGCCACTCCAGAAGCCCCCTATTCGGCCTTGCTCCCGGTGGGGTTTGCCGTGCCCCGCGTGTCACCACGCGGGCGGTGCGCTCTTACCGCACCGTTTCACCCTTGCCTGATCCCGCCATCGCACGAGGCGACGGCGGGCCATCGGCGGTCTGTTCTCTGTGGCACTTTCCCTGGCCTTACGGCCGGTGGGCGTTACCCACCACCGTGCCCTTCGGAGTTCGGACTTTCCTCCCGGCCCCCGAAGGGACCGGGCGGCCGCATCACCCGCTCGCCGGACTCCACACTTATTATACCACAAACACGCCCGTCCGCGCAGTCATCACTTGGCGTCTTTGGTCACAAGGCCGCGCTTGACATCATGCAGATGGATGAACCGTTCGATTTCCATGCCCGACTCCACCTCGACCTCCAGCGGCACGTCGAGTGCATCTAGCGCCACGTCGCCGCCCAGCCAGAGCCCAAGGGCGACAACGTAGCCGCCCTTCTGGCCCGCCTTGGCTTCAGGCGCCTCAGGATGCCAGCCCCGACGCAGAACGCTGACCGACCACTCGAACGGCGCCGGCTTCGCGTCATTCCAGGGCTTGGAGGTCATTCCCCTGCCCGGATGCAGGACCAGTTTCAGCGGGGTATCTTTGAGTTTCGCGCAGCCCTCGAGGAACTTGTTGAACGCCTTGGTGTCACCGTGGTAGAAGAGGTAATCATTGGCGTTGATGAAGTAGCCGGCCACCCGCCCCTGGCCCGAGAGGAGTTCGTAGAGGCCCGCCGGATAGTCGGGGTTCTTGCCGAGGGGATGGTCGGGCGGAATGTCGCCTCCGAGCGCCAAGGCCAGAGCCGCACAGCCTCCCACCACAATCGCGGCCACGAGAGAATTTGTCGTTGCACTCATAGGTGGACCTCCGATGTTGACCCGCTGGAAGTGACCACACACTTAGATGCTGGCGATCGAAAGAAGTTCCGCCGTTCCCCTGCCGCCCAGGCGCTACTTCAGGCGGAAGGTCTTGTGGGCCGGGGTCTTCCGGGCCTCGGCAGGGAGTTCGGCATCGACCTGGCGGGCCTTCTCCATGGCCTTGTGGCACAGTTTGTCGGCCTCGGCGTTCTGGGAGCGAGGGATGTGCTGGATCTCGACCGAATCGAAGGGATCGAGTTTCTGCATGGCCTCGCGGTGGAGGGGCTTCAGGTTCGGCGCCCTTATCTTGTACTGCCCGGCGAGTTGGCGGACGAGGAGTTCCGAATCGCTGCGGATCGTCAGGTGCGTCGGCCGCAGCGTCGCCGCAGCCTCCAGCCCCAGGAGGAGCGCCTGGTACTCGGCGACGTTGTTCGTGGCGGGACCGAACGCACGGGCCTTCTCCAGAAGGGTCGTCTCCTCTTCGTCCTTGATGATCGCCGCCGCGCCGCACGGCCCGGGGTTCCCCGACGATCCGCCGTCGATGTAGAGGATGAGTCGGATAGGCGTCTTGCCGGGCGCGGGCGTCGGGCCGGATGTTTTGTCGGGAACCGGCTCCGGGGACGTCATGGGTTTTCCAGGTAGAGAATGCGCGTGCAGTTAGGACAGGTGACGAGGTTGTCGCTTCGCCCAGCGAGGCGCACGTAGGTGTTCTGCGTGACGCTCATGTGGCACCCGCCGCAGATGAATACGCCGCCTTCCTCGTCTTCCTCCTCGTCGCGGATGACGGCGGCGAGGGCCTCGCCGTCGAGGCGGTCGGCGATGCGGTTGAACTGGTCGACGACAGCGGACGGCAGGCTCCTGGCGATCTCGTCGCGCTTGTCCCGCTGGGCGAAGATTTCGGCATCGACCTCGCTCTTGCGGGCCTCGATCTCCTTCTGGGTGGCCTCCAGGTCCGTGCGGGCCCGCGCGAGTTCCTGCTCGGCCTCCTTGATCTTCGCCGCGATGGCCTCGAAGTCGCCGTAGTCGGTCAGAATCCCGTCTTCGATCTTCGAGATGGCGAGCTCGGCGAAGCGGATTTCGTTCTGGAGGACCTGGTACTGGCGGTTGTCTTTGATCTGCATCTGCTGCTGGCGCAGGCGATCGATGTCGGCGCGCTTCTGGCGGACCTCGAGTTCTTTCCTGTCGGCCGCCATGCGGGCCTGGCGCTGCTCGGCCTTGAGGGCCTCGATCTGCTCCTGGTGCTTCTTGATCTGGTCGGCTCGAACCTTGGCGCCCCGGTCGTGCCACGCTTTTTTCTGTTCGAGGCGCCGCAACTCCAGGTCCGCCTCTTGAAGATCCCTCAACCTGTCAAGCACCATTTCCGCCACTGTATCTCCTCATGACTCGGACTCCAAACCCGCATAGATACCGTCTCGACGGTCGAGAATCAAGCAAAACCACGCCGCAAAAACCGCGCGCCAAAAGTACGGCGTCGGTCTCAGGGGGCGCCTCTTGCCGAATGGCGCCGCCGCGCCACCCCTGAGACGCCGCACGGACCACGCGGAATAACGCTTGCCCGGCCGACTCCAACACGGCATGATGCCTGTTCAATCAGACGGACCGGAACGCGAAAGGAGCGGACACGATGGGCCGCATCACACGCAGGCAGTTCATGGCGGGTTCTCTGGCGGCGGGCGCTTGGGTCATGGCGGCGCCGTGCTCGCGCGTGCTGGGCGCAAATGGCGACATCCGCGTGGGCGTCGTGGGCTTCAACGGCCAGGGAATGGGCCACATCCAGCGGTTCCTCAAGATCCCCGGCGTCCGCGTGGTGGCCCTATGCGACGCCGACGCCAAGGTCATCGAGAGGGGCGTCAAGGCCCTCGGCGACCAGGGCGGCAAGGTCGAGACCTACCAGGACGTCCGCAGACTTTTGGAGAACAAGG
>Ga0315289_10006971_pt1 | contig 16559 bp, 15 predicted proteins | sample YL17G11_40_MG_FD_203452 | JGI IMG/M metagenome (GOLD analysis project Ga0315289, IMG submission 203452) | Sediment microbial communities from Yellowstone Lake, YNP, Wyoming, USA - YL17G11_40 | ecosystem: Environmental > Aquatic > Freshwater > Lake > Sediment | place: USA: Wyoming | collected... | reverse complement strand
CTTTTTGGCGATATCCTTACATGTTTATCAAAAAAAGCATGGGAAAAATATTCAGTGAATTTGTTCTTGTCTTCAACAAAGCCGAAAATGCTTGAAAACAGTCTCTCAAGCATTACTGAGCGAAAGTTGGGAAGTTCGGTCAGCACGACACCATTGAAAGATAAGTCCAATGCCGGTTCGAAGTCGATTAGCTCACCTTCGGACGTGATTTTGTCCAGCGTCATGTCGCCCTTGCATAGATGGACATCAAAGAGCCTGCGGACGCTCCGACCGAGCGTTCTGGCCATAAATTCGAAGTACTCTTCTCTCCTTTCACCTCTCAAGCTTAGATATTTCTCGAAAAGTTTCTTGTTTTGATGAAGTTCGAGCAACGTCAGCGGCGATGCTAACGACCGTACCAGTACGCCCATCGACAGACCTCGTCGACAGACACCATAGGTGAGCAACGGCAGCTGACACGTCACCCCGTTGTCATTGGCGAACCGAGAGAAGCAGTACTCGAGATTTGCTGTCTCAAGTGCGATCACGTCTCGGGCCGGCCTGTACAGCCCCTCAAGGTTGACGCCCTTGTATTGCATTCCGGGATACATCTTCTTGTTATATCGCCACGGCCGATGTAACCACGCAGACATCATGGAATCGCTCTGAAAGACCTCGACGGTACCGTTCTGGCGACCGAATATCTTTGGTACACGGACATTTTTTGATGTGTGGTATATGGTTCCTACGTCCACGGGTGCAAGCCGACATTTTCCTGTATGAACTTCCCTACCAAGCGTCCATAATTTTTTATTGAATTCATTTTGGTTCATCCTATCACGACACTTCGGGCGGAGAACCAGCCATCGCCCATTGACAGAGCGTCCATTCATATATCTTTAGAACGTGTTGGTCGATCCCGCCCCTTATGCTATAGTAATGGGAGAAAATATCCGGAAACTTTTTCACCCATCTCTCCTCTTCGAGTATGAACTCGTCCTCAAGCTTCCAGTAGGGCGGCAACGACGCCATAGAGGAGGTATGAGCAAACAGAGCGGTGTTATCAAAATAATCCCTGGTTATTTCCGAGCCTGGCAACGGTACGAGCACGTGCCCCTGGCAATGGGCACCCGTGGCGGCTACTTTTTCACTGAATTGTCTTGTCAGCTCCATATCCTGCAAGGTCTCGCCAGGAAAACCGATTATGAACGAAACCATGCATTCAATGCCAAGCTGACGTGTCCTGCCGATTATCTTCAGCGCGTTTTCGAGAGAGAGGTTCTTATGTATGAACTTTTGTATCCTTGGCGAACCGGATTCCAAACCGTAATAGATGCGCTCGCATCCGGCCTCTTTCATCTGTTGTAGAAGCCTTGTATCCATGGTATCTATGCGTGATAGGCAGCCCCATTTTATTTTTTCCGCGCGCAAGAGCCTGCAGATGGCTTTCGCCCGTTGCTTGTTGATTGTAAACGTGTCGTCAACGAACTTCACCTCGTTTATGCCTTGGGTTTTTTTGAGCTGCATTATCTCTGCCAGTATGTTCGACGGGCTCCTGAACCTCGGCGTCCGTTTCCACATGGTCGATGCGCTGCAGAAGATGCATTTGAAGGGGCAGCCGCGGGTGGAAAGTATCGGAGCCACGACCCTGTTTGGTCTGGATGTTAACGATGCATATTCCTTCAGCTTGGGCACCAGGTGATAGGCCGGAAATGAGATATCGTCTATGTCTTCAATGAATGGCCTGTCGACGGTCTGATATGTGACTCCGTTTCTCCTGAAAGCGATGCCGGGTATGTTCTCGAAGGAAGAGCCGTCTTCAATGGATTTTACGAGCTCGACAATGGTCCGCTCGCCTTCGCCCCTGACAACAAAATCTATCCATTTGAAGGCCGAAACGGTTTGTTTTGCCGTGTGTGTCGCCTGAGGCCCACCGAATATAATCGGGACATTCAGCCTGTCCTTTACTCTCTTGGCCAGACTCAACGCGTAAGAATAATTGTTGCTGATGGTGGTAAAACCTACTGCATCGGGTTTTGTTTTCTCCACGATGTCACACAGTGTTCTGGAGTTCAAGTATTTTCCTGCCTTGAACGAAAGATACGTGACATCAACGATCGTAACGGAATGTCCGACATTTTCAAGTGAGGCGGCCAGATAGAGCAGGCCCAGATGAGGTTCGGGCGGCTCGCCCCCATAAGGCGAAACTAACGTTATTCTCATGATTGCAACCTATTTTGTTACAGGTAAGGTGAACAGCTTCTGCAAGAAAGGTTTGTAATAGAGTTCCTTTTCTCGCAAACACTTTGTTGCCGATGGCTTGAAGATGGAGCCGTTTTCACGGAATGCGCTAAGGAGGCAGTCGCCGCAACAAAGATATTTTGCAAAGCAGTTCTTGCATTCTGGGATGCGATCAACAGTGCGACTTCTCAGATATGCGAGCTTTTTCTTGTCTATCTCCACCTTGTTCCCTTTAATCTTGCCATAGAAAAATATTTTTGAGGCCGGGTCGGCTGTTTCCCCGACCGGTAAGCAGGACGTTATGTCGCCGTCCGGCATAACGGCGATTGAAAATCCGGCCGCGGGACATGCTTTGTCGTACATCCTGCCCGAGAACAAAAGTTCCGGTATGGCAGGATCAAAATTCATACCGTGTCGCTTTGCAAAGGCCAGACATTTCGCATACAGCTTGACAAAGCGGTTATTGTTCTGAATGACGTGGCTTTTCGAACATCGGCCCCATTCGCTGGCCGGTGAGAAGGCGCAGTTTTTTACGCCGAGGGAATGAAGGTTCCTGATCAAATCGGGAAGCCTGGGCATCATGTCCTTTGTCACGACAACATTTACGATATACCTGATGCGGTATTTGTTAAAGAGCTGTATCGTCCGGCTGACGACCGGGTAGCTGGGGACGATACTGTTTCTAAATGGACGGTGGGCGTTCTGGAAATCGGGCATGCCGTCAAATGAAAGCGAAACGCCCATGTCGACCTTAGCGAACCACATTATTTGCTTTTCGCTAAGGGTTCCGTTTGTTGCTGTGTATGCGGTCAGCTTGATGTGCCGTTTCCGGCACTTCTCGAGGGCATATTCATAGCAGCGCTGCATCATGTCGAAGGCGAGCGTCGGCTCGCCGCCACCGTGAAACATCAACCTGAATTCCTTCGTCTTGCATTGCGCCAGAGCCCAGTTGATGGCCGCCTTTGCTGCCGGCCATGTCGTGTATTTGGGTTTGTCGCCGCCGCGCGCATAGCAGTAGATGCAGCGCAGATTACAGTCGGTCGTCAGACACAGTATCATGCCGTCCCCAAAGTTCATTTCCGTCATTTCCACGGTCGGCTGCCTTGCCACGAGCTTAAAGAGCTCGCGGACGACTGGATCCCGCGCATTTATTCTTTTAACGAATTCTTTGTTGACAAGTGCGCATATGCCCTTGCGCGGAAAATAGACGATATGGCCTTTATCTTTGGCCGGGATAACAAAATGTTCCGGCGGAATTTTTCTATCGCTCGTATTATCATACGTTATTTGAACTATCTTATGGACTGCAGGACCAGTCATATCTCTATTTTAATGTGTATAGATTTAAATAGTTAAAAGGGTCATTTTTATCATTCAATTTTATGAAAACGTGGGGGGTGAAAATATGGTAACCAAGAAATATGTCGTATCTGCACCAGTAAATATGGTGCCAGCAATAGGAAAGCTGCCTGGAGTAAGTGTCAAACCGGCTAATGCACCGTGCATCAGGTCTGGCTGCACCTGTTACAACGTTGTCGCATAATTAGAAAAAAATGACAGCATGAAAAATAGGCGCTATAGATAGATGTTTCTTTTTTTGTATAATCAAATTGTAAGTTTTATATTCATCTTCAGACACAGTTATCTCATGCTCACCAAGTTGCGCCGCGAGCTACGCACATTTTTTGGCGAGACGCATAGGGTCGGACACTACTTCAGACCGCGCTGGAAGAGCTGGGTTCTTCTGTTCATAATCAGCGCAATCTACACCGGGCTGGGGCTGTTAAATCCCATTATCGTGAAATGGCTGATAGACGACGTCCTGGTGCTGGGCAACACATACATGCTCAACCTAATCATCATGATATTTGCCGAGGTTGCGTTGACCGTGACCTTCCTTGATATAGCGTCAAGCTGGCTGTTCGCCAGGCTCCAACAGGACATGCTTTTCGATGTGCGAAACGACCTTTTCCGCCATATCGAGCTGCTGGACATGGGGTTCTTCCACGAGAAGGACACCGGCGATCTCTTGTCCAGGCTGACGGACGACATAGATGGCGTCTCGGAGTTCGTGACCGGAATCTTCCAGACAGGCATAATGAATGTGCTGACCCTGATATTCATTTTTGCCATATCTGTGACCCTCAATCCACTATTGACACTGCTCGCACTGGCAGTCGTGCCGGTACTCGTGATAAGCCAGAAACACTACGGCAGGCTGGTGAGGGTGGGCTACAAATCGATTCGCGTCCGCTCGGCAGACTTCCTCGGTTTCCTTCAGGAGAAGCTGTCTACGGTATCAATGACAAAGGTGTTCGGTGCCGAGCTGCGCGAGCAGAGGCGCCAGGAACTAAAGGCTAAGCGACTTGTGCGGTTGGCTATGCGTCTTACGATGACTTCCGCAAGCGCGGGCGCTGTCGCATCTCTTTTGATATTTGCCGCATTGTTGGCGGTGCTTTGGCTCGGCGGCATGGATGTCATCAACGGCGCCCTGACAATAGGAGGACTGGTGGCGATATACACCTACATAACCATGATGTTCGGACCAGTAAACTCGCTCACGGATCTTAACCTGTCCCTGCAAGGTGCCATCGTCAAGGTAAACCGGGTATTCACCGTGCTTGACCGTAAACCTCGCATAGTCGAGAAAAAGCATGCAAAGCAGTTCAAGGTTTTAGCGGGCCAGATCAAATTTGACCATGTAAACTTCGGCTATGAGGGCAGCAAGCCTATACTAAAAAATGTCAGCTTCAAGATAAAGCCCGGAGAAATAGTTGGCCTTGTGGGGCCGAGCGGCAGCGGCAAGACAACGATCGCCAAATTGCTCGTGCGACTATATGACCCGGATTCTGGAAACATATCAATCGACATGCAGAACCTGCGCGGCCTCAAGCTGGACTCGTTGAGATCACAACTTGGCCTGGTTAAGCAGGATATCATAATGTTGAAAGGCACTGTTGCAGAGAATATCGCTTACGGCAAACCGAATGCGAGCACGGATGACATTGTCAAGGCCGCAAAATTGGCTGGGGCGCACGATTTCATAATGCAGCTTCCGCGCGGCTATGACACGATTGTCGGGCCGGGCGCTGTCGAGCTGTCGGGCGGTCAGGCGCAGCGTATATCGATTGCGCGCGTCATACTGAAAGACCCAAAAGTGCTCATACTGGACGAACCTACGTCCGCCCTTGACAGCAAAATTGAGATGTATATCGAAGAGGCGCTGCGACAGGTCATGCGTGGAAGGACGAGCGTCATAATAACGCACCGACTTCACACGATGAAGTCGGCCGACAGGCTGATAGTCATGAACAATGGCAGGGTTGCCGAAACGGGCACATTTGTTGAACTCATGGCGAAACGAGGTCTTTTCTACAAGATGTACACGACCGAGTTCGGAGGCTTTCACACGTTCGCAAGCAGGTTCGACTACGAGCTGCGCTCCACGATTTTGTATAAACGCCCGACATGTCTGGGTGGGATTAGAATAAAAAATCTTGAAGACATTGAACGCAAAATCGGTAAGAAATCCACTGCTGAATTGCTTGACCAGATAGAAAGCATCACCGCAAAATTCACCAAGAGTCCAGACCTTGCAGTAGCTGATCCTCACCACCTTGACATAGTGTATGTCGGTCTGCCTGGCATGTCGAAAGCGGTTGCGCAACGCAAGCTCAGCTCTCTGGCACGCCAGATTGCCAACAAGGTCCTATTCAAGGTGTCACTTAGCTATGGGAGCGTGCTCGCACCCGAGGAGGGCCAGACAACGGACAAGTTGATGCAAAAGGTGCGGGGCGCACTGACACAATAACGCTTTTTTAAACTCCGCCTGTAAATTTCTATCAATGACAAGACAGAAGTGGAAGGAATCGCCCGTTGATGTCGGCCAGCTGCGCAAGACATGGGGCGGCGTCTTTGATAATTCGACAATAATGGCAATCCGAGGAATGTTGACGCGTGGATCGATAAAGGAATTGGGTGGCACTATCAAGGAAGGGAAGGAGAGCCTCGTACTTACCGGAGTCGGAAAAGAGGGTCCTGTGGCGGTGAAAGTTTATGCGGTGAGGGCCGCCAACTACAGGCATATGCAACCATACCTGCAAGGAGACCCGCGCTTCGGTCGCGTCAAACCGGACGTGCGCTCGGTAGTCTACGCTTGGGCCATGAAAGAATACAAGAACCTGAAAAGGGCGGTGGAGGCGGGAGTTGCATGCCCCGTGCCCATTGATGTCCGTGCGAACGTGCTCGTCATGACTTTCCTGGGCGAGGACGGCGTGCCCTATCCGCAACTGATGGAATCAAAATTGGATGATTACCAGGATGTCTTTGAGAAGGTCGTCAACGAGATGAAGCTCCTGCATCAGAAGGCTGGGATCGTGCACGGCGACCTTTCTGAGTTCAACATACTGCTCGGCGACCGCACCTACATAATAGATTTTTCACAGTCCGTTGTTATCGCCCATCCGCAGGCGGATGCTTGGCTGCGCAGAGATGTGGAGAACGTCTGCAAATACTTCGCAAAAAGGGGCGTGGCGGCAGACGTTGCGCAGGTTTATGAGCGCGTGACCGGCAATCCTTTTTAAGGTGTAAAAATGAAACAGACAATACTTGTTCCGGCGGACCGTATCGGCGTGCTGACGCAAACAGTTCGCGACGAGATAAAAAATAAGATTGGCGTGACCGTCAGCGTCGATGCAAACACTGTCGAGCTCGACGGCGAAGGGATAGAGCTGCAAACGGCAACAAACATAATAAAGGCCGTCGGCCGCGGGTTCGCACCTGAACGCGCATTCAGGCTGTTCGACGATGACCAAATGCTGGAAATGATAGACTTGGGCAGTTTCAGCGAGGCGCGGGCCGCAACGATCCGCTCCCGCGTGATAGGGAGCAAGGGCCGCATGCGCGAACGCATAGAGGATGCGTCGGGCGCAGCCGTGAGCATTTACGGCAAGACAATAGCGATCATCGGAGCATGGAAACAGATACAAACGGCAAAAACAGCAATTGAAATGCTGGTCAACGGAGCCATGCATTCGAGTGTAGAAAAGTTTTTATTAAGGGCGCAGAAATGAGTTGTATGCCAAAAACCGATCAACCAAAGACGGCAGAGACCATGGCGGGTGCTCTGCGAGAGATATCGGTAGCAGAATTCTTCGAGAAGAACAGACATCTGCTAGGTTTCGACAATCCTGCGAAGGCTTTGCTGACTGTCGTGAAAGAGGCCGTTGATAATTCGATTGATGCATGCGAGGAAGCGAGAATACTTCCAGACATAGTAGTAATTGTCAAAGAACCGCGCGAGATATTCAGGGTAACGGATGATGCCGGCGTCGAGATCGGAACCATAACGAAGGTCGGGGAGAAGCTCGAGCTGAACATCGGCGACGAAAAATCAAAGTTCATCGAGAAGAAGGAGCCGCGCAAGACGGAAGCTGTGTATATTTTCGAACATGACGAGAACACCTACAAGTTCAAGATTACGAAGAGGGAGGTCAAGGGCGAGAACGGGGCGCCTGCCATAGGCGAAGTCTATGAGTTCGTGCGAGGCAGGACAGAACTGAAGATTATGAAGCAGTCGGCCGATCGCTTCTCAATAGTAGTCGAGGACAACGGGCCGGGCATTGTCAAGGAACACATACCGCGCGTCTTCGGCAAGTTGCTCTACGGCAGCAAGTTCATGGGCGGAAAGCAGTCGCGCGGACAGCAGGGCATCGGCGTGTCGGCGAGCGTGCTGTATTCGCAGTTGACGGCCGGCAGACCGGCCATCGTCCACAGCCGAACCGCGCCCAACAAACCCGTATACATGTATCATCTGCGAATCGACACCACCAAGAACGAGCCGATAATCATCGAGGAAAAAACGATGAAAGAGGTGCCGGCGCTAGACGGACAGCGACCTGTCATGGGCGAGCATGGCACGCGGTTCGAGGTAGAAGTCGAAGGCAAATGGATACAGCGCTATCACAGCGTCGAGGAATACATGAAGCAGACAGCTATATCGAACCCGTATGCAAAGATAATTTTTGTGAGGCCCGATGGACAGGTCGTCGAATTCCCGCGGGTCATAAACGAGCTTCCGCCGCTGCCCAGGTCGATCAAGCCGCATCCGCACGGCGTCGAGATGGGTGCACTCGAGCGCATGCTCAAGCTAACGGACAGCAGAACGCTCAGCGGCTTCCTTAGCAATGATTTCAGCCGCATCGGACCCGGCACCGCGGAGCAGATATGCAAACTGACGAACCTGAAGACCTCAATCAAACCGAAGGATATCGATCATCAGCAGCTCGAAAGGCTTTGGCGCACACTGCAATCGTTCGCATTCATGAAGCCGCCCATGGACTGTCTCTCGCCAATGGGCGAAGACAAATTCATGGAGGGACTGAAGAAGGAATATAAAATCGACTTCGTCGCAGCGGTCAGCAGACCGCCAGCGGTCTACCGCGGTATGCCGTTCCTGATCGAGGTGGCTGTAGGCTACGGCGGAGAACTGAAAACGAACGAGCCTGCCAAGATATTGCGATTCGCAAACCGCGTGCCCCTACTATACCAGGCAGCGAGCTGCGCGACCACAAAATCCATACAGAAGATCGACTGGAGGCGCTACGGTCTGGACAGCAGCGGCAGCATGCCTGTCGGTCCGGCAGTGATTGCAATCCACATGGCGTCGGTCTGGATACCTTACATCAGCGAGGCCAAGGAGGCCATCGCCACTTATCCAGCCATAATCAAGGAGGTCAGGCTTGCAATACAGGACTGCATGCGCAAACTGCAACATTACATCAGCGGCAAGAGACACCGCGAGGCCGCTGCGCAGCGGAGCAGCCTGTTCGAAAAATACATACCAGAGGTCGCGGAAGCAATATCAAAAATATCAGATACGCCCAAGGAAAAAATACAGTCGGACCTCGTGAAGATGCTCAAGAAGGGACAGATAGTAGTGGACGAGGAGAAGCCCGAGGATGAGAACGGGACCAAGCCGGTTCAGGCGGCGCTTGTAAAGAAGGATGAGGAATGATTTTTATGACAACGGTGAATCAGACAAAAACGAAAATAAAACAGCTGGGTACCAGGCTAGTCAGGGACATCGAAAACGGCCAGAATCCCGCACTTGATGTACCGATACGCGCACTATCTAACGTTTCATTTGATTCTAGGACAAAACTCATAACGCTCGGCGACAAGACGGCCAAGCGGTTCTTTTTCAATGTAGCTCACGTCCGCAAGTTCGTTCAAACGGCAGAGGTAGCTGCAACGGCAAAGGAACTGTTGGATGTCGGCAAGCACCTCAGCCTCAGGGAAGTATTCTATCGCATCAAGCGCACGCTGCCCGGCAGCAACATCAACGTTGTCGATGAGCAGGATGAATCGAACAAGGCAATCGAGGACCTTGAACTGATAACAGGAGCGTCCCGTGAACAACTACATATCAACGCCAACAAGATGGGATCGGTCGCCGGCAAGGTGGTTGTAAGGGACAAGGGCGATTTGGTCGACTGGTCAAAGCTGGGCTCGGGCGGCTGGGCCATACCGTCCAACGTCGAGGACATTGATTTCGTCAAGGTCAATGCAAAGTTTGTCATTTACATGGAGAAGGCTGCCGAATGGGAGCGACTGCACGAGGACAGGGTCTGGGAGAAGCTGAACTGCATAATCATGTGCAGTCAGGGACAGTCGACGCGCGGCGTGCGACGGCTGCTGCAGCGTCTGCACATGGAACACAAGCTGCCCATCTATGTGCTTGTCGACGGCGACCCGTGGGGGGCATACATCTATTCCGTTCTCAAGTTCGGTTCCATATCCCTCGCTCACATCAGCGAGAGCTTGGCAATACCTGGCGCGCGGTTCCTCGGTCTCTCGGCCGACGACGTGGAGAAGTACGAGCTCAAGAAGCACCTGATAAAGTTCGAGGACGTGGACAAGGCAAGGCTCGAACAGATTTCCAAGTACGACTGGTTCAAGAACAACAAGGGATGGCAGAGGCAGCTGGACATGTGGCGCAAGCTCGGCGGCAAGGTAGAGTTGGCCGCGCTGTCGTCCAAGGGCATCAGCTTCATCTCTGACAAGTACATTCCTGAGAAAATCAAGAACAAGGAATTTCTGGATTGAGGCGTGTGAAACCTCGCGAGATAATCGAATTTGCAAAGGTCATCGGCAAACTGAAGCGCACGCCACGGACAGGCTGGGGCGTGTGCGGCGTAAAGAATTCTAAGAGCGTTGCCGAGCATTCGTTCAGAACAACTTTTCTTGCGATGCTGTTCAGCGACCTTAAAGGCAAGAACGACAGGCTTGTTCGGATGGCACTGCTCCACGACATTGAGGAGGCGGTGACCGGAGACATCATGACCATGGAAAAGGTGAAAGACAGAAAAAAAGCGGAGAAGAAGGCAAAAGACGGTATTGGAAAGGCGCTATCTGCTCTGCCGAAAGGCCTAAAGGAAAAATATTTCAAACTGTGGAACGAAAGCGAGCAGCTGAAAACGAAAGACGCGAAGCTTCTGAAGCAGATAGATTACGTAGAGCAGATGATGCAGGCACTGGAATACGAACATGAACAGGGCGTCAATCTGGAAGAGTTCTGGGTGTTCATGGAGAAGGAGTTCAGGTTCACGGACCCGCTAATCAGGAAAGTTTTCGAGCAGCTCAAAGCCCAGAGACCTAAAGCATTTAAATAAAGTACGAAGACTAACATTCTGTACGGGGAGGTAGCTCAGCCTGGGAGAGCGCACGGCTGAAGACCGTGATGTCGCGCGTTCAAACCGCGCCCTCCCCACCATCCGTATTTAAAGTTTTGTTTACATTCTTTTCAGATGCCAATACAGAAGAGGAAAGTGGGGCGTCCCCGAATGGCCGCCGCACTTACTAATAATATAAAAAGAGCTATAACAGAGACGCAAAGACAAGCTGCTTATTGTGCCAATTACGAACGCGTATTAAAATTAATCAGTTGCCTCCAACATCCGACCATCCATTTCATCGACTATAGGAGCTCCTCAAAAAAACTCTTGTGCATCACGGGAACTGTCCAGAGGGCGTACGAGACGCCAGAAGTCGGAAAGGTCGACCTGAAGCCGTTCTGGCTGTACAAGTACGAGAAGACCGACTACTCTTACTTTGGAAGTAACAATCCTGAGACGCTGATATCGACCTATGGAGAAGCAATCAGTCTCACGTATCCCGGGCTAGTGATAGAAGGGCGCAAAAACAACCGTGAATATGTTGATCGCGTCATGTCTCTCGAAAGCGACTTCGATGCTCACAAGAAGGAGGCCACTGAAATAATCCTTGAAATCACCGGTAAGACGACGGCCCAGGAACTGAACAAGTACTTCCAGCGCGCAAAGAGCATGTCGCAATTCTGAAAGCTAATCAATTATTTAAATAGCTTTGCATCTTATCTTTCTATATGTCCGGACTGCCCCCAAATCTCGAGAGAGTTTACCAGTATGTGCTAGGACATCCTGGTGAAATTAAAGACGCCAGTAATAGTGAATATTCTTCCGAACTCAGAGAACTTGAAAAGCAACAGCATATTTTTATGGGCACGAACGACGGCTACGTTGCCAGGGAAATTCCAAGATTTCAGAAATAGGGCTTCCGACAGCTTTTTCAGTTTAGCAAACCTATTATATAGATGCTCATCCGGCTCATACCGGTCGGTGAGGTTCCTGCCCAGATAGTCGAGGCAATTCTTGCCGCCGTGCCAGAGGCCGTCGGTGCGAAGGTAAGACTGATGCCAGGCATGGACCTGCCCGGCACGGCATTCAACAACTTCCGCAGACAGTATGACGCAGAGAAGGTGCTTTCCATGCTCAGCGTAAACTCGGCCGCCAAGTTCATCGACCACAGCATACCATCGCTGTTCGTTACGGACGTGGACATGTACTACACGAGCCTGAGCTTCGTTTTCGGGCTTGAGGACCCTGGAACGAGCTCGGCGATAATCTCGATAGCGAGGCTGCGGCCCGAGTTCTATGACAGGCATCCGAACCCTACGGTGCTATTGGACAGGGCGGTGAAGGAAGCCGTGCACGAGATAGGACATTACCTGGGTTTCGATCACTGCAAACACATCTGGTGCGTCATGTCTTTCTCGCCTTCCGTGTCGGACGTGGACAAGAAGGCGCGCGATTTCTGCAAGGACTGCCGCATAAGGGCTGCGATGCGTGGCGTGCACATCCCAGGCTAAAACTGAACACTTATAAACTATGGGGCGAATTTAGTCTCAGATTGACATGTTCGCTGCCGAACTCACCGAAAACAAGGTTGTTGTTACTGATACAGATGCCGTCGCTGAGCTTTATGAAGGCGTATGGTACGGAAAGAAAACTGACAACGGGCTTGAGCTCGAGCTGGTCGAGGCATGCCTGCTTGCTGAAAGGCAGCGCATAGAGATTGCCAAGAACGGAAAGAAGCTGGATTTCAAGGATTTCTACCATCTGTGCTGCGCTCTCGACTCGCGATTCGTGCCTCGCTATGCCGTCTACCACGACCTGCGTGAACGCGGCCTGCCGGTGCGCGTCGGCTTCAAGGGAACGGACTTCAAGGTATACGAACGCGGCGCAAAACCTACGACAGCCGCAGAGGCGAAGTGGATTATTTTTGCGGAATCGGAAGACTATTCGTGCGAGTTCGCAAAACTCGGAAAGGCCATCAAGCTGGCGCAGAACATCCGTGCGCTTGCACTGTGGGCCGTAGTGGACAACGACGGCGACGTGACGTACTACATAATTTCAACCCCGAGTGTATGATTATGGCAACAGAAGCCAGGCTTGCAGAGGACCGCGTGATAATCTGGGAGCGAGAGAAAGGCAGGGAGATATTCGAATCGGACTACTACGGCAAGCTGAAAGAGGACAGGCTGGAGCTGTCGCTGATAGAAGCGGCCTACCTGGCGAGCACTGGCGTGATAAAAATTTCAGATGCCGAAGGCAAGTCGCTCGATGCGAAGGCTTTCATTAAATACTGCTGCAAGATAGACCGGCGGTTCGACTTCCGCTATGCAGTCTACAATGACCTTCGCGGCAAACAGCTGCCGACGCGCACAGGATTCAAGTTCGGCTGCGACTTCCGCGTGTATGCGAAGGGCGTTAAGCCTCTGAAGCGCGGCCCGAAATCCGCAAAGGAGCACACAAAATGGATTGTCTATGCGGTTCCAGAAAAGTTCGTGTGCAGTTTTCAGGAACTTAGCAGGGCTGTGAGGCTCGCGCATAACATCCGAGCCAACATGCTGTGGGCGATCGTCAATGAAGAGTGCAGGGTAGGCTATTATCAGGTAACTTTTTTCAAACCGTGAGGTTTATATAATTAAATCGGTGAATAGAGAGCAGTGATATGATGAATGTAAAGGATATAATGACCGAGGATTTCGTAAAAATCGGTCCGGATGACACGATACAGAGTTTCATTTCTTCAATGGAAAGGTATCACATACACTCGGCGCCTGTCGTCGACACCAAGAACAAGCTGATAGGCAATCTGGAATACAAACGATTGACGAACAAGGGCATAAACGATCCGTCTACGGCGAAGGTGCGGGCGTTCATGGACTCTCCGCCGCCGTCGCTTAAGCCCGAGGGCAGCGTGGAGGATGCCGCTGATAAGATATTCAAAACTGGATTGCGCTCATTGCCGGTCGTTGACGGCGGGAAGGTCGTCGGCGTCGTTTCTGTATTGGACGTAATAGATGCCGCAGCTGGCACGAAGATGTTCAGGCAGACCGCTGCCGAGACCATAATGTCGGCCGCAGAGGTTGTCAGTATAAATGATGACATCGGCAAGGCGCGCGTGTTGATGCGCGAGAAGGGCATATCGCGTCTGCCTGTGGTTGATAGCAACGGCAAACTGGTCGGTGTCGTCACCGTTTTTGACATGCTGCGTGCGATTAAGCCGCGCGAAAGGCAGGGATGGTTCTCGATGGCGACTGAAGTGGAACACATCATGGGCTTCTCAATCAGCAATGTAATGAATAAAAATCCTGTCATAACCGGGCCGCGCACGAGCCTTTCGGAACTTGCAGGACTGATGGTCCGAAACAAGACGTCCGGCATAATAATCACTGATGCGCAGAAGCCGATCGGCGTGGTCACCACCAAGGACCTGCTCGAGGTCTATACCGCATCGCTGTCGCAGAAAGGCGTCTATTACCAGGTCATAGGCCTACAGGACGAGGACGAGATGGTCGTTGCAACCGTAGACCGCATGATAAGGGACACTCTGCAGAAGGTGGCAGCTGTTGTTCCATTACAATTTTTCTTCGTGCACGTCAAGAAACACAGCGGCGAAGGATTGCGTATAAAATATTCTATCCGTGCACGCCTGCGAACGGATGACGGCGTCTTCATGTCGAAGGCGGTAAAGTGGGACGCGCGCGACGCAATCGGCTCGGCGCTTGACAATCTGGAACGCATAATGCTCAAGAAGAAGGAAGAGACCGTCACCAGAGTACAGAAGGGCGCACGAAAGCTGAAGCAGTTGCAGCGCACACAGGAGATGTGAGCGTGCAGACCAGTTGCGACCGATGCAGCAAATCAGTCAAGCAGGTTGGCAGGCTGACCAAGATACGCTGGAAAGGTTTCAACCAGAAGGTATGCAGGGACTGCAAACGCAAGATCAAGCTCGGCGTACGGTGAACCAGCGTCTCTCCCAGCTTCTGAATTCTGATTCTTCTATCTCCGGTCCGTGCTGTTTTCTAACGAACACCTTCTCGCCGAACTGTTTTCTAAGGACAAGACCGACCGCCAATCCGACAGCGAGCCCTGCAAGGTGCGCTGCATTGGCGATGCCTGATGGAACAAACAGTCCTAGCATATCGCCTGCCGCCCATACGCCTGCAGCTATAGCCATGGGCATGGGTATGCCCGCGGCCCACACCGTCATCCTGGGCCTGAGCACTGCCAGAGCGCCCAACAGACCGAATATAGCGCCGGATGCTCCGAGCGATGCCGGATAGAACATCGCAGAAGCAATGCCAGCGACAATGCCTGAAATGAAAAATATCGCCAGCCATCGTCTGCTGCCGATTATGTTTTCCAGTATGCTGCCGAACAAAAGCAAAGCGAACATGTTGTATATCAGATGCTCGAGCGAGCCATGGGCGAACATGCTGGTGATGAACAACCATGGCTGGGAAAGCGCATTGGCTGACACAAGCGCAAGCCCGTCCGTAAGCGACGGCACGGTTGTCTGTAAGGCGAAAATTATGACGCAGACAACTGCCAGCCGCACCGACCAGAAATCAAAAAAGGACATACAATCTACTTTATTGAAGTTCCTGCCTTATTGAACGGAATTTCCTTGTTTATCAGCTTCGTGAGCGTCTCTGAAAGCTTTGCTATCGGCAATCGGACCTGGGCCGTGCTGTCGCGGTCGCGCATCGTGACCGTGTTCGCCTTCATCGTGTCTCCATCTATCGTTATGCAGTAGGGTATGCCTATCTCGTCGGCCCTCGCATAGCGCCTGCCGATGCTGTCCGAAGCATCGAGGAAGACGTCGAACTGCTTGCTCATGGCATTGCAGAGTTCCTCGGCCTTCGTGTCCATGCCCTCGCGCTTGACCAACGGGAATATCGCCGCCTGATAGGGTGCAAGCACCGGTGATAGCGAAAGCCACGTGCGCTTGCCGTCGTTGTGATAGGCATGCAGAAGCAACATCAGTATTGTCCTGTCTATGCCGAATGACGGCTCGTACATATTCGGCAACACGTGGGCGCCGTCCTCGAAGACGGAAAGCGACTGCTTTGAGAACTGGGCGTGCCTGGAGAGGTCGTAGTCAGAGCGCCAAGCATTGTTGACGCACTCTTGCCAGCCGAAGTCCTCTGTGTATACCTCGAAGTCCCAGTGCACCTTCGAATAGTGGGCGCGTTCTGCCGGCAGAAGTTCCTTGAAACGCAGACTTTTCCTTTCAAAGCCGAGCGCCTCGTAGAACTGCTGTACTTTTGCAAGATAATATCCTATCAGCTCGCTCGGTACGTACTTTTCCTTTATCGCGTTTTCGACCGTGACCTCGAGCGGGGTTTCCACCGTGTCGCGCAACGCGGCCGGCAGCAATCGTATCTTGTAGTTCTTTATGCTGTCGTATAACGGCCATTCGGTGTTGGCCACATTGAAAAATACCTGCAGTTCGGCCATCCAGAACTCACGCATGCGTATGAATATCTGGCGCGGCGAGATTTCGTTCCTGAACGACTTGCCGACCTGGGCGATCTTCAAAGGCAGCTTTCCGCGCTGGCTGCGGTATACGAACGGGAAGTCGAGCACGGACGATTGCGTTGTCTCGGGCTTTAGATAGCATTTGGTCTCGCCAGTCGGGCCGACCTTCACGTCAAACATGAGGTTGAAAAC
>Ga0315289_10006970_pt1 | contig 16559 bp, 23 predicted proteins | sample YL17G11_40_MG_FD_203452 | JGI IMG/M metagenome (GOLD analysis project Ga0315289, IMG submission 203452) | Sediment microbial communities from Yellowstone Lake, YNP, Wyoming, USA - YL17G11_40 | ecosystem: Environmental > Aquatic > Freshwater > Lake > Sediment | place: USA: Wyoming | collected... | reverse complement strand
GACTACTATTGTGCCTTCAGGTGGTGTTACATTACGCTCAAGTGGTGGAAAAACAAAGATAGCAGCACAATATGGTTTAGCTACTCTTATTAAAAGAGGTGCTGACGAGTGGTATTTAGCAGGTGATATAACAACGTAAGGATGTTTGTAAGTACACACGGCATAACGGCAAGACCTACGAGTAGTGCTTACGGCACACTAACTACTGCGTGGATAGCTGCTACGGGAGAAACGGACTTGACTATCTTAGGTGCGTTGAATACACTTGAGAGTGATATGGCTACCTATGGACTGACTGCTAAGATGAAGGCTTTGTATCCAATGGTGGGAGGTACTGCGGCAAAACATAAGTATAACTTTATGGATGCTCGTGATTTAGATGCAGCATACAGATTAGTATTTAATGGCGGGTGGACACATTCAAGTACAGGAGCATTGCCTAATGGTACGAATGCTTTTGCTGACACTAAATTAAACGCAAGTACAGTTTTAGCATCTTTTAATAGTAACCATATTTCTTACTATTCAAGAACTCAAAATTTAACTGATTCTGCCAATATGGGAGGAGGTTCTGGAAGTGCTTATTTAACTTTAGAACGTAGTACACAATGGAATGGAAATACTTTTTTAAATTTTGCTGTTGACCCAACAACTTCATTATTTATAAATACAAGAACTGCAAATAATGTTCAGAAGTTATATAGAAACGGAAGTCAATTAGGAAGCACAAATACTGCTACAAGCACCATATCTGCAAATGCTGCTTTATATTTAGGAGCCAGAAATATTGGTGGGGGTAATCAATATTCAGTAAGGGAGTGCGCTTTAGCTTCAATTGGAGATGGTCTATCAGACACTGAAGCAGCTAATTTATACACTGCGGTACAGACATTCCAAACTACATTATCAAGACAAGTGGGTGTGCCTATTCCATTTGCAATGCCACTTGACACCTACTCAGGTGCTGCGGTAGCTTATTCTGCTGCAAGAAGATTAAGAACTGCATACACTGGTTCACTAATTAGAGTTAGAAGGTCAAGTGATAACGCAGAACAAGATATAGGATATAACGCATTTAACAGATTAGATGAAGCTGCATTAACTTCATTTGTAGGAGCTAATAATGGATTTGTAGTTACTACATACGACCAATCAGGGAATGCTAAAGATGCGACTCAAGCAACGGCAGTTAATCAGCCAAGAATAGTAAATGCAGGAAGCATAGATTTAGTAAATGGTTTACCAGCTATACTTGGGGATGGTTCTAATGATACATTGTTAAATAGCACATTGTCTTTAACAAATCCAACTTCAATTTTTACAGTAGTTGATAAAGTAGGTACATCGGGTAATTTTGGGTTATGGAGTGTTGCTGGTTTTGGCGGAGCATTTAATGTATTATCTGGAGGTTATGATTTTTATCAAAATGGGCCATCATTTTCTCCATCTTATTCAAATAACAATCAATCATTATTAGTTGCCAAATCAGCAACGACTGGAACTGACTGGAAGTTATATGGGAACAATACAACAGTAACTAATGGAGGTCAAAATATAGGAACTAGTATTGGCACTACTGTAAGTTTGTTTGATAGAAATGGAACACAAGGAAGGGCTAATATGTATATGCAAGAATTTATAGTGTGGAATAGTAACCAAATGACAAATAGAGCAGGAATTCAAACTAACATTAACACATTCTATTCAATCTACTAATGGAAGTAAACGGATATAAATACAGTACAGAGCAAGAAGCAATTGATGCGAGAGAGGCTTGTGATACTTACTACGGCATTCCCGTATCTCCTGATGACGTTACACAGAATTGGGTTGAATATGAAACTGCTAAATTAAATAATCCTATCTTTTATTACATCACCTTTGATGAATCATTGAAAGTAGTATTAGGAGAGCCTACAGATTTTGAAGTTACTACACCTCCATTCTACCAATAAATTAATTTGTTATCTTTGCAACATGGATCCAGTATCAATAGCAGAATCAGTTAAAAAGCACGGAGTTACAGGGCTATTATGCATCTGTTTATTTTGGATGAATACCAGACTATCTGACGTTGAGGAGAGACTTTATGACTGTTTAGACGAGAGGGCTACAGCTAAGTCTACACCTATTGGATCTAAGAAGCAACATAATAGAGAGCACATGGTAGCTGTGCTGCCAGACAAACTTAAGATTGAATGGCAGTCTTAAGAGAAATCTTACAAGATACTTTAAAGAAAGACGGTAAGTGGTCAAGGACATCTATGACTATGTTCTCAGCATGGGCATTATCTCTGTCTATGGCTATGTTTGACTTTTTCTTTAATGGACTAAAGTACGATGTGTGGGTGACACTTGTTGTTGTCGCCACTGGAATAAAAATTACGGACGCTTGGAGTAAAAAGATTGCAAGATGAACATGAAAAGAAACATACTTATTGCTATAATTTGGTTCATATTCGTATATGTCATGATGGTCTTATTTTCTAGTTGCTCGGCAGAGCGTCATTTAAAGATCGCAGACAAGCACATACAGAAGGCTTTATCGAAAGGAGCAAAGATAGATGTAGATACGGCATATAGATATATCTATAAGACTGACACTATATATGACGAGACAATCAACGAGGTTAGATTTATAGAGACAGTGTTTGACAGTGTGCCATACCTTGTAACTAGAAAGGTATACGTACCGATGTCTAGACAAGAAAGACTTATGTACAGAGACTCATTGAGCCACATTCGTAAGTTATATGAGCTAGAAACTAAGAGAGTTAAGGTGCAAGAGAAAGAAGAAACTAAACAAGTTAAGGCAGAAGAGAAAAGAAAGAAGAAGACAAGCCCAGTATCATTCTTAAAGAATCTTATGTGGATCTTAATGTTTTGTGCTATTGTATATTTTTTAATAAAACTAAATAGAAGTTTATGAATTTAATGGATAAATACGTAAAGTTTGTGTACAAATGGGAGGGAGGTCTATCTAGAGATAAGGCTGACTCAGCTAGTAAGTTCCCATGCCCTACACCACATAAAGGTCTTACGGGATGGCATACCAATATAGGTATCACTTATGCTGTATGGAAAGGTATGTACGGAAAGAATAATGACGCTAGGTTTTTTGCTATGGGAGCTGATGACTGGTGGAATGTATTCAAGACGTTGTACTGGAATGCCGTTAGGGGTGATGAGTTTTTGTCACAAAATGTTGCAATATTTGTGACAGGAATGGCTTGGGGAAGTGGAAAGAGTCAGGCTGTAAAGTCTTTACAGCAGTCTATAATTAATTGTGGAGTTGCTGTAGATAAGGACGGTATTCTTGGGAACAGGACTATTGCTGCGGCAAACGGCATTGAGCCACGGAAGTTATTTGATGAGCTAGTTGCAGAGAGAAAAAGGTTCTTTGAATACATTGGCCGACCTGGAACTAAGAATAGCAAATTTCTTAAAGGGTGGTTGAACAGATTAGCGGATTACGTAAAAACATTTAGGCCATGAGTAAGAGAGTAGAAGTAGGGAAACTTGAAAAGAAGAAGGTCAGCAGGCCAGGCGTTCACTCTAAAACAAAGACTAGCAAGCTAAAGACTAGCAAGAACTACAAGAAGGCATACAAGTCTCAAGGTAGATAATTTTAATTATCTTTGTGCTATGGGAGAAATTAACAACTACTCAGTAGAGTCAGTAAGAATAAATGACAGAATACTTGCCTCTGACGGAATCAGCGGAGCTACTAAGAATGTTTCAGCTGGAGATGTAGCAGAGCTTGCAGGATGCAAGGTATATAGAGCTTTTATAACCCAGACAGGAACTAACGCTCCAGTACCTACTATTGTTGGGACTAATACAATAGGTGATTTAGTGTGGGCAAGATCATCTACAGGTATTTATACAGCTACGTTAGTTAATGGATTTGTTGGGAGCGCTACAGCTATAGCAGGACTGTCTGCGGTTAGTGCGACTGATGTAAGGATTGCATTTACAAAAACAAGCTCAGACGTAGTTACGTTTAATGTTTATCAGAATGATGTATTGACAGACAGTATTATACAAAACCAATATATAGAAATTAGAGTATACTAGTTTTTGTCGCAAAAATCTACTATATTTGCGACACTATTAATTAAATCAAATTAAAATGGCAAAAGAAAAAGGACTCTCTGAAGAGGAGTTTGAAAGACTTAAGGGTCTTAATGAGGCATATATAAATGCCAAGGGGAGAGTGGCAGACGCATCTCTATTCCAGAAAAGAAGTTTAGATATTTTAGACGCAACTGAAAACTCTTTGCATAAATTGCAAGAGGAACTTGTTGCTAAATATGGTGAAGTTACCATAGATTCACAATCAGGCCTTTTTAAATGATAAGGAAGATATCTATAGGATTGGATCTTCTAAAGGCTATGCACTATGTAGTTGGACAGCAGGTGTTAGATAAATCTTATACTATAGATACAATTCGATACGAAGGTCTTGACATTGTAATATATATCAAGAAGGAAGATGAAATCGTAAAATGGAAATCATTGAATGCCAATGTTCCAATCACTATTGAATATAAAATAGACTTCTAATGCAATCACCATATTGCTTTATTGTACAACCAGTTGGGGGAAAAAGATATAGCAACACCAAAGAAATTGACGGAGTAGAATTGATAACATCTACATCCAAAGAAGATCATACTACTACTAACAGGCAAGGTGTTGTTATGTCTACTCCTCTATACTATAATGGTCCAATAGAGGCAGGAGATATAGTTATAGTTCATCATAACGTATTTAGATTGTATTACGATATGAAAGGAATGGAGAAAAGCTCTTGGTCTTTCTTGAAGGACAATACATTCTTAGTAACATCTGAGGAGCTGTTCTTATATAAGAAAATTAATGGAGATTGGAAAGCACCATCGCCATACTGTTTTGTTGAGCCAATAAGGTCAGAGGGTAAAGATATACTGTCTGGAGAGATAAACGAAGCACTGTTTGGGACGATGGTTTACAAGAATAACGACCAAGAAAACGTCCAAGAAGGCGACCAAGTAGTTTTTAGTCCTGAGACTGAATATGAGTTCAGAATAGATGATAGATTGTTGTACAGAATGAGAACACAAAATATATGTCTAATAAGAGAGAAGAAATCCTAAAAGCCGCAATGGTTGGGATAGATGAACTCATAGGTGTTCTTCGTGATCCAATTATTTCAAATCCAGAGGATTCATTGTCAGCCGATAAGATGAAGAATGCAGCTGCTGCAAAGAGACTTGCATTTGATGACGCATTGTATATGCTTGAGAGAGTTGAGCAGTTAAGTAATGCTGATGGAATGTCAGCTGTACAAGCAAAGGCAGCAGAGATACCAACTAGCTTTGTTGAGTCAATGGCTAAAGAAAAGAAGAAATGAGTCTATACAGCGTCCTTCCAGACTACATAGCTAACTCTGTAAAAAGAACTAAGAGTTGGGAGTATGGCTACAATGAGAAGTACGACATGGTTGTTATATCTAAGGACGGAAGTCTTGGTGATATATACGAGATTAACGGACTAAAGGTAGGTCTTCCAAACTTACCAAAAGGTAACTTACCGAAAGGTAACAACAAATGGGAGCCAAAAGAATATCCACAAGAACTTAGTAGAATAAAGACAATATTTGAGTGGAACTCAAAGTCAAATGAGTTCAAGGTAAAGTGGGTAGATTACATACAGCAAGAGTTTGAGAGTAGGGAGTTTGGACATTGGTTCATGAATAATGGCAAGCCTACGTACATAACTGGCAGTCATTATATGTACTTGCAGTGGTCTAAGATTGACGTTGGTCTTCCTGACTTTCGTGAATCAAATAGAATCTTCCATATATTTTGGGAGGCATGCAAGGCTGACGATAGATGTTTTGGTATGTGCTACCTAAAGAACAGACGTAGTGGTTTCTCATTTATGTCTTCATCTGAGACGGCAAACATTGGTACTATATCTAAAGATGCGAAGCTAGGAATACTATCAAAGACAGGAGCTGATGCCAAGGAGATGTTTATCAATAAGGTTGTTCCTATCGTAAGGAACTACCCATTCTTCTTTAAGCCAATCCAAGATGGTATGGATAATCCTAAGACAGAGTTATCGTTTAGGGTTCCTGCAAAGAAGATTACAAAGAAGAACATGTCTGAGACTGATACTGATGAGATATTAGGACTTGACACAACAATTGACTGGCTTAATACTGCGGACAACTCTTATGATGGTCAGAAGCTACTAAACCTAGTTCATGACGAATCTGGAAAATGGCTTGTACCAAACAACATATTAAACAATTGGCGAGTAACTAAGACTTGTCTTCGATTAGGTAGCAGGATAGTCGGGAAGTGCATGATGGGTTCAACTGTTAACGCACTAGCTAAAGGTGGACAAAACTTCAAAGATTTATATTATGATTCAGATCCTAATAAGCGTAATGCTAACGGTCAGACAAAAAGTGGATTATACTCTCTGTTTATTCCGATGGAATACAATATGGAGGGATTTATTGATGAATACGGCTTTGCTGTTATAGATAATCCAAAGACTCCAATAATGGGTATAGATGGTAGAGACATTAAGGTAGGTGCTGTCACATATTGGGAGAATGAGGTTGAGGCACTGAAGCATGATGCTGATGCACTCAATGAATTCTACAGGCAGTATCCTAGAACTGAGTCTCATGCATTTAGAGATGAGTCTAAGCATTCATTATTCAATCTCACAAAGATATACCAACAGATAGATTATAACGACTCGCTTATAAGAGACAGGGTACTTACTAGAGGTTCTTTTACATGGAGAAACGGAGAGAGAGATACAGAGGTTATTTGGACCCCTGACTCACGAGGTAGGTTCCTTGTGTCATGGATTCCACCAGAGAGTTTGAGGAATAATGTTGTAATGAGAAACGGGAAGCGATGTCCAGGCAATGAGGAGTTCGGCGCATTTGGATGTGACCCCTATGACATATCTGGAGTTGTAGGTGGCGGTGGATCTAATGGTGCACTCCATGGCTTAACTGGCACAGCTTTACATCCAGAGGTTCCGTCAAATATGTTCTTCTTAGAGTATGTAGCGAGGCCTCAGACGGCAGATATATTCTTTGAGGAAGTTCTTATGGCTTGTGTATTTTATGGCATGCCGATATTAGCTGAGAACAACAAGGCAAGGATGCTGTACCACTTTAAGAATAGAGGCTATAGAGGATTCTCTATGAATAGACCCGACAAGAATGTTGCTCAGTTAAGTAAGACTGAGATTGAGATTGGTGGTATACCGAATACATCTGAAGATATTAAGCAAACCCATGCCGCATGTATAGAGTCTTATGTAGAACAGTACGTAGGGTTTGATACGGAAGAGACATACAGAGATTCAGACCTAATTGGAAATATGTATTTCACTAGAACGCTTGAGGATTGGGCTAGATACGATATAAACAATAGAACAAAGTTTGATGCATCCATTAGTTCTGGTCTTGCAATAATGGCTACACGTAAGCATCTATTCAAGACAGAGACCAAAAAGTCGAAAATAATGATTAAATTTGCGAGATACGACAACTCGCAAAATAATAGCAGTATTATAAAAGAATGAAGATCCCAGAGATAATTATAAGCAGTACTCCATTTCCAAATCAGTTAGCTTCTGACCAAGAGAAGGCAACAATGGAATACGGACTAAGAGTCGGGAAAGCTATTGAAAATGAATGGTTTAAGCGTAAGGGAGGATCTTGTAGATACTACGATCAGTTTGGGCAGTTTCATAAACTTAGGCTTTATGCTCGTGGAGAGCAACCTATTCAAAAATATAAGAATGAGATTTCTGTAGATGGTGATCTATCGTATCTTAATTTAAATTGGGATATTGTCCCAATCATACCTAAGTTCGTTGACATAGTTGTCAACGGAATGTCTGATAGGCTTTATGCTGTTAAGGCTCAAGCTCAAGATGTAATGTCTGCTGAAAAGAAGAACTTGTTTCAAGACATGGTTGAGGCAGATATGGTGTCTAAAGATTTACTACTGAAGGCAAAAGACCAGTTAGGCATTGATGCATTTAACGTTAATCCAGATGAGCTGCCTGAGAACGATGAAGAGTTATCTCTTTATATGAATCTTAAGTACAAGCCGTCCATAGAGATAGCTGAAGAGATTGCTATTGATACAGTGTTTGAGATGAATGACTTCTCTACTGTTAGAAAGATGGTAGATAAGGATCAGACTGAGATTGGTATTGGTGCAGTTAAGCATAGCTTCTATCCTGGAAAAGGTGTGTCAGTTGAGTACGTTGATCCAGCGAACATGATTTACAGTTATACAGAAAAGCCAGACTTCTCTGACTGCTATTACTTTGGTGAAATTAAACAGATGCACTTTACTGAGCTTAAGAAAATTAAGCCAGACATCAGTGATGAAGAATTGTTAGAAATTCAACAGTCAGGAAGTGCGTGGTATAACGCATTCCCAGTTATATATAAGTACCAAGACGATATATTCTCTAACGAGTTAGTTACTCTTTTATATTTTAATTATAAGACAGACAAGAAGTTTGTATATAAGAAAAAGAACTTAGATAATGGCGGGTCTAAAGTAATTAGAAAGGATGACTCATTTAATCCAGAGGATAATGAGATGTTCCAGAAGGTGGAAGTTAGCAAAGAAGTTTGGTACGAAGGTGTAATTGTAGCTGGTACTAATATTATACTTCAGTGGGAGATGTGTAAGAATATGGTTCGTCCTAAGTCTGCATCTAACAAAGCTACCGCTAACTATGTATTGTTTGCGCCTAGAATGTATAAAGGGCAGATTGATTCACTAGTTAAGAGAATGATTCCATTTGCTGACCAGATACAGTTAATACATTTAAAACTACAGCAAGTACAAGCAAGGATTGTTCCTGACGGAGTATTTATTGATGCGGATGGACTGAATGAGGTTGACCTTGGAACAGGTGCGGCTTACAATCCAGAGGACGCACTTAAGTTATACTTCCAGACAGGTTCCGTTATTGGTAGGTCTTATACTGGTGATGGCGAGTTTAATAACGCTAGAGTTCCTATTCAAGAATTAAACAGTAATAGCGGTCAGTCTAAGATTGCTGCACTTATCGGAAGCTATAATCATTACCTTAGTATGATTCGTGATGTCACTGGACTTAATGAAGCTCGTGATGGATCAATGCCAAATCCTGACGCACTTGTTGGTGTTCAGAAGTTAGCGGCATTGAACAGCAATACAGCAACTAGACACGTAATGGAGGCAAGTATGTCTATTGTTAAGAGACTTGCTGAATGTGTATCTATTAGAATAGCAGACATACTTAACTACGCTACGTTTGCAGATCAGTTTGCAATGCAGATTGGTAAGTATAATATGAGAATACTTAATGATGTTAAGGACTTGTATCTATATGACTTTGGTATCTTCATCGAGCTTGATCCAGATATGGACGAGAAGGAGATGCTAGAGAGAAATATTCAGATTGCCTTACAGAGAGATGCTATTGACCTTGAGGATGCAATAGACATAAGAAATGTTAAGAACATTAAAGTAGCAAATGAATTGTTAAAAGTTAAGCGCAAACGTAAACTTGTAGCACAACAACAACGTGAAGACCAAGTTGCACAGATGCAAGCCAATAACAACGCTATGTCTCAACAAGCTGCTGCCGATGCTGCAATTCAAAAGGTTCAGGCTGAGGCTCAGGTTAAGTCTCAAGTTAAGCAGACTGAGATTCAGTTAGAGATGCAGAAATTACAAATGGAGGTAGAACTTAAGAAGCAATTAATGGAACTTGAGTTCCAGTACAATATGCAACTAAAAGGGATAGAAGTAGATGGACTTAAGAAGCGAGAAGCAGATAAGGAAAAAGCTAAGGATAAACGAGTTGACCTACAGGCAACTAGACAATCAGACCTCATCGAACAAAGACAAAAACAGCTTCCTGCAAAGAACTTTGAAAGTTCTGAAGACGATTTATCAGGATTTGATTTAGAATCATTTGGACCTAAATAACTATGGCATATATAGAACATAACTTTTTTCCTTTAAAAGTATTTGTTAGAAACGAATACATGTATCAATTCAAAAAAGGATTTGGAGAGTTTACTGAAGGAGTTATTATATCTGTAAGATGTATGCCTGGACAAGCTGCTTTATTTCAAGTTCTTTTAGACAATGGAGTTATGCGTGACAAGTTACCTAGTCATGCCTTACTGACTGAACCAGAGATTCCGAATCCAGACCTTCCGTTTCATGTCTTGCAGATTTGGAACTGTTTTTCTTACAGATTTACGATAACCCAACTTTCTTATGTTTATGATACCCAAGTTGAGGTGTACATGAAAGATAAAAATTGGTATAAGGGGAGTTATTACGCTACTATAAATTGGGGATCTAACGATATAAATACAGATATTACTTTAGCAGAAGACCCACTAGAGCATAAATCACATCACATCATATTACTAGATAATGGTCAGATAGCACTACAACCAAACAATAGAGTAAAGTGGTCTGAGCCTTCATTTGTTACTAAGTCATTTCCTGAAAAGCCAGATTACTTAGTTAATGAAACGTACTTTAATTGTGAAGGATTTGAGAAGTGGAGTACAGAAGATTCTTACTTAATGTTTTATGATAACAAATAGATTATGAAAAATACTAAATCTAAAGTAAATCAAGCTGGTAATTATACAAAACCTGGAATGAGAAAGTCTTTGTTTGAAAAAATAAAGGCAGGAACTAAAGGTGGGGATCCAGGTGAATGGAGTGCTAGAAAAGCACAGTTGTTAGCGAAAGAATATAAATCAAAAGGCGGAGGTTACAAGTCATAAGTAGTAGTAAAAACGTTATATTTCAATTGGAAAATAAATGAAAGCTTCTCAAAAAAGCCTAAAGGATTGGACTAATCAAGAGTGGATGACTTCTGCTACATATTCCAATGTAAAGAAAGGAAAGTCAAAAGAGGTAAAGTCTGAAGGCAAGAAAAGATATCTACCAAAGTCAGCTTGGGCTTCATTAAGCGAAAAAGAAAAAGAAGCTACGAATAAGGCCAAGGAAAAAGGAAACAAAAAAGGTAAACAGTTTGTATCTCAACCTAAGAGTATAAAAGAAAAAACAAAAAGACATAGATAATGGCTATTAATAAAGATTCAAGATTAGAACGAGCTGGAGTTAAGGGTTTTAATCAACCGAAGAAGACTCCTAGCCATCCAACTAAATCTCATATTGTAGTTGCCAAGGTTGGTGATACTATTAAGACAATACGTTTCGGGCAGCAAGGTGTAAAGACTAATCAGACTGTCGGACAACGTGAGGCATTCAAAAGTAGACACGCAAAGAATATATCAAAAGGAAAATTATCAGCTGCTTACTGGGCAGACAAAGTTAAGTGGAGTCCTAGTAAGACTTCGTCACCAAGCAAGAAATGGATAAAAGGATCATGAAAAGTATAAAAGCACCTAGCCCTAAAAAGGCTTCTATAGCAAAGACAATAAAGACTAAAGGAGTTCCTAAGTTTAAGATGCCAAAAGCACCAAAATGCTAATATTGTTTTTTTAGTTAATTTTGTAACAAATTAAATCAAATATAATGAGTGAATTCAAAGTTAGAGCTGTAGAGTTCGAAGAGAAGTCTGTAGTTGAACACGAACAAGAACTCGTAGATAGACACGAGAGAGAAGTTGCAGGAGATGCAACTGAGTCAGTAGCCGATGAGCCAATAGCTGAGGTAACTGAAGAGACAGTAATAAATAGTGAACAGGCAGTACCTGTCACTAATGAAATAAAAGAAGAGGACGTTCTTTCACATCTCAGAAGCAGATACAATAAAGAGATAAACTCTTTAGATGATTTGTTTGCGCAAAGAGAAGCTAACGATGAACTACCTGAAGACGCTGCTGCTTTTTTAAAGTTTAAGCGAGATACTGGTAGAGGGATTGAGGATTTTGTAAGACTTAATAAGGACTTCGATAAGATGGATGAAAAGTCTGTCTTATATGAATACTATAAGAATTCAAATCCAGAGTTTGATGATGAAGATATCTCATTTAAGATTGAAGAGCTTTCATACGATGAAGACTTCGATGATGAGAAAGATATCAAATCTAAAAAGTTAGCATTAAAACAAGAGCTAAAAAGAGCCAAGCAATATCTAGAAGGTCAGAAGGAGCAGTATAAAATTCCGCTTGAGTCAAGTAAGAGTTTTGTTCCAGATGAAGATAAGGATGAGTTTGAATCTTATAAGCAAAATAAGCAACAGGCAACAACATCTGAGCAGGAGGCACGCAAAAGGTCTGAGTATTTTGAAGCTAAAACAAATGAATTGTTTTCAGATAAGTTCGAAGGTTTCGGATTTAATATCGATGACAACAAGGTTGTTTACAAGCCGTCAGATACAAAGGCGATAAAGGAGCAGTCAGATATTACTAAGTTCATTAAGAACTTTTTAAATGAAGACGGTTACGTTAAAGATGCGGAACTTTTTCACAGAGCTATTACCATTGCTACAGACCCAGATAAGTTTGCTAAATTCTTTTATGAGAAGGGCAAATCGGACGGTGTCGAAAACATAGCTGTTGAATCTAAGAATATAGACATGGGTCGTCCTGCAACAACGGTAACACCAAAGCAAGGCTTCACTGTTAGATCCTTAGAAGGAGACAATATAGAGTATAAAATAAAAAGTAAAAACAAAAACTAAAAACTAAAAAAAATGGCAGGTTCATTATCGGTAACTCCTACGTTTGAGTTACAACCAAGTTCAAAAAAGGCTACGTTGCAGAGCAACTACCTTACTAATTTCGATTTCTTAAACCAGTATCTACCTGATACAATGGAGAAAGAATTCGGACGTTATGGAGATCGTTCTATCGGATCTTTCCTTCGTAACATGAGTGCTGAAATCCCTTCTAACTCTGACTTGATTAAATGGTCAGAAGAAGGTCGTCTTCACACTAAGTATATTAACGTTACTTCTGGTGCGGCTATCACTTCTGATACAGCTACATTGACAGTTGCTGATGCTGGTATTACAGCTTGTAACTTCCGTATTGGTCAGACTGTATTCATTTCAGCTAACGCTTCTGCTGTAGCTAACAGAGCTATCATCACAGCTGTATCTGGTCTTACATTTACAGTTGCTTACTATGAGGCAGGTGGTCAGACTTTTGCTTTAGGTGCGGTAGTTACTTGTTTCGTTTACGGTTCTGAATTCAAAAAAGGAGCTAACGGAATGCAAGGTTCTTTGGAAGCTGAAACTGATATCTTTGAAGTTTCTCCTATCATCATCAAGGACAAGTTCGCTATCTCTGGTTCTGACATGGCTCAGATCGGATGGATCGAAGTTGAAGGTGATAACGGAATGGGATACCTTTGGTACTTGAAGTCTAAGCATGAGACTCGTCTACGTTTCGAAGATTACCTTGAAATGATGATGGTTGAGCACGTTGAGGCTGAAGCAGGTTCTGGAGCTATCGCTGTAACTGGTGATGTTGGTAACAAAGGATCTCAAGGTTTACTTTCTTCTATCGAAGAGCGTGGTAACGTATGGTCAGGTGGTGTTCCTTCTACATTGAATGATTTCGACACAGTTCTTAATCGTTTAGATAAGCAAGGTGCAATCGCTGAGAATACTATCTTCGCTAACCGTACATTCTCTTTGAATATTGACGATATGTTGGCTGCTCAAAACTCTTACGGAGTTGGTGGTACATCTTATGGTCTATTCGATAACGATGAGCAAATGGCAATCAATCTTGGATTCACAGGATTCCGTAGAGGTGGTTATGATTTCTACAAGTCTGATTGGAAGTACTTGAATGATGCTACTCTTCGTGGAGGTCTAGTAGGTGGTGTTGTTAACGGTGTATTAGTTCCAGCAGGATCAACGAATGTTTATGACCAAGTTCTTGGTAAAAACACAACTCGTCCGTTCTTGCACGTTCGTTACCGTGAGACAGCAAACGAGAATCGTAAGTATAAGACTTGGTTGACTGGTTCAGCAGGTGGAGCACAAACTAGCGATCTTGATGCAATGGAAGTACACTTCCTTTCTGAAAGAGCGTTGTGTACACTTGGAGCTAACAACTTCTTTATCTTCAAATAAAAACAACCTAGAGAGGGACATCAGTGTCCCTCTCTATTTTTTCTTATAATTCAAATTAAAATCAAATGAAAACAACAAGAACATTCTTGCTTAATAGCAAGAAATCACCAGTATCATTTATTCTTCAATCTAGAGATCTTCCTACTAGAAGACTACTACACTTCGATGAAGAGAAAAAGAAAAATCGCAGTCTGCGATATGCAAGTAATCAAACGTCACCATTTCAAGATGAGCAAGATGAGAACTCTATTTTAGAGCCAATTATCTTTGAAGATGGGGTACTTACAGTGCCAGACACAAATCCAGTTCTTTATGAGTTCTTAAGTTTACACCCAAGCAATGGAGATGTATTCTACGAATGGGATCCAGCTAAAGATGCTGAGGAAAAACTTAACATGGAGAACTTAATTCTAGACGCTAAGATTGAGGCACGATCATTGAGTCCTGACAAGATGGCATCTGTTATTAGAATCTTTACTGAAAAGAATACTGAGAAGATGTCATTAAATGAACTTAAGTGGGAGGTGATGAATATCGCTGAATACTACACTGAGGAATTCATGAATGCAATCAATGACCCAGAACTAGCAGTAGATGACATGGCCTTCAGAGCAATCAAGGATGGATATGTATCGGTTAGAAATGGTGGTCGTGATGTTCATTATAACTTAAAAGACAACAAAAAACGAATGTTCTCTGTGCCTATGGGAGAAAGTGCTGAGAGTGCATTATCTGCATGGATGCAATCTGAAGATGGGCAAGATTTCTATATGTTCCTAACTAAAGAATACGAATCATAATATTTTATATCTTTGTACTTTACTAACCAAAAAAAATAAAAAGACATGGAGAAGTTTTTAAAAATCCCTGTAACTAGTGAGCAGTTTCAACTTGTTTCTGCTACTGGAATCGTTTTAATTGAGCAAGCATCAACTACTACAGTTACTATCGCTTATAAAGGTGGAAGTACTGGTACAGATGTAGTTACAATTACACATGCTACTGCTGGAGCAGGAGACGAGACTATGCGTGATGCTATTCAAAACGCAGTAGTTGCTGCCTTGCAGACTCCTTGGTATTCTGTTGCTTATGAAGTAGCAAATCTACCTTACGCAGTTTCTGGTATTGCAGTTGCATAATAGTTTTATCTGTTAAGCTTAAAGAGGGTCGACACATTGTTGACCCTTTTTTTATTATCTTTGCATTATGATAAATGAAGTTAGAAATACGGTATTGGCTGTATTGAGCAAGGACAATAGAGGGTACATTACTCCAGAGGAGTTCAATCTATTCGCTAGACAAGCTCAACTTGAGATATTCGAACAATACTTCTACGATTACAGCAATCATATAAATAAACAAAACGCTAGACTTGACAACTCAGGATATTCAAACATACCTGAAAGATTGGGTGAAGTTATAGATAGATTTTTAGTTGACTTAACATTAGGGTATGATGCAGTATCTGAAAAGTTTTATGCACCTGGTGACGACAACTTACTTACACCTAAGCAGTACCACTCAATTAGACTTGCATACAATAACACAACAGAGATAGAGAAGGTAGCTTTTAATAAGATATTATATTTAGTTAACTCTAACCTTACTGCACCAACAGTTAAGTATCCAGTATACACACTTAATGACTACAACTCATCAAATGCAAGTATACAGGTTTATCCAACTACAATTACAAGTAATGTAGTTATGAGTTATGTAAGACATCCATTTGATCCTAAATGGACATGGCAAGTTCTAGCAGGTGGTGAGCCTGTATTCAATCAGTCAGCTGCTGACTATCAAGACTTTGAATTACCTCTTAGTGATTCAGCAGAGTTAGCTCTTAAGATATTACAGTATGCTGGCGTATCTATTGGTGAGAATGATGTCGTTCAGCTTATGGATGCAGAAGAGACTAAGGACTCACAGAAAAAACTTTAACGTATGGCATATATAAATAATCTTCAGTACTATACAAATAATGGTAACACTCCAAATAATTTAAATTGGGGTTCTTATCAGTTTGTATCTATGGATGATGTTGTAAACAACTTCATGTTGATAAACATAGGTGACGATAAGTTGCTTAACAACGTAAAGAGACATGAGGTTATATTTCATGCTAAGAGAGGTATTCAAGAGATAACTTATGATGCTCTTAGAAACTTTAAGATTATTGAAATCCAAATGGGTGATAATCTTAAGTTGATTATGCCTCCAGATTATGTTAACTACGTAAGAATATCTGTAAACATTGAGGGTGTATTATATCCATTACATGAGAACCTAAGTGCTAACTCAGCTACTGCATACTTACAAGATAATAATCAAAACATATTATTTGACTTAGACGGAGAGATTCTTACAGGTGATTCAGTTCTAGATATAAGAAGAGGTGAGCAACAGCAGTACTTTGGTCCAGGCACATTTAATGGATACTACGGT
>Ga0315289_10006969_pt1 | contig 16559 bp, 13 predicted proteins | sample YL17G11_40_MG_FD_203452 | JGI IMG/M metagenome (GOLD analysis project Ga0315289, IMG submission 203452) | Sediment microbial communities from Yellowstone Lake, YNP, Wyoming, USA - YL17G11_40 | ecosystem: Environmental > Aquatic > Freshwater > Lake > Sediment | place: USA: Wyoming | collected... | reverse complement strand
CATCACACATTATTACAATTCGATGGTATCTGGCTTTATCAATGTTAAAATCTTCAGCAATGGCGGTTCCTAAAGCAATAATCAGAGATCTAATTTCTTTTGAGTCCAGGAGTTTGTCTAAGCGGGCCCTCTCAACATTTAAAATCTTTCCTCTTAACGGCAAAATAGCCTGGAAGTGACGATCTCTGGCCTGTCTTGAGCTACCTCCTGCTGATTCTCCTTCAACAATGTAGAGTTCGGATTCTTCCGGTTTTCTGGAAATACAATCAGCTAATTTCCCCGGCAGAGCCAGACCTTCTAAAATTCCCTTTCTTAAAACAGTCTCTCTGGCAGCCTTGGCTGCTTTTCGGGCTTTTTGAGAAACAACACATTTTTCAATAATTGCTTTGGCGTCGGCAGGATTTCTTTCTAAAAAATCGGCTAGGGTTTCTGAAACTACTGCGTCAACCACAACTTTAGCTTCCGGATTTCCCAGTTTTGCCTTAGTCTGGCCTTCAAACTGAGGTTCTTTAATTTTTACCGAGACTACTCCAGTTAAACCCTCTCTGATATCATCTCCAGTCAGATTCTCATCGGATTCTTTTAAAAGTCCGTTTTTCCGAGAGTAATCGTTAAAAGTTCTGGTTAAAGCCGTTCTGAAACCAGTTAAATGAGTACCGCCTTCTTCAGTATAAATATTGTTAGCAAAACTTTCTTCATAACATTCATACTCTTCGGTGTATTGAAGCGCAGATTCAACTATTATTCCATTTTTTTCGCCAAAACCGTAAAAGAAATTTGGATGCCTTAGAGTAACTCCTCGAGTCAAATACTTAACGTATGCACTTAGCCCTCCCTCGAAATAAAAAACATAGCTTTGCTTTTCTCCTTTTATTCTTTCATCTCTGACGATTATCCTTACTCCTTTGGTTAAATAGGCCTGTTGCCTAAGATGATTTAAAATTTTTTTAAGGTCAAATTTTATCTCTCTAAAAACTTCCGGGTCAGGCTCGAAAATGACTGTCGTACCCGTTTCTCTGCATTTTCCGAATTTTTTAACCTTTGTCGTTGGTTTGCCGCGCGAATACTCCTGATAATATCTGAAACCATCACGACAAACTTCAAAACGCATAAAAGAAGAAAGAGCACAGACAACCGAAATTCCCACCCCGTGAAGACCACCGGATATTTGATAGACCTTTCCGCCAAATTTAGCGCCTTTGTGAAGAGTTGTTGCGACCGTCTCTAAGGTAGATTTTTTTGTCTGAGGATGTTTTTCAACCGGAATCCCCCTTCCATCGTCAATTGTTTTGACTTTGTTGCCGGCCGAGAGAATAACTTCAATATTTTTGCAATAACCTGCCAATGCCTCATCAAGAGAATTGTCAACGCATTCCCAAATTAAGTGATGCAAACCCTCAAGTCCTGTTGACCCGATGTACATTCCCGGCCTTCTTCTAATAGGCTCTAATCCTTCCAAAATTTGAATGTCTTTGGCGGTGTATGAAGTGTCTTTTTTAATTTTAGCCATAAGTTTTCTATTTCCTGACTTGCCACTCCGGGTCTTCTTCCAGAGCGCTGATTATTTTATTTTGTATTTCATCAATTTCTTCTGAAGAAAGAGTTCGATTTTCTGACTGATAAATAATGTGGAAAGCTAAATTTTTTTTATCTTCCGGCAACTCTTCTCCCTCATAAATATCAAAGAGGTCAATATCTCTGATTAAATTACCTCCGGCTTCTTCAATTTTATTTAAAACTTCTTCAACCCTGACAAGCCGTGGCACTAAAACGGCGATATCTCTTACTGCCGCGGGAAAGCGGGAAATTGGCCGGTATTCGTGCTCCTCAGAAGCTGATTTTGATAATTTTTCAAAGTCAATATCAAAAACGTAAATTTTCCCTTTAATTTTTAAATCATCGAGGATTTTTGGCGAGATTTCTCCCAAAAAACCGATTTCTTGGTGGTTGATTTTAATTTCAGCACATTTTTTTGCCTGCCAAAGAGATAATTTAGATTCCTCTGGAGTAGCTTTATACTCATCATACCAAACATCACTGATTCCTAATTTATTCAAAAGCAGATCAATCGTTCCTTTAGCATGATAAAAGGTATCGCCAGTCATTACTCCCGTTAACATTCTTTTTTCCCTAATCTTGTCCTGAGCCTGCCAAGGGGTGAAGGTTCTTCCCAGCTCAAAAATCTTTATTTCTGAAAAATCTCTGATATTTCTCTCTATATTTTTTAATAAATCAGGAATCAAACTCGGTCTTAAATACTGAAATTCGGAACTGAGCGCATTTTCCAATTCAACAAGTTCTTTTTTCTTGTATTTAAAAATTTCAGCGTCTTTTTCCGAGATAAATGAATAGTTATAAACTTCGGTAAAACCAGCTTCTTTTAAGAAATCTTTTGTCATGTCTTCCCAAAAAATGTCTAAATTCCTTTTTGGCGGAATCAGAAGGGAGACCGGAAAAATGGCTGGAATTTTCTGATATCCGTGAATTCGGCCGATTTCTTCAATTAAATCTTCGGGTATTAGAACATCTATTCTTCTGGTGGAAATTAAAACATCTAGTGCATTTTTGGGGAGCTCTTTTACTGTAAATTCTAAATTTTTTAAAATTTTTATTATTTCTTTTTTAGAGATTTCTATGCCCAATAAACTTTTAATATAATCCAAATCTAACTTAATTTTTTTTGGTAAAACTTTTTTGGGATAAAAATCAATTAAACCCTGAGCAACTTTGCCACCAGCAACCTCTTGAATCAAATGACTGGCTCGCGCTATGGCGAATTCAGTCAGATTGGGGTCAATGCCATGTTCAAATCGCCAGGAGGCATCGGTTTTTAAATCAATCCTTTTTGACTCTCGACGAATAACTCGAGAGTTGAAATTAGCCGATTCCAAAACAATAATTTTTGTTTTCTCATCTATTTCCGGGATTTTTCCTCCTTTTATTCCGGCAATGGCTAAGGGCGATTTTGCATCAGCAATCACCAAGATATTTTTATCCAAATCGTATTTTTCTTCATCTAAAGTGGTAATTTTTTCTCCCTCTTCGGCAAATCTAACAATAATTTTTTTGCCCGCGAGTTTTTCTCCGTCAAAAGCGTGAAGGGGCTGACCTGTCTCTAACATTACATAGTTTGCGATATCTACTATGTTGTTAATCGGCCGAAGACCACAAACATTTAATCTATCTTGAATCCACTTTGGCGAAGATTTAACCTTTACATCAGTTATTACTCTGGCCATGTATCTCGGACAAGCCTTTTTATCTTTAACCTTAACAGTAATGAAATCTTTAGCTTTTAACTTTTTATCTTCCATTAATTTCCAATTTTCAATTTCCAATTTAAAATTTAAAATCGTAGAGATTTCTCTGGCAATACCTAAATGAGAAAAACAATCTGGTCCTCTGTTGGGTAAGACATCAATGTCTAAAATCCAATCTTTATTTTCGTTTTTGACTTTAACCACTTCAAAAGAATGTATCGTTAAAAGCTCAGCTAGTTTTTCTGGAGCTGGTAATTTTCTTTTAAAAAAAGATTGTAACCAATTATAGGAAAAAACCATGTTATTAAAACTGATTAAAAAATCTTAAATCGCCGGAATGAAATAATCTGATATCGTCTATTTTGTATTTAAGCATTGCTAATCTCTCCATTCCTACTCCAAAAGCAAAACCCTGCCAGTCTTTCGGATTTAGTCCCGAATTTTTAAAAACATTAGGATGAACCATTCCCGCCCCCATTACTTCCAACCAACCGGTGTTTTTACAAACTGAACAGCCTTTTTGTTCACAGAGAGTACAGGAAATATCAATTTCAACACCTGGTTCAACAAAAGGAAAGAAGGTTGGTATTAAACGGATCTTCAACTCTTTTCTAAATAACCTTCTGAGGAACTCTTCAATTACTGCTTTGAAATTAGCCAAGGAAATATTCTTATCAACCATTAATCCTTCTATATGGTGAAAGATCATCTCGTTTCTGGAGTCAGTAGCTTCGTGTCTGAAAATTCTACCTGGAATAATAATCCTTAGAGGCGGCTGATTTTTTTCCATATAACGAACTTGAACCGGCGAAGTGTGGGTTCGCATAATTTCTCTTTTTTTGTCGGTTAACTTCTCTTTATTTTCCTGACGAATCCAAAAAGTATCCTGCATATCTCTAGCCGGGTGGTCCTTTGGCACATTTAGAGCATCGAAATTATACCATTCGGTTTCTATTTCTGGCCCCTCAACTACTGAAAATCCCATTGATTGGAAAATTTCCTCAACATCCCTTTTCACTTGGGTCAAAGGATGCAGATGGCCTAAAATAGGTTTTTTACCGGGCCGGGTTATATCAATCCATTCTTCTTGAGGTTTAAAAGTTGAAACTTGAAAATTTTTCTTTTTTTCAGTTATAATTTCTTCTATTTCCCATCTGATTTTGTTAGCTAATTTTCCTTTCTTCTTCCTTTTTTTCTCGGGTAAAGTTTTTAAGGACCTCAAAACTGAGGTAAGTTCTCCTCGTTTCCCTAAATATTTATTAAAAACTCCGTTTAATTCTTTTAAATCAGCGGCTTTTTTAATCTCCTTTTTAGCCCGATTTTTAAGGGTTTTTAGGTTAATTTTGGGCATGCTATTTATTAATTTTAACTTAATTTTAGGTAAAAATCAAGTCATCTGAAGCTTAAATTTTGAGAAAATTAGCTTCAAATTGCGGCGATTTTGGGGGCAAATCAAAATATGTGGAAAACTAAACAAAAAAGTCGCTGAAACCAATTTGGTTCAGCGACTCATTACAACAGTTCCACCGATAATGGTGATTTTTGGAATTCCTTTTACCGTCATTCCGTCATAAGGAGTCCAGCCGCATTTGCTGGCCATATCTGAGTTATGAATGGTAATTGTTTGATTCGGGTCAATTAAAACCAAATCCGCATCATAACCCGGCTCAATTTTGCCCTTCAAGGATAACCCAAAAATCTTAACCGCATTAGCAGATGTTAAATTAACAAGACTTTCTAACGTTAGCTTTCCCTCGGCGACCAAATTAAAAATAATTGGCAGTAATGTTTCCACTCCGGGAACGCCGCTGGGAATGTCATCATATTTTTCTTTCTGTTTTTCCTCACGAGTATGGGGCGCATGGTCAGAACCAATGGTATCGACATAACCTCTGCAGACATATTCACGCAGACGAACAACTTGCTTTGGCGTCCGCAATGGCGGATTCGTTTTAAAGTATCTGCCATTATTTCTTTGAAGTTGACTTTCATCTAAAGTGATGTGATGAGGAGTGACTTCAATAAAAACCGGATAACCCGACTCTTTAGCCCTTAGCGCTATTTCTACTGCTTCCGGTGTTGAGAGATGACAGAGATAGAGCCGACAACCAGTTTCCCTGGCAAGACTGATTACTGACCGGACAGCCGAAACTTCAACTTCGGTATCACGAAGCCAGTTATGATCTGAGATCTGAGGATTTCTTTTAAGAGACGAACGTTTAGTTCGCATCAATATCTCATCTTCAGAATGAACTCCCACTACAAGATTATTTTCGGCACAGATAGAGAAAATTCGCTTTAGGTCCTTTTCTTCTGTTATTAACAAATCTCCAGTTGAAGAACCCATAAATACTTTAACTCCTATAATATCCGGCTCGTGACTCACAGCCACAATTTCATCTAAATTATTATTAGTCGCACCGAACCAAAATCTTGCCTGAATTTTGGAAGTAGCACTGATAATTTCCCTTTTTTCTTCTAATCTTTCCCATGTCGTCAGCGGTGGCCAGGTGTTTGGCATATCAAAAACTGTAGTCACTCCGCCCTTTAAAGCAGCTCTGCTTCCCGTCTCCCAATCTTCTTTGTGGGCGCCACCAGGGATTCGAAAATGAACATGGGGGTCAATAACGCCAGGAATAACAATTAAACCTGCACCATCAATTCCCTCTTCGGAGGGAGTGACTTCTCCAACGCTCTTAATTTTTGAGCCTTCAATTATAATATCTGCTCTTTTACCATCAGGCAGTTGCACATTTTTTATTTTTAACATTACCTTCATACTCCTTTTCCAAAAAAATTGGGAAGGTACCGTCCTCCCCTGTTTTCTTTTTATATTATAGCCTATCGATTTCGTAAATCAATAGATAAAAAAAGCCCGCTGGTTAAACCCAGTCGGGCTGTTGCACTTTCGCGCCTATTAAATTGTTCTATCTATTGGCTACTACATAAGCCATCACCTCATCGCGCTTTGCCTGACTAATATTACCGACAGTGACATAATAGTTAAGCAGAACGTCAAGGGGAAAAACAGCCAGAAGTTTGTAACCCATCTTCTCTAGTTCTTCGGTACCACCCTGCTGTCGGTCTATCAGAACGGCTATAGCGGCAACAACCAGTTTTGCTCCCTCAACTACTCCTATTGCCTCTTTCTTTGTATCAGCCTGAGTGATTAGGTCATCTATTATCAGGACGCGCAGACCAACGGGGTATTCGCCTTCTACCGAATCGATCTTCCGGCGATCTTCCTCAATCTTTTTGACCAACTTGAGCAACGGTTTGCCGGAAAGCCGCGAAACCACTTTAGCAATAGGTTCACCGGCTCGTGGGATGCCGCCGACCAAGTCAAATTCCACCGCTGATCGCTGGACTATAATGTAGATTGCCTGACCAATATCCTCGATATCTTCATCTGTCAACGGCCCATCCGGTGGCAACCGAAGGGTAACGTAAATAGGTGAAAGCGGCGCTTCGGGATGTTTCTCGTGGAGTTTGAGTCTGAATGTCCCGAACTTTACCGCTTTCCGGTCATTAATTCTGTCAGCCACTTTTTTTTGAAATCTAGTTAATTCTTCCATCTTTCACCTCCTTGGGTTTTGTTGTGGTGCGCTCGCTTCGCGAACGCGCCTCCGCTTTCCCATTGTTCAATAAGGACTCTTCCCGAGCTTGCGCTCGAGCGCAGCGTTCAGGTCTGCATTCGCCGCTTTAATCGCTCCCTCTACCAGCTCAAGTGCGTCGCCCTCTCGCGGTTGCTTCTTTTCCTTATCCCACCAACTCTGAAGTGTGATACCTCGCGAACTGTTGACAACACCCATCAGTTCTCCACGGCTATTCGGCAATCCGGCAACAGCGCCATCGGCTCCGCCACCCTGTGCTCCGTAACCAGGAATTAAGAAGAATACATTGTCGCCAGCAAGCTCACGGCATCTCCTCGCCTGTTCTGGCCAGGTTGCACCGACAACGCCTCCGACACCTCCAACTCCATCAGTTTCTTCTATGACCTTGGTATTCCAGGTATTGACGAGCTGTGCAAGATGCTCATAAACCTTAAGTCCGTTTTCCTTCAGTTCGAGATCCTGAATCGTCGCGGCTTCAGCGTTACTGGTCCGAATCATTGAAATAACCATCCGGCCTCGCTTCAACCATTCCATCCACGAGGGGTTGAAGGTGGAGCCGAGATACGGGACAAAAGTGCAGGCATCCGCATTATACCTGTCGAACACCTCTTTGCCATACTGTTCCATAGTTTCACCGATGTCCGCCCGCTTAGCGTCCAAGATTACAAGCAAATCATTGGCATGAGCATATCTCACTAAACGTCGCAACAATTCCTCGCCCTCTCCTCCGAGAGCGGAATAGTAGGCAATCTGAGGCTTGACAACAGGCACCAAGGGAGCAGCGATGTCAACAACATTGCAAAGGTAATCCCAGATATCCTCAATGGTATTTCCGTTCCGCAAATTAGGCGGCACGTGCTCGGGAGTCGGATCCAAACCAACACAGAGAACCGATTTTGTGACGGCTACTCTTTTAAAGTAGCGACTAACGAAACTGTTTTCCATTTTTCCCTTTCCTCCTTTCAGTTTTTCTTTACCAAAGGTTATTGCGACTACATTCAGTTATTATTACTTTTCTTTCACCTCCTATATTTCCATTTTTATTTTGGAAGGTACTGTCCTCCCTTATCATTCAAAAAGGAGGTTTTCCCTCCTCTGATTTTGTTTATATCAGTTTTTAAAATTTTGTCAAAATTCAATTTTGTACGCTGCGGACCCAAGGGTGGCGATGAAACTAAAGTTTCATCTTCACTTTCGTCCCGCCATAACGGGACTTAGTATTTGAACCTTTGCCCGAAGACATTGCCTCCTCGCTCCGCCAATTGGCGGAGCTCGTCGCAATTCGGGGGCATGAGTTCTCGCGCTTTGGACCAACAGAAACAAAAATATCCCCGAAAGGATATTTTTATTTCTGCGGACCCAAGGGGATTTGAACCCCTGTTCTTCTCCGTGACAGGGAGACGTGTTAGACCGGGCTACACTATGGGTCCATTTTATGCCGGGGGTGAGACTTGAACTCACGACTTCCGCCTTATGAGTGCGGCGTTCTAGCCAGCTGAACTACCCCGGCTCTATTAACAAAATTCTTAGACAATGCAGTAATCAACCCATTAATCTTGTGACGCAAATCACTTCCTTTCCTCACTGACACGATAAGAGTTCCGTAGTGATCCTGAAAATTCTTATATATTTTTTTATTCTTTGTTTTTATAAAAGTAGTTTTAGTAAATTGAGTGCGCGGAATTCTAAGTAAATTTGACCAATATTGTTCCACCTCACTTGCCCTGCTTTGATGAATTTTATTAATCAAAATTTGTAATGTAAATTGATTTTGGGGGATACTCCAGATAAGACGGAACCAGTTAATTATAAATTTAACCATCTCGGGATCAGAATTTGCGATTCTGGCCCTCCCCTCTTTTTTCATCCCTTCTCCCCAATACAATGCAGCGCCTATCAATAATAAATCTCGTTTTGACAGCGAATCAACCATTTTAAATCCTTCTTCCCGGAGTTGCTTTATCTGTCGCAATCTTCGTTCGTGTTGTACTCTTGCACCTTTTAATCTCCCTTTATAGCTTCCTTTTACCATTTTTTCGTGCAATCTTTGAATTTGTTTTGGTGTCAATTCAATATCTCTACACCAAAGACTTACCGTGCTTTTGGCTACTCTTAGTTTCTTTGCAATATCTTTAATACTTTCTCCTCTTTGACGTAATTCAAGAGCTTTATTTTTTTCTTTTGACTTTGCCATAGAACCCAAGGTATTAATAAATTATTATATTATACCCTGGGTTCTGAAATATTACAATGTCGCGGGGGTCCCGCTTACAGCGGGACGATCTCCAGGTTATGGGTCCCGCTAAAGCGGGATACTGCTCCTCTACTAATTATCAGACATATTTATAAACTTGTCGCGGGGGCCGGATTTGCACCGGCGATCTCCAGGTTATGGGCCTGGCAAGGTACTACTCCTCTACCCCGCAATGAAAAAATCTTAACACATTTTACAACGCCTGTAAATCAGTCAAGGATTTTTCGTAAATTGTTATAATCTTCTTCGCCTCGTCTAAAGTTAATTTATAAGTAGGGTCGTGAATAATGTTGTTTCTGATTTTATGGGCTTCCCGAGCTTCATTGATATTCGGCAGAGAGGCGACAGTTAATTTTTCTAGCCTTTCTCCTAAACTTTCACCGCCAAAACCCATCCTTTTTAAAATTTCATTAAACATTGAGTCTGCCTCAATTACCGCTAATTTATACTCTGATTCCATGTCGGTCTCTAATCTGTTCTTAATTTTTTGCCAGTTTTTCTCACTCTTTCTTGAACCATAAGGTCGATAGCTTAAAAATTCCTGTAAATCATAGATTATCAATCTTTTTAACCAAGTGGTTTTAATCAAGGCAAAAATAATAAAGCCGAGCAAAAATAACGAAAAAACTATAAATGAAATTTTTAAAATTAATAACCACCCACCAAATTTAGGTGAAATCAAATATGAAATTAAAGTGTTAATTTGTAGTGATTGAAGAAGAGTCGACATATGTTTTTTCAAAAATTTCTCCAGTTTCTAAAATCGTATTTTCTTCGAACGGCTTTCCGATTATTTGAAAACCGACTGGCAAATTTTTGACCTTACCAACCGGAATAGAAATTGCGGGTAAACCAGCCAAATTAATCGACGCGGTAAAAATATCGGAAAGATACATGGCCAGGGGGTCTTCAATTTTTTCTCCGAGTTTAAAGGCCGGAGTTGACGAAACAGGAGTAAAAATAACATCAACTTTTTCAAAAGCCTTATCAAAATCTTCTTTAATGAGCGTCCTTACTTTTTGGGCCCTTAAATAATAAGCTTCATAATATCCGGCCGAAAGTACATAGGTCCCCAGCATAATTCTTCTCCTGACTTCTGCCCCAAATCCTTCCTCTCTGCTTTGCAAATAAACATCCAATAAATTGTTTGTTGTTTTTTGTTTTTTGCTTGCCGTTGAATAGCCGTATTTAATTCCGTCATATCGGGCTAAATTAGCACTGGCCTCAGAAGGTGCAATGATATAATAACAAGGGAGGGCGTATTCCGTATGAGGAAGAGAAATTTCTGAAATTTTCGCCCCCATTTCTTCATATTTTTTTATTGCCTCTTCCATCACTTTTTCAACTTCAGGACTCATTCCTTTAACAAAATATTCTTTTGGAACGCCAATTCGTAAACTTGAAATTTGAAACTTTAGATTCGAAACTTTAGATTCGACTGAAGTCGAATCCATTGGGTCTTTTCCTTTAATGGCATTAAAAACAATCTTGCAATCCTCTACCGTTTTAGTGATTGGCCCTATCTGGTCCAAAGAGGAAGCAAAAGCAATTAATCCATATCTGGAAACTGCTCCATAGGTGGGCTTAAGGCCAACCACTCCGCAAAAAGAAGCGGGTTGCCTGATTGAGCCGCCAGTATCAGAACCTAAAGCAAAAATACACAAATTTGCTGCGACAGCGGCTGCCGAACCTCCAGAAGAACCTCCCGAAACCCTCGTCAAATCAGCTGGATTTTTTGTTGACCCGAAGGCAGAATTTTCAGTTGAGCTTCCCATGGCAAATTCGTCAAGATTGGTCTTCCCTAAAATTACCGCATCCTGCTCTTTCAGTTTTTTAATCACTGTAGCATCATAAGGAGCAATATAATTTTCAAGAATTTTTGAAGCAGCTGTACATTTTACGCCCTCAACTAAAATATTATCTTTAACAGCCAGGGGAATTCCAGCTAAATGCGGAATTTCTCTATCCTTTTGAATCACATCGTCAATTTTTTTCGCCTGGGAAAGAGCTAAATTTTCAGTAATTGTTAAAAAAGCAGAAATTTCTTTATCTTTTTCCTTCAATTTATCCAAATAAACTTTGCATAGTTCAAGCGCTGAAAATTCTTTTTTCTTCAGTCCTTCGTGAATTCCAGTAATTGTAAGTTCATTTAAATTCATTTCAAAATATCGGTTTTACCTTTAAATATCCATTTTTTGTATCTGGCGCCAATTTCAATAGTTTCGGACTTTGCTTACCCGCCGTCTGTTGAATCCTGGCTTCAACAGGATTTGGATAGTCATCTCTCATCACATTCTCAACCAAAATTGAATGACTCGTTGGCTCCACCTCTGAAATATCAACTTCTTTTAATTTTCCAATATAATCCAAAATCGAAGAGAGTTCCTTCTGAAACTTTGCTATTTCTTTTTCGGTCAAGCCAAGCCTGGCCAGTTTTGCAATATGTTTTACTTCCTCTTTGTTAATCATATACCAAGCTTCCGAAGGAAGCGAAAGTGAAGAAGAGGGCAAAGCCCTCTTCGCCTTATCTCAGCGGTTCCAATTCCTCGGTCTCAACCAATACATCATGTAATTCATCTAAATTTTCGAGAACCATTCCTGACCCTCTTACCACGGCCATCATCGGATCTTCGATGATTTTAGTGGGAATTTTTGTCTCTTTTTGAATCAATATATCCAATCCTCTCAGAAGGCTCCCTCCTCCCGAAAGATAAATGCCCCTGGACATTATATCAGCCAACAATTCCGGAGGAGTCTCTTCTATTGCTATTTTGATTTCACTAACAATTTGTTTTACTGATTTTTCCATCGCCCGCCTGACATCTTCATCGGAAACTAAAATTTCTTCCGGAAGTCCGGTTACTAAATTTCTTCCTCGCATGGGAAGTTCCCTTTTTTCCTTCAAAGGGTAAGCTGAACCAATTCCAATTTTAATTTCCTCAGCTGTTCTCTCCCCAATTAATAATTTGTATTCCTCTTGAGCAAAATTGATAATGTCTTCATTAAGTTTGTCTCCAGCTATTCTCAGACTTTTAGATATAACTATTCCGCCCAGAGAAATCACTGCCACCTCGGTGGTTCCTCCGCCAATATCAACAACAAAATTTCCTCCGGCTTCCTGAACTTCAAGTCTTGCGCCGATGGCAGCTGCCATCGGTTCTTCTATCAGAAAAACTTCCCTGGCCCCGGCCGATTTTGTAGCGTCACAAACCGCTTTTTTTTCTACCTCAGTAACTCCGCAAGGTATGCCAACAATTATCCGCGGTCTGGCATTGATAATAAATCTTTTTTTATTGGCTTTCTCTATGAAATACCTAAGCATCTGTTCGGTAACTTCAAAATCAGAAATCACTCCAGATCTCAGGGGTCGAGTAGCAACAATGTGGGCCGGGGTACGGCCGACCATTTTTTTCGCCTCATCGCCAATGGCTAAAATCTGGCCAGTTTTTTGATTAATAGCCACAACCGAGGGTTCCTGGATAATAATTCCCTGCCCCCTGACGTAAACTTCTGAATTAGCCGTTCCCAAATCGATAGCGATGTCTTTAGAAAATAGCCTGAAAAATTTATCTAACATAGTTTATTATTCGATTTAATTTAACCAACTTCGTTTTCTTTTCGTTTCTTTTTTTTATTTCTATACAATTTTGTTTTAACGTTCTTTCACTTATTACAAGTCTTTTTGGTATTCCAATTAAATCGCAACCAGCAAATTTTTCTCCCGCTGTTTTATCTTCCCTGTCATCATATAATACTTCTACCTTTTCTTTTTGTAAATCTTGATATAGTTTTTCTGTCATCCTTTTTACCTTCAATGTATTCTCTACTTTTATTAAATGAATTTGAAACGGAGCCACTTCTTCTGGCCAAATAATTCCTTTTTCATCATGATTAACTTCCACTATAGCTCCCATTATCCTTGAAGGCCCCAATCCATAGCATCCCATAATTATTAATTTTCTTTTACCGTCTTTATCTATAAAATAAGCTTCCAAGTCCTTAGAGTATTTTATTCCTAAGGGGAAAATATTGCCTACTTCTATTGATCTCCCTTCTTTTAATTCTCGTTTGCAAATGGGGCATTTATCACCATTTTTAAATTTTGCAATTTCTTTATTTTGAGAAAAATGTTTATTTTGACAAAAAATTATAGTGTCTTCCCCTCCTTCGGCTAATACTTGAAATTCATGAGGGACCCCCGTGGTAAATCCTTTCCCCGAAGCCTCAGTTATAATCGAATTTAATCCGCATCGTCTTAAAATTTTATTATAAGATGCAATAACTTTTTTATAATATCTTTGGAGATCTTCTTCTGAGCTATGAAAACTATAAAGGTCCTTCATATCAAATTCTCTTCCTCTTAGAAGACCTGACCTAGCTCTTAGTTCTTTTCGAAACTTAGTTTGAATTTGAAATACAAATTTCGGCAAATCGCGATAAGAACTAATAAAATTTTTCGCAATCCTCGTTACCATCTCCTCGTGAGTAGGACCTAGTCCAACTTCTTCTTCGTTTAATTTACATTTATACATTTCTTCTCCAACGCCAGTTGACCAGCGATTAGTTTTTTCCCAAATGGCTTTTGGCTGAAAGACAGTCATTAAAATTTCTTGACCAGAGATAATTTCCATTTCTTCTCTTATAATATTTTCTATCTTCTTTAGAATTCTAAGACCTAAGGGTAAATAAGTGTAAACGCCTGCCATCTCTTTATGAATAAAACCTCCTCTAATCAAAAGCTGAGCATTTATATTTTTTTCATCTTTCGGCGATTCTTTTAAAGTTTTAGTAAAAAGTTGTGATTGAAGCATTTTAAAATACCTTTGGTATATCAAATTTTATTGTTACAAAAATCATTAAAATTATCAGTGACACAAAAAATGCGGTAGTAACGTTCTGTTCTATTTTCTGGGGAACCGGTTTCTTTCTGATGGCTTCTATTGCCAGAAAAAGAAGCTTTCCGCCGTCCAGGGCCGGGATGGGAAAAAGATTGAATATTGCCAAATATACAGATATGAGGGCGACGAAATATAAAAAATAATTTATTCCAAGCTGAAAGGCTTGTTTCAAAAAATCAAAAAGCCCCAATGGCCCCATCATAGTAACTCCGGCCGGAACCTCTCTCTCATAAATAATCTGTACCACCAAACTGCCCAATGATTCTAAGGTAGCTACGGTCAATCTACCGCAAGCCTTCACTCCCTCATAAGGGGCCTTATACCAAGGAGAAGGCACCAAAGCCATTCTTGTCAGCCCCACCCCCAGGGGACCTTCTCCAGCCGGAGGAACGGCTCGAGGGGTTAGTGAAACATCAAAAGATTTTCCCCATCTCTGAATAGTTAAGGTAACCTCTTCTCCTTTGTGATTATTTACAAATTTGATTATTTCCTCAGTCTTGTCAGTTTTTAATTGCTCTTCGCCGCTCTTTAGTGACAGAATGGTATCGAACGGCTCTAAACCCGCCATTGCTGCCGGAGAACCGGGAGCCACGGCAGTAATTTGAACCCTAGGATCGATTAAATTATCGCTGACGTTATCTTCCACCGGAGTAGGTGTCCCCAAGCCAAAAACGATAATGAGAAGAATGGCAGAAATTATCCAAAAAGCAATCACACCCCCTAGAACGATTAAAACTCTCTCCCAAATTTTCTTCCCAGAAAAACTTCTATAATCCTCCACGCCGCCCTCCTCTCCATATATTTTTACAAAAGCTCCGAAGGGTATAAGATTTAGAGAATAAATTGTTTCTCCGAATTTTTTTCCGAAAAGCCGAGGAGGATACCCTATTCCGAATTCCTCTATTTTTACTCCTCGTCTTTTAGCAATGAAAAAATGCCCAAATTCATGAAAAACCATCAAACCAATAAGAGTAATTATTGCGACTAAAATTGATAAAATATTGAAGGCCATATTACAGTTCTATTTCTTTTTTCTTTCTCTCCCCTATTTCTTCAATTTTTTCGTTATATTCATCAATTAAATCCTGGATTTCGTCTTTTGCCCGAAATTTATCGTCTTCCCTTATTTTTCCTTCTCGAAATTTTTCTTGAATTTCATCCCAGGCTTCTTCCCTCCACCTTCTTATTGTTTTTCTTGCCTCTTCTTGTTTTTCAGATATTAAACGAATTAAATTTTTTCTAAATTCTTCGTTTAAAGGCGGTAAATTAATCCTGATCACGTCCTTATCCACTATGGGATTAGACAGGCTACCCGTGTTTTCCAGAGCCTTAACAATCCCCTCAATGTAAGATTTATCCCACGGCTGAATTAAAATTTGTTTTAGTTCGGGAGTGGAGATTGCCGCCAATTGTTTCAAAGGAAACCTTTGGCCAAAACATTCAACCACAATATCCTCAACCATTACCGGGCTCGCTCTCCCGGTTCGAATTTTCAACATTTCCCCCTCAAAAAAACTGATGGCTTTATCCAATTCTGGTTTAACTTCATTAATGATTTTTTTGTAATCATCCATATAAAAAATTACAATTCAAGCATTAGATTTTCTAAGGCTAATCTCGAATTAATATTAGTGGTGGAAATTAAAAAATTTGTGCGTTGAATAAGATTAAGATTATTTTTTAATTTTGGTAAGGAATACTGGGAAAACCCTTCAAAACCCCGCTCTTTCTCTAAAAGAGATATGGTAAAGCGGGTAAGTAATATTCTCCTGAAATATGATAACCAAATGTTTAAGGCCTCCTTCATTTCTTGAAAGTTTTGAGATAATTCTTTGACATATTTAAAGCGGGCTACCAGACCGGAATTTAAAATTCTGATTAATTCTTTGGTTTTTTTTCTTTGATTTTCTAATTTCTGGGGGTCGGTAACCAAATCAATGGCAACACCCGGTCTTCCCTGAGAAATTTTAATAATTTCTTGAATTTCCTTTTCTGGAATCTCATTGTTTATTAAATAATTTTTAATTTCTGTCTCTGGCACCGAATAAAATTTAATGATTTCGCATCTTGAAAGAATGGTTGGAAACAAAATTTCGGGATACTCGGTAATCAGAACTAAAATGGTTTTATCCTTTGGTTCTTCAAGAGTTTTCAAAAAACAATTTTGAGCTTCCGAATTCATCAAATGAGCCTGGTCTATTATTGCTATTTTAAAAGGAGCTAAATAGGGCTTTAAGGCAAGCTTCCAGATAAGGTCTCTAATCTGGGAAATCTGAATTTCATGTTTGCCCTCCTTTCTCCGTTCCTTCGGAACTTCGGACGATTCAGCCGAGGCCTTTTTTCCCGCCGTAGCTTCAGCGGAGGCGGGGGCGGAGGAGGAATCTTCTGGTTCAATTAAAATTAAATCGGGATTTGGTATATTCTGACCAGTCAGTAATTTAGCGAACTCTAATGCTAAAGTTTTTTTCCCCAATTTTTCCTGACCGCAAAATAAATAGGCATGGGAAAATTTGCCTAACTCAGTACTTCTTTT
>Ga0315289_10006968_pt1 | contig 16560 bp, 16 predicted proteins | sample YL17G11_40_MG_FD_203452 | JGI IMG/M metagenome (GOLD analysis project Ga0315289, IMG submission 203452) | Sediment microbial communities from Yellowstone Lake, YNP, Wyoming, USA - YL17G11_40 | ecosystem: Environmental > Aquatic > Freshwater > Lake > Sediment | place: USA: Wyoming | collected... | reverse complement strand
GGCATTGGCCCGGCGACGTTCGAGGGGCTCAAGGACCTGATCACGGTGGGGCTGTAGGGGCCAGGGGCACACTGGCGCAGGAAGTTACCGATCCAGCCGGCTATACTACTCGTTACTTCACGTGGCACGCGCTCACCCCTGCATTGCTGGGGGTGAGCGTGCAATTTTACGGGCAGTCTAATTGGGAAGCCCTCATAGCCAGGCTGCGTCGTGCGGCTGATTGACGGGCATTAGAAGCGTGGTAGAATAGCCGCTGCAGATGAATACGATGACAGATCAGTTGCCTCATACGCCTCGGCCTCTGGTTTACCTAGTCATCCTGACCTGGAACCAACGTGAGACGATCTTGGAATGTCTTGTGTCAGCCACAAGGATGACTTATCCCAACTTTCGTATCGTGGTTGTAGACAATGGTTCAACAGACGGAACGGCTGAAACTATCAAAGCTCGGTTTCCCAATGTTGAGGTCGTTGTAAACGAACGAAACCTGGGATACCCAGGGGGGTGTAATGTTGGGTTGCGCTATGCGCTGGAGCAGGGAGCTGAATATATCTTTGCGATTAACAACGATGTCTCTGTTGATCCAGCCATCCTGGATGAACTCATGCGCGAGACAGCACCGGACGTAGGTATTTTGACCCCAAAGATCTACTTTGCGGGTGACCCCAAACGTATCTGGTCTGTTGGTGGGCATCGGAATCGGCTGACCCTCGAGATGAACCACCGAGGCGACCACGAACTGGATCAGGGCCAGTGGGATCATGTGCTGGAGCGGGACTATCTGATAGGATGTGCTCACCTGTTTTCCCGCTCGCTATTGGAAGAAATCGGCCTGCTGGACGCAGGTTATTTCCTTTATTACGATGATCTGGATATATGTATACGGGCACAACAGGCAGGGTACCGTTTGTTGATGGCGCCGCAAGCACACATGTGGCATAAAGTCGCAGACAGCAGTGGAGGAGTGGATACTCCGAGGGAGCGATATTATATGGCGCGCAGCAACGTGCGGTTTCTGCGCAAACATGCACGTGGTTGGCAATGGTTGTTTGTGATTCCCTACCGCACGACGAGCGCCATCAAGACATTGTTGCGTCTGGCGTGGCATCGGCGCTGGGACTCGGCCAGGGCCTATCTGCGCGGTTTGCGCGATGGCCTAGGAATTTCTACGCTGCTGAGAGAGGAACCATGTGAACATCCTGTTCATCGTTTATAACTGGGTTGGACAAGGAGGTTACTGGCGCGCACGGCACTTTGGGCAGCATCTGGCCACCCGAGGCCACACAGTTACGGCGATTGCTACGTCACGCAATCGGCGCGTAGGGATCCATGTGAGCAACCTGGACGGTGTTACCTTAGTTGAGATGCCGGATCTTCTTACTGGTTCTTTGCGCTCAGGTTGGGACTTGTGGAATATGCTCAATCGAATCGCGTGGGTCCGCAAACGAAGCTTTGACATTACTCACGTGATTCAGGCTCGTCCAACGGCTCTGCTGCCAGCACTTTATCTCAAATACGCTCGAGACGTATCCTTGGTTATGGATTGGTCCGACTGGTTTGGTCGAGGTGGCTCAGTCGAGGAACGTCCTAATCCAGTAGTACGTGCGCTCCTCCGCCCAGTGGAGACCTTTTTCGATGAGAGGTTTCGAACCTGCGCCGACGGCTCAGTAGTGATCTGTACAACATTGCATGACAAAGCCATCGCATTGGGGGTGCCACCTGAGACCATTCTCCTTTTACCAGACGGCGCAGAGACCAATCGCCTCCACCCCACCGAACATGCTGAGGCCCGCCGCAGGCTGGATCTGCCACTAGGTGTACCTATTATTGGCTATATCGGTTCGATCTTCCCGCGCGATGCTGAACTGATGGCCCACGCCTTCGACCTGGTATGCGAGTGGATACCCGACGTTCGGCTGCTCGTGATGGGGTACTGCCCAATCCAGATACGGCAGTTGGTTCGAACGCCAGAAGCTATCATCCAGACAGGCTTTATTGAGGAGCAATACTTGAACGACTATCTGGCGTCCTGCGACGTGTGCTGGCTTCCTTTGGAAGATACCAACGCGAATAGAGGCCGCCGGCCTCTCAAACTGAACGACTATATGGCGGTGGGGCGTCCAACTGTTGCAACGTCAGTCGGTGATGTGGCCACCCTTTTCAACGAGGAGGCGATCGGTTTACTCGCAGCAGACAAGCCAGAGCCATTCGCTGTACAAACCATGCGCCTATTACAAGACCAAGACCTGCGCATTGCGATGGGACAGCACGCGCGCCAGGTGGCCGAAACGCGGTTCAGTTGGGTACAACTCACGGACAAATTGGAAACATTCTATAGAAAGGTCCTGGATCACAGGCAGACTGAACACTAACACGAAGTTATGGTGACAGGTCTACAATTTCTCTCACACAACACACCTGGTGTGGAAAGTGTTCCATGCAATCTGTGCGGCGCGACAGAATCAGTTTCCCTGTATACGTTCGGGGACACCAGTTGTGGGGATCAAGTCGAATTCGTGCTGCGTCGCTGCCTGAACTGTGGCCTGATGTATCTCAGCCCGCGGCCTACACGAGAGACCATTGAGACCTATTATCCGAAGGAGTATAACCCCTACCGGCCGGCTATCGCAGACGAACGATGGGCGTTGATGCGTTGGATACGTCGGCGCAAGCTCGTCAAGAAACGCCGCTTGGTTGAACATTACAGCGGTCAGACACAGGGTCGTCTGCTGGACGTCGGTTGTTCTACAGGTCTCTTCCTGCACGAAATGGCCCAGGCGGGTTGGCAGGTAGCAGGCATAGAACCAATCGCCTCGGCTGCCGAGTATGCCCGCTGTCGCTTTGGGCTAAGTGTATTTCAGGGAATGTTGGGGGAAGCATCCTATGAACCGGTTTCGTTCGATGTGGTGACTTTCTGGGATGTGTTGGAGCATACTTTCTCCCCTGTTGACGAATTGGCCCACGCAGCTCGCCTGCTGCGGCCAGGGGGCCTGCTGGTCGCCAATGTGCCCAACTGGGACAGCCCAGACCGATGGCTGTTCGGCCGCTACTGGCTGGGGCTGGATCCACCGAGGCATCTGTATGCCTTTACTCGGAGAACGCTAACAGCGATGTTGGCCACGGCCGGCTTTTCGGTGCTAGACTGGGTATGTTTCATGTCTGGGTATTTTTCTTTTACCATTAGCCTGGAGCGGTGGCTTGAAACGATCAACCTTCGACTATCCAGATTCGCCGCGCGGGCGCTTAGCTTACCGGGGATGCGTTTTCCTTTTGAACCCTGGTTTATGCTCAATAATTGGCTGGGAAAAGGGCCGAATATCTCCATAGTGGCCCGTAAGGCAATCCCATGAAGGTGAAACGAGAACAATGGCGGGCAATGAATACTTCTTGTTTGACATCCGTCGCGTAGCCGCCGAGCGTGGAAGCGGTAGTGTATATAATGACCTGTACGAGGCGCAAGACTTTGAGCATATAGAGTCCTTTTATAGGTGGGCAATGCAATTGATAAACCCTCGACCAGGGAATACATTCCTTGATGTGGCCTGTGGCACAGGAGCACTCGTGCACTTGGCAAAGAGAGCAGGTTTACATGCTATAGGCGTTGACATCTCGGAAGTGGCCGTCCGTATCGCCTCTAACCGTGTAGAGAGAGCGATCACCGTTGGGGCTGGAGAGTATTTGCCTTTTGCCAGTGCCAGTTTCGATTATGTGACCAACATGGGTAGCCTGGAGCATTTCGTCGAGCCTTTGCTCGGCGTAAGAGAGATGATGCGGGTTTTGAAACCGGGCGGCAGGGCCTTTATCCTCGTCCCCAACACATTCAGCTTGTTGACCAACATCTGGATCGCCTTTCGCACCGGACGCACCGTTGTCGACGAGCAGCCGATTCAACGCTACGGCGCTCGGGCTGACTGGGAAGCATTGATACAAGCCGGGGGCCTGGCAGTGAAAAAGACTCTTAAGTATGAGCGGAGTTGGGCTCGTTCGCTTTCTGACTGGCACTATTACTTGAAGCGACCCAAAGAGTTGCTGCGCTTGTTAGTAGCGCCGTTTGTGCCCTTGAACCTGGCTTTTTGCTTTCTGTTTGTCTGCGAACGCCCCATATAAAGCCAGGCTCTTCTGAGAGACAGTTTATGAAGAATTCTTTGCCAGGAGGTTGCACTTGATCATATTGGGTTTAACACACCCCATTTCTTGGAACAACGCTGCTTGCATCATGGTTGACGGTCAGCTGGTAGCAGCCGCCGAAGAAGAACGGTTCAATCGTATCAAACATGCGCCTCGAATGGCGGCAGAACTGGCCATGGACTATTGTCTAAGACAGGCCAATGTGACCTTGCAAGAGGTAGACTATGTCGCTATCGGCTTCGACAGTGCCCTGCGTGCTGCCCTGGGCAATTTGAGTGTCCAAGAACCGCTTGCCGGGCTAAATCAGGCGGCCCAATGGCTGCGCGACGGCAGCATCTACGAGCGGCGACTTCCTCTGGGTGGGTATGACCGCAAACGAGTTATCTTTGTCAATCATCACAAGGCTCATGCTGCCAGTGCCTTCTTTGCTTCTGGCTTTGATGAGGCCAACATCCTGTCGTTGGATGGAAGCGGCGGCAGTGAATCAGGTATACTGGGAGTGGGACGAGGTGCTGAAATTGAAGTTCTGAAGACCATATCGAACCGAGGAAGCTGGGGGTTGATGTATGAGTTGATCACAGAGGCGCTAGGTTTTCGCCGTCACAGCGGTGAGGGCAAAACCATGGGACTGGCGGCCTATAGCCAACCCGATCCTGACGGTCTGCCGTTTGTGGACTGGAGCGGTGACATCCCGGTCATTGACCCCAGGAAGAGAAAAGCCTTCGTTGAATTATTAAAGCCTCGGCACAAGGACGACCCCATCACCGACGAGCATCGCAGGCTGGCTGCCACCCTGCAGGACACGTTGGAGAGGGCAGGCCAGCAGATGGCAAACTGGTTATACGAGCAAACAGGCATACGCAAGCTGTGTCTGGCAGGCGGTACAGCGCTCAATTGTTCGATGAATGGTAAGTTGGCGCAGTTACCTTGGGTGGACGATATTTTTGTCCAACCCATGGCGCACGATGCAGGGACAGCGCTGGGAGCGGCATTGGCTGTATATGTGGAGAAGATCGGGCACAGGCCGGACTGGCGTATGGAACATGCCTATTGGGGTCCAGAATATGACAACGAAGCGATTGACGCAGCATTGAGAGGTTTTACAGGCGTTCGTTTTCACCTCAGCGAAGATATCTGTGCTGAGACGGCAAAGGTATTGGCCCAAGGCTACATAGTCGGTTGGTTTCAGGGTCGGCTCGAAGTTGGCCCCCGGGCTCTAGGCAATCGGAGTATCCTGGCCGATCCGTCTCGGCCAGAGATGAAGGACCTGATCAACAACCGGGTGAAGCACCGCGAGCCGTGGCGGCCTTTCGCTCCCTCGATCCTAGAAGAGGAGATAGGCCGCTATATTGATCCGCCGATACTCTCGCCTTACATGATCCTTGCCTTCGATACCATCCCTGCAGTTCAGCCTGAATTGGTGAGTGCCATTCACGTTGATGGCACCTGCCGGCCACAAACAGTGAGCCGGACGACTAACCCCCGCTACTGGGAGCTGATCAAGCAGTTTGAAGAGCTCACCGGCATCCCAGCCGTGCTGAACACGAGTTTCAATGTTGAGTCTCAGCCCATTGTTGATACTCCCTACCAGGCGATTGATACGTTCTTGAACTGCGACTTGGACGTCTTGGCCATTGGCGACTATCTGGTGTGGAAGGAGAATACAACCGGTGGATAAGAGGAGAACAGAAGTTGACCAGATGGCCCGGCGCGTGGCGGCGATGTACAGAGCGCATCCTTTCCCCAACAGGCAAAGCGTCCCGCCAAGCAAGAGCGACGAGCGTTACAAGTTCATATATGAGAACTTTCTCCATATTCCGCTCGACGAGCTAAAGGGCAAGATTTTTTTTGACGCAGGCTGTGGCACTGGTGACGTCACTTGGGCTTTTCGGCGGATCCTCGATCCTAAGACTCGAGTGTGTGCCATCGACATATCTCAAACGTCTATCTCCATTGCCCGTCAGGCCTGCGGCTCAACCACTCTGCAGCCAATCTTTACTGTCGGTTCATTGCTAGACTTGGGTATAGCCGACCACAGTGTAGACATGGTCTTGTGCAGTGGTGTGCTGGTCGCCGTGCCTGATCCGGATCGTGCCTTTAGGGAGCTGGTGCGCATCTTGAAACCTGGCGGCTACCTGGTGGTCATCCTGTACCATAAATACGGTCGAGCACTGCATGGCTTGCGTCGGGCGATCATTGACCTGATTGAGCCAGAGGATATAGACCGGCGTGCGCAGTTAGGCAGGCGCTTGTTCGGTCGCAGCATGAAGAGCTTTGTGCGAGAAGAGAATGCTCCGTTGGAAGGTATTCTCTACGACCAGTTTGGTCTGCCATGTGAAAGCCGTTATAGTGTGGGGCAGGCCTTGCGCTGGTTCAAGGAAGGTGGGCTAAGATACCTGGGCATGTGGCCGCCGATAGAGTGGTCTCAGTTAGGCAATGGCCTGCGCTTTTCTAAACAATTCGCACCAATGCGCCAATCGTGGCTATTCCGTTTGTTGTTGCACATTTTTCCTGAGAATGCGATAGCTCCAGATGGGCCACCGGCTTGGACAACGCGTGCGTCTATGCAAGCCGTATGGGCGCTCAACCAACAACAGTTGTTTGCCATTTCCGGTCGCAAGGAGTAGGTCGGCGTGGGAAAGGACTGGCTCCGCGCATTTTATGCCCGGCAAACCAAATGTCCGACTAATCGGCTATCTCTGATACGCCCACGGCAACTCATTGGGTTGATTGTGACTGTGCTCATTTTGGTCATTGCCCTTGCTGTGCTGATCAGAGACGGCCAGCGCCTGCTGGCCTATTCTTTCCGGCTGGATCCACTTCTGGTAGCATTGTCCTTCGTCGTCGAATGTAGTGGCCTCCCACTAGCCATATCTGTCTGGCAGGGGGTACTGGCGCGCTTCGGCGGCCACCTGAGCTATCGAGAGGACTTGCGCATCTATTGCTATAGCATGTTGGGGATCGCCCTTCCTGGCGGTTTCTGGTCGCTGGTCAGTCGGTCGGTCCTCTATGAGCGCCAGGGCATCGCTGGTATACGCGTCGCTGTAGCCTCTGCGGTTGAATCTGTGCTGATCGGCCTGGCTGGGCTGGTGGTGTATGGCCTTACTGCGATATGGGTTCCCTCTGAGAACGTTTGGCAGCACCCCGGCATCGCACTGGCGATAGCCGCGCTGGCATTTGTGTTGGTTCAGCCTCCCATCTTTAACCGCATCGTCGGCTGGTTGTTGCGCCGGTCGCGCCCGGATGAGAAGTCACCGATTTCGTTACGATACGTGGATTTGGGTCGCTGGTTAGTTCTTGAAGGAATCTTGATCGTGATTGGCGGAGGCGCCGTCTACGTGTTGTTACGCGGCTTCACGACAGCACCGTTTGGCCTGTTCATTGCCGTTGTCAACGCCTGGGCGGTGGCAGCCGCGGTAGGCAATCTGTTCTTCTGGATACCAGCCACGAGTATCATACGAGATGGCGCGATGATACTTATCCTGATGCAAGTGTTGCCTGCCTCTGTGGCTATCCTTTTCGTACTGCTCGTTCGTGTATGGACAATCGCCTCCATCGTGATAGTAGCCGTACTTGTCTGGCTATTTCTGAGACGCAATCATCTACAACCCACACCGATGGACCGGCATAAGGCCTCAGATAATCCAAAAGGGTGATTGACGAACGAGAGAAAAGATCATATCATGGTAGCGTGGGTAAAAAGTTGCCCTTGGATAAGATATTCTTTCCACAGGAGGTTTAGATAGTCCAAAAGAATGGTTGGTGAACAAGATAAGACGGTTGGTCTCAAAATAACCATCATACAGGAGGTTCAGAAATGAAGTTAGTCAGACGTTCTCTCTTGATAGCACTCATATTGACGGTGGCAATACCGTTGAGTGCCTCAGCCCAGGGCCCTTCCACCTATACGGTTGGTATCCAGATAGCGAACCTGGACACCACAGGGAGTGCGGCAATTGAGATTACCTACTATAACCAGGATGGTACAGTCGCCACCACTTTTCCCGATACCATTACGGCGGGCGGCAGCAAGACTTACTACCCAATCCACGCAGCCGATGGCTTCAATGGCTCGGTAATCATCTCGTCGGATAGGGAAGTGGCTGCTATTGCCAACCTCTTGGGTAATAGCGGAGCTTTCGGCGGAGCCAGCTACGATAGCTTTAGCCAGGGCGCTACCAGTGCCAATATCCCATTGATAGCCAAGAACTTCTATGGCATCTACACATGGTTTAACGTGCAGAACACGGGCAGCGTTGACGCGAATGTCACCGTAACCTACGCCGGAAGCCCTGCCCCTACCTGTACCGAGACAGGCACCATCAAGCCAGGTGCAGCGAAGACCTTTAAGCAGCAAACCTCTAGCTGCCTGTCAAATAACTTCCTTGGCGCGGCTACAGTCACTACCGGCGGCTCCGATCAGACTATTGCAGTGGCGGTAGTGGAACACAGTAGCCAGAGCCTCCTTGCGTTCGACGCGTTTACTACGCAGGGCTCCACTTCACCTGTAATGCCATTGATCAGCCACAAGTATTACAATTCCCGGACCGGCATCCAGATTATGAACACAGGTGGCACAAATACGAATGTGACGATGACCTATACACCAAGTACTGGCTTCCCCGGAACAGCCTGTAGCGAGACAAAGCTGATCGAAGCGCATAAGTCGGCGAACTTTGGTGACACGAGCTTCTTCGAACAAGCCAGCCTGCCCTGCGGTCCTATGAGCGGCACCAACCAGAGTAACTTTGGATTTGCCGGCTCGGCTAAGGTGACTGCCAATAGCGCCAATCAGAACCTGGTTGCAATCGTTAACTCGGTCACCAGTGGCACGGCAAACTCTGCCGCCTATGCCAGCTTCGCTGCATCGGCGGCCACGAACAAAGTGAATTTCCCACTGGTGATGGACCGTGTCTATGGCATCTTCACCGGCTTTAGCGTGGCCAATGTAGGCACACAGCCGACCAATATTCTGTGTACCTTCAGCGGCACATCATACACGGCCTCGCAGAACAATGTCCAGCCTGGCCAGTCAATGACCACCGTCCAGTTGAACCAGATCTCTAATGGCTATAGTGGCGCAGCTAACTGTACTGCCACTGGTGGTGATGCCCTGATCGTGGGTGTTGTCAGCGAGTTGGGCGGTCAGGGTGACAAATTGCTGTACTACGAGGGCTTCAACTACTAAGCCAAAACTGCCCTTAGTTGGGCAAACCCTTGAGGAGCCGTCTGCGACGGCTCCTCATTTTCTGTTACACGCTTCTATCCACCAGGTTACACCACAATGGTCAATGCATCCCGTCCAGTTCCTGGACTAGAGAGGATTAACATGTCACGTAGATTCTGGTTTGTGATAGTGCTGATGCTGGTCATCGCTGGCTGCAAGTCGCCCCGTTCAGATACATCTCCGTTCAAGTCCCCATTCGAGTCTGTGCTGCCGACTCCAGCGGCGGACGACTCACTGTCATCTGTGCCAGCTACTGTTAGCACGGCTACTCCAGTACCCCCGCCGCAGGCTGGTCTAGGCACCGTCACAGGCACATTGGTGCAGAGGCAAGCTGGGATGTCCCCTAAACCTATGGCCAGTGCGCTGCTTTTCCTGGCACCGCTCATATACTCAACCGATGGTAACTACTCGATGGCCGGACTCGACAAGAAAGGCGATCCCATGTCTATCACTGATGAGACAGGCCATTTTGTATTCCCGAATGTCGAGGCGAAGGAGTACGTCCTGGTTTATAGCTCAGGAACGACCGAGTTCCCACTCAAGGCCCCGGACTCAAATGAGGATTTGCTGGTCAAGGTGGTAGCCGATGATATAATTGACCTGAGCGAAATCTACATTGAGATACCTTGATGCTGGTAGGATGCACGTTGTTCCCAGGCCGGGTTGCTCGCTACGGTTACATTCGGCCCGGTATGGGATGTACCAGAGACGGTTTTGGAGAAGATGTGAAATTATATGGCGAGACTGCTTGCGAGGATCTACCTTAAGATTCTAGATGTGCTATACCTGCCTGTTTTCCTTTCTGGCTTCCTTAGTAAGGAAGCAGGCCAGGAATACGATGTGAGTTTAGTTGGTAAGATCAAATTGCTCGTCAGAATCCGCAGGAACGTAAAAAAGATACCTGGTGAGACCTCATGGTGGGAACACGTTCTGATGGCCGAGAATATCCTTAGAATACCACCCTCTACGGAAGGCGTAGTTGTAGAGTGTGGTTGTTTCAAAGGCGCAAGCACGGCCAGTCTATCCTTAGCCTGTTCCCTGACCGGTAGAAGGTTGATCGTGTTTGACTCTTTTCAAGGACTGCCGGAACCGTCCGATGCTGATAGAGTCCATTACTTGCCTGGTGTGGGCGAATCGCATGTCTACAGTAAAGGGGCTTTCCGGGCCGAAATAGAAGAGGTCAAGGGTAATTTAGCAGCTTATGGGTGTGCTCAAGTGTGCGAACTCGTCCCTGGCTATTTCGAGGAAACTCTGCCCGGATTTTTCGAGAAATGCGCTTTTGTCTTCTTGGATGTAGATTTGAGACAATCGCTGGAGACTTGCTTAACATATCTATGGCCATTGCTTCAAGATGGATGCAAGCTTTTCACCCACGAGGCGCATCATCTAGAAATAGCCCAATTATTCTTTGACAAGGAATGGTGGAGCAAGATAACGTCATCCCCTCCAGGGTTGATCGGCGTGGTCAACAAGTTGTCCTTAAACACGAGCTTGGGGAGCGCAATGGGATATACCATTAAAGGCCTGGAATCACTGGATTGGAACGTTAACCCTCAAGGTTAAAGCCGCAGGATGACAAATCGAGCGTGATGCACAGCCTCTTGCTTTCGCACTTTAAATACTGTTTGAAGACAGACTCCAGACGCTCCAGCGTGTCTTCCCGTTGATTCCAGGTCATGATCATACCATCAGCGCGTCTGGCATAGGTGTTGCCGCTGGTTCAGGTAGGCTTGTAGTGCCTCTTGCCAGGGCCTCATCCTGTCCAGCCCGATCTCTTGCAAAGCCCGATTCTCCAGCACAGAATAGGCGGGTCGCTTGATTGGTCGTGGGAACTCACCGGCTGTGCTTGGCTGCAGATTCACACTTGTTCCGGTTAGATCAAAAATGGCTCGTGCGAACTCGTACCACGAGCACTGGCCGCTATTGGTAATGTGATATAACCCATAATGTTCGGTCTGAATGAGTACCTCAATCTGGTGAATCAGGTCCAGTGTGTAAGTTGGAGTCAGCACCTCATCGGCCACCACACGCAACTCAGCGCGCTCACGGCCTAACCGTAGCATAAGGTCAACAAAGTTTTCACCCTTTTTGGCTCGACAAGGATGGAAGCCATACAATCCTGAAGTACGGACGATAAAGTATCTCTCTAAGGTAGAGCGAATCAGGTGCTCGCCGGCCAATTTGGACACGCCATATACGTTCAGGGGATGTGGCAAATCGTTTTCTCGATAGGGGTCCCCTTTTTCCCCATCGAACACGTAATCGGTGCTTATGTGCACCAGGCAGGCACCCATGTCCGCACATACCCGTGCCACGTTCCAGGCCCCGACGGCATTCACAGCAAAAGACCGCTCTGGATGTTCCTCACACTCGTCCGTTTTGTGGTAGGCGGCCGTGTTGATGACCAGATCAGGTTCTTGTCGCTCCAAGGCCTGCTTGACAGAATCCAGGTCTGCCACTTCCACATCAGCGTGGGTAAGAGGAGCCAGATGGTACTTGTGGAATGGCAATGCCTGCATCCCATCGCTGCCCAATTGTCCATTGGCTCCAATAATCACGACTTTCATCATGTCTCAGCTCCCGAACACCGAACCTGTCACAGCCATGATCTCGCTTGCTTCTTCTAGCAATTTCATCCACCGAATATTGTAGTAGCGAGGGTGATCAAAGTCGTCATAGCCGTACCGGTAAATCTTATCCACCATATCTCTCACGGATTCCTCTACCGCTATCAAAGGTCGGAAGCCCAGGGATTGCTCAATCTTCTTTCCCGAGACGCGGTAGCTGCGCACCCCGCGATAGGTATAGTCTGCCCGTAGTTCAGCCTTTACACCTGACTCATGCAGTGCTTCTCGTACTCTGAGGGCCAATTCCGAGATGCGATAGTTACAGTATGATACGTTAAAAATCTCACCACGCACTTTCTCGCTGGGTGCCTCCAGGCTAAGGACGTAGGCCCGGCCCACATCCCGTACATCTATCAGCGGTCGCCACATCTCTCCGCCATAAATGACCGTCATATATCCTTTCGACAGGGCGTCCTTCACAAACGTATTGACCACTAAATCGTAGCGCATACGGGGGGAAAAACCGTAGATCGTCCCCTTGCGCAGGATCACCGGGCAGAAATTATCGTCAGCCATCTCGATAAGAATTCGCTCAGCCTGGTATTTGGAATTGGAATAGGCCGCTTTGGGATTTACCTCTACTGTCTCATCCTGCACAACGTCTTGATCCTGGTCGCCTACGCCTCGGTCGTAAATGGAGCAGCTCGAAGCGAAAATGTAGCGCCTGACCCCTACCTTCTTACACAATTCGGCCAGCTTTAGCGTAGCCAGGGTGTTAATCTCATAGTTGGCTTGTGGGTTATACTCGGCTGTGGGATCATTCGACAAGCCTCCCACATTGATAACCCCATCTACTCCATCCAATAACTGGGGCCCTATATTCCGTACATCGCCTATTACCAACTCCACACGATCGGTCACTTTCTCCAGCCCACGCCGTCCAAAGTAGAGCCGATCAAGGATGCGAACCGCGTAGCCTCGCTCCAGCAATTCCTCGGTCAGCACCGAACCGACGTATCCTGCTCCACCAACCAACAACACCTTTTGCATCGGCTACCTTCCCTTTACGGTCCATACATCGCCGAACGAATCGGATGGGATGCGCACTTCGTCAGGGTTGTCGCGGTTGTAGGTATGGCTGGCAAGGCTGAGCATTTGTGTGTCATCTTCCAATGCCATCCACCCATGATACACGCCGGGGGGCACTACGATCAAGCGGGGACTTCGCTCATCTGTAACGATGGTCATCATCTCGCCGTAAGTGGAACTGGCTGGCCGGTCATCCTTGAGCACAAATTTGGCACTGCCGTGACTGATGAAAAACCAATCCCAGAGCTCCGCATGTTTATGGAATGCCCGTATGGTGTGGCGTGTTGTATCACCGACCAGGTAGGCCTGCCCAAAGCGGTGCACTACGGCATGGGGTTCTTTGTTGTCTGCCTGTCGGGCGATCTCGACTAAATATCCACGGTCATCAACATGGGTCCTCAATTCGACTACTTTCACTCCGTCGATCATCATCTTCTCCTCGAGTGTGTTCAAGTCAGGGTTCTGCAACAATTTGCTGATGGTAGCGGCAAAGGCGATTCTCAAACAGCGTCTCCTGCAATCTGATCCACCAGGTATTTCCAAGAAGATACCTGGTCCGGACCAGTCTTCTGAGTTACGCGTGATTGCGTTTCCTCGGTGAAGAAGTGAACCACTTCCACCGCAAGTGTCTCGCTATTGGTCGGTAGTACCGCCTCGTCTCTGGCCGCGGCACACCTGGGTTTCTGGATATCTGTTCTGATCGCTGGCAACCCAAACCCTTGTGCCATTTGCACTGCCCCACTTCCTGTCATTCGTCGGTATGGTGCCACCAGCACATCGGCTGCCGAGAAATACAAGGCCACTTCTTCGTTTGGTATGTAGCGGTCTTCGATGATCACCGAATCACTAACACCCAACCGCTCGATCATCGCCAGGTACCGCTCTTTGTCTTCCCAAAACTCTCCAGCAACCAAGAGAATCACTCTTTCCAATCGTGCTCGGATCTCTGGCAACGCTGTTAGGACATCCTGTAAGCCTTTGTATTCTCTCACGATCCCAAAAAACAGTAATACCGGTACCTCAAACGGCAGCCCCAATCGTCTGCGAGCTTCTTCTTTCGGAATTCGCTCGTTGGCAAACATGTCATATACTGGGTGGGGCACCACGGCTATCTGTGCGCCTGGTATTAGGTCTGCCAACCGTTTCTTCTCCTCAGTAGATTGTACAATAAACCGGGTCCCCCAACGTAGTACCAGACGCACTACCCATGGGTCCCACCACTGCACCTCGTGGGGCAGTACATTGTGGCATATATAGATCAACGGTCTCCGCATGAAGAGGCGATTCAGCACTCCCAAAACGAACCATGCAGGTGCCCAAAATGTCGTCCACCACGGCAATATAAGCGCGTCAGGTCTGTACTGGCGAATGCGCCAGAAAGCCACCAGCCAGGTGATCGGGTTTAGAGAATCAATCCAATATTGGGTGCCCTCCACTTCTAGAGGTTTCTTGCTGGGATCCTTATCGCTACGCCCAGGGAAAAGCCATTTGGGGTACTGGCGTTTGAAAGAAACTAAAAGTACGTCGTGCCCCTGCTCGCGCAGCGCCTGGCAGAGCATCGTCGTATAGTGGGCGATGCCGCCCCGATAGGGATATACCGGTCCAGCCAACACCAACTTCACCTTACCACCTCAAGTATCGGCACTCCGTCTTGATGTTACCGCTTCCCTTCAAGCTCTGTGTTTATGCAGAGTATCTCCTAAAATCAGGCCAGCGCAAAACTCGAGTCGAACACTCACTTACTGGCAGGCAGGACTGGGGCGACCTGACTGCAAATAAATAGTGTAGACATCGTTGTCAAACACTGGCACCATAGACACGGGTAACTGGCCATGATCGGACGTGTGGCGAACTGCTATTGCGCGAATCCGGTTCGTTTCCAGATATTGTGCTAACGTATCTGGATCCAGGTCAAATACAGAAGGGTTATCTGCGGGGAATTGCGGCGACCCGGCCTTGAATTCATATTCCACCCGGCGATCCAAAAGCACATTATCTGGGTTTCCGGAAAGAAATGGAACGATTAAATAATCCCACAGAACCAACTCAGTCATCATTCTCTCACCGGGTTGCAGGCTTGTGTCCCAAATACGTTGCAGGCATGATCCAACCTGACGGATATGTGAGGGAATGCCATCAGGTGGTGGTGTTTGGGCTTTGACAAGAGGTGTCAAAATACTTATGAATACTGCAATACCAACCATCTTTCTCCACAATTCTGGTTCTGATAGACAACGTCCCAATAGCAGCCCTAATGGCATTATGCATAACATGAATACAAAGAGCATCTGACGTGCACGAAATGCCGAGGCGATTACATAACGTACAGCACCATATTCAACAGCAGCCAGGATAACCAAGCACGCACACGCTAACCAACCAGTCAATTTGCGATGCGTCCGCCATCCTAATACCAGACCAGGTATAGCAAATAAGAGTGCCAATGGCGATATTTCGAACAGCAATATGCGGGGATACACCATCAAACGGGTAGAGAGTGGTTGGGCACCGTAGGTCATGACATACTCGCGGGTAGCAGTGACATAGAAGAACAGGTCACCGTATTCGATGATCTGATACATCATCCAGAAGACAGGAAAGGAGCCAACTATCAAGACGCCAGCAAGATAACGGACCATATCGCGAAATTCAGGACGTTGTGTAATCCAGCTATGTATCAGATGTAACAGAACTGTCAACCCCCAGAATCCAGAGATCACCCATCCCTCAACGCGAATACCATTTGCTAGCGCCAATCCTGTGCTTGCGACGAAGAAACTGCTCCATGAATGTGTTTTGAGCCAGCGCAAGATTCCCCACAATGCCAGGAATACTCCGGCCTGAAAAATAGGGTCGGCAAGCGCTGAAACGCGCAACCAGAAAAAGATTGGGACATTCGCTATCAGAATCACAGATAGATAGGCGCCTAGCTTAGAGCCGCCAAACTCGCGGACCGCGCCATAATAGAAAAGGAGCGTACAAGTGGCAAAAACGCTGTTTACCAACGCAGGTGTACGAAAGTAATTGGGAAAGACTTTGATTGCAAGCGCATTGATCCAAAAAGAGAGCGGTGGCCATAATGGATGTGGTATCCATTTGCCCTTCAAGACTTCCCGCGCCAGCAGCGTACGGCTAACATCATCGGCCGTCAACGCAAAGAATTGCTGCCCATATATGTGATAGAAACGCACGCTCAACCATCCCAAGATGACGACGATAAATACTAGCACGCCATATTCAGACATCCGGCTAGATGAATATCTCGATCGGTCCAATGTTTGCTCAGTGCTCATTACGGTTCCCCAAGTCTGTTGGTCTGGTCTGAGAGTGGCAGCCCAGTAACGATTCACTGTCCAGGAATCCCTTCATCCTCACCCATGTTTCGGCACCCCAGCTCCATCCGCCGCACCCGGTACAGCACATCCTCCAGCATCTTGCGGTTCAGCCGCACCAGATCCGCGATCAGGCCGATCAGGCAGACCTGGAAGCCGACGATGATCAGGATGGCCGCCAGGATCAGTGACTGGACGTGGCCAGCCCCGCCTTTCT
>Ga0315289_10006966_pt1 | contig 16560 bp, 22 predicted proteins | sample YL17G11_40_MG_FD_203452 | JGI IMG/M metagenome (GOLD analysis project Ga0315289, IMG submission 203452) | Sediment microbial communities from Yellowstone Lake, YNP, Wyoming, USA - YL17G11_40 | ecosystem: Environmental > Aquatic > Freshwater > Lake > Sediment | place: USA: Wyoming | collected... | reverse complement strand
CAAGGGAAAGCTAGGATACATACTTTTTGATGATGCTATGCCGGACAGATGGGACGTTATGTACCTATTTGCAGCAGGTGTATTCTTCAATATAGATTCTTTAGTCGAGGAACTAAAGGACAAGTAATCTTGATAAATAGTGTATATCATAAGGATACTACTATGAGATTACACGAATTTGTAAAAGAAGCTGGCGAAACTACTGTTATAGATAAACCACCAGTACATCAAAAAGCAGAAGTACCACAACATTTACCTGGCGGTGCGACGGTAATGATCTTAAATGATTCCGTTACACCAGCTGAGGTAGTAGTTGAGGCAATTATGTATGGAACAGGGCTCAGTGCTCATGAAGCATTCGTTAGAATGGATGATGCTCATCAGGGTGGTTGGGCACCAATTGCTAGTTATGCAAATAGAGATTTGGCAGAAACCGTAGCAAATAAGATTATGATCCATGCAAGGAATAATACAAGATACGATAAGTATAGGCCTCTTATACCGCATCACGGTGAATGGCCTCTGCAGGCCGAAGTAATGGATGCCGAGCAGTAAGATTTAAGGGATGGTTGCAGCAAACAAAAATTACTCTTACCAAAACTCAAGAGGCCGGCCCGCTGGGGGTGTGACGTGGGTTCGAGTCCCGGCTTAGTCACCTCATCCCGTTTTATTCAATGGTGTTTTTAGTGTAGTGGTAGCAAAGCTGACTGTGAATCAGCAGGCGAGGGTTCGATTCCCCAAGACACCCCAAACAATATCCACGTGGCAGAATGATAATTGCCTCTGTCTGCAAAACAGGTGTTCTAGGGTTTGATTCCCTACGTGGATTCCAAAAATATATGCCCCCGTACGCTAATTGGTAGTGCGGTCTGATTCAAAATCATATGGTTGTAGGTTCGAATCCAACCGGGGGTACCAGTTATAAGGGGGCAGCAGAGGGCTGCGGAGTTGCCTTGCAAGCATCTTGTCTAGAAGGGTTCGATACCCTCGGCCTCCACCAAAGTTATGGGCGGGTTTGAGGCAAATCCGGAAATGCAGGTTCGACTCCTGTTCCGTCCACCAAAATTATGGGCCGCTAAATGCGAAAGGGATTGTACCCCTTGGCCATGACTTACAAGCGGTTCGCGGCCGCTGCGGTCCACCATTCACTAAGGTCTCACTTGCGGATACCTTATATAAGTATGCAATTAGCTCAGATGAAGAGCACTGCCTCACAGCGGGGGACGCAGAACGGAACCTGCATTGCATAGAAAATTTAATGCCCGGAGAGTTGCAATTTTACAGTAGATGTAGTATATTATTCTATGAAAATTACCAACTGCCAGTGGTGCAATGAACCTTTACATTTTAGGAATATAAAATTCTGTAATGTTTCGTGTTCAGTAAATTTTAGATGGGAATTTGTTACCAAACCCAAGATAGAAACTGGTCAGATAGTTGATTATAGACCACTAAAGAAATATCTTATAGAAAAATTTGGGGAACAATGTTCCGAGTGCGGCCAATTGCCGATTTGGAATAATAAACCACTTACATTGCAATTAGATCACATAGATGGAAATAGTGACAATAGTCTTCCATCTAATATAAGATTACTTTGTCCACATTGCCATTCGCAAACAGATACATTCGGTTCGAAGGGTAATGGAAGTAGATATAAAAAAGCAACTAAGAGAAATACTTATTTGCAAGATTACAAAGCCCGGTTGGTGTGAGAGGTTAGCCGCCATCCTTACAAGATGACTGATGTTGGTTCGAGTCCAACACCGGGTACCAGTTATGGGAGATGATGCAGAGCGGCCTCTGCCCCTGTCTTGAAAACAGATGTATCGATGAAGAATCGGTAGGCGATCGACACGACCCTTCTCCCGCCATATAATGCGTGCTTAGTTTAATGGTAAAATTATACGTTGCCAACGTGTAGTCAAGGGTTCGATTCCCTTAGCCCGCACCAGTTTTGAGATAGACGGCAGGCTTGAGTCCCAAGTAGCGGATGCCGGTGCCCCGGCCTTTGTTTACCGTGAAGTATGGTTTGTTAAAACTCGCTTGTTCGAGACAATCCGTTGAGTCCCTTCAAAAAGGATAGGCGGGCACTCAAATTTTTTCTAAAGGATACATTCCGCAACCCAAATCAACTTTTCTGTAAAAAAAGCAAAAAGGTATCCTGATTATTTTATCGCGTAGTGGCAGAGTTGGCTAGAGCGCCTCCCTCATAAGGATGAATACGCTGGTTCGAATCCAGCCTACGCGACCAAACATTGACTTCTTAGTGTTTATACTTAATAATGCTGCGACCGCACATAAATAGTAGTCAATACACTAAGGAAAATTATGATTAAGCAAATTTTAGAATTTCTAAGAGACATTTTTGGACCAGATTCACTTCACGACGCACTCGATGCATATATAAATGCCGGCAATCCTCAAACATCTGGAGATGTAGATCGTCTTGAGAAGGAATTTTTCCGCAGAAGAGAATCTCTTTTCTTCGATCGTTACTATTAATCTCTCATCCAGTGGACCTGGTGGCCAGTCTTCGAAACTAGCTTACGGAAGTTCGAATCTTCCATGAGGGTCCAGAATATTATACCTTTGCAGAAGTGATTAGGTATGCATTTATTGTACTGATAGAATTTCAGGTACATAGGTCAATAATTATATCTCCATCGTCTAACGGTTAGGACGCTAGATTCTCAATCTGGAAATACGGGCTCGACTCCCGTTGGGGATTCCAAACAATTGCCTTGTCCCTTGGAGGGAAACTAGCCTTTGAAGCTGGGGAAGTAAGTTCGATTCTTACCAGGGCTGCCATACATGACCCTATCGTCTATCGGTTAGGACGTTAGCCTTTCACGCTGAAAAGCGGGGTTCGATTCCCCGTAGGGTCGCCATACAATTGGGTCGTAGCTTAACGGGAAGAGCGGCATGGTTCTGAGCCATGAAAGCCTCGGTTCGAGTCCGAGAGGCCTTGCCAGTATCACTGTGAGACTTGGTGTCCGGGAATTGCGCAAGCCCGAAGAGACGGTTCGATTCCGTTCAATTGGTTAAAGTTGGTTCGATTCCAACCGCAGTGGCTTAACACTTGCATCTGTGTAATAGATGTGTTACAATGAAATATGGAAAGTTATCTACCCAGGGCGGTAGCGTGGTTTGCTAAACCATTGGAGTCAGTAATGGCTTGGGGGTCGGGACCTCATCTTTCCGCCAAATTTAATCTCGCATTGGGCTAATAGGCTAAGTCACCACGTTTGGGGCGTGGAAGATGCACGTTCGAGTCGTGTGTGCGAGACCAAAGATGTTAAAATAGAGGGGTTGTAGCTCAATGGTAGAGCACCGGACTTTTAATCCGATGGTTCCGGGTTCGAGCCCCGGCGGCCCCACCAACAATATATGGATCCTTAACTCAAATGGCTAGAGACCTGCCTTTTAAGCAGAGTGATGTCAGTTCGATGCTGACAGGATCTACCAAACTTCTGATTTGCTGGTGATAGGAAACCAGATGCTTGCATCACACTGCAATGATTATGGGGCGTTATACCGTTAAGGAGGCGGTCCAGATTGTAAACCTGGCGCTTTAAGCTCTGATGGATCGTTACCATCACGCCCCACCAACACATATAGGATAAGAAATGACACACAAGATTGCAATTATCAAGACATTTGATCATTATCCGGGTTATGGCGACGATGGTTACGAAACTATTGTTCGGAGTATCACCGATTGGGCAGAAGTTACGCATGACGATTTTAAGACCTTGCAGGCTGCGTCTGGCACACTGGGGTTTAAAATTATTGAACAGCCTACAGATGTGCCGGAATTTGTAGCAAAAACAGTAGCAGATTACAAGGCCTGGGCACTTGCCGAAGAAGCAAGGGCCGCAGCAGCAAAAAAGATACGCGAAAAAGCAGCATTGGATAAAAAGCTCAAGAAAGAGTTAAGGACCAAAGAGTCAAAGGCGGAATTGCTTAAGACACTTGCAGCAGAACTAGGCGTCGAAGTAAGAATCTAAGAAGCTAGTCACTGAAGACTGGTGGTATGCTTGCGGTATGAACCAATTGGCCGCTACAATATTAGATATAACATGGCCAGGTAGCAAAGCGGTCGAATGCACCCGTCTGCAAAGCGGGAAACTACCTAGGTATACATCGGTGGTTCGATTCCACCCCTGGCCTCCAGTTTTGATATATGGGACCATAACCAACATTGACTTCACTGAGTAGCTACTGTGGGGGCCGGTGGTAACTATGAACAAGTCCTAGACAGGCTATTCCACTCATGTGCAATACGGGGGCATCCTGTTGAGCACACCAGGGGCCCGGTAAGCACATATAAACACTCGCTGCGAGTAATGTGTAAAAGTGGAATATATATCAATTTATTTGCCCCTGTACGCTAATTGGTAGTGCGGACAGACTTAAAATCTGTTGGTTCCCGGTTCGAATCCGGGGAGGGGTACCAGATTTAAAGAATTCTTCCAGCAAATCCTATGGATAAAATTGGTTCAACTCCAATCAGGCCTGTAAAAAGGGCCTGTTACAAGAATTCTGTTTTAGTTTCTAAAGAATACATTCAGCAAATTCAAAAAATTCAACTTTTACTTGAAAATAAAACGTATTCTGACTTAATTTGTTCCGGGATCATCTAGTCCCAATTTGGAGAATGCCCATTCTCGTTCTTTGCAGAAGAAACAATAATTACATCTACCAAACGTTTCGACAGAACATGAGTGTGTTGGTTTTAACATATCCTCTACTCCGTACTTAAAGTATAGGGATAGTACATAGCTCTTATCGTATGGTAAGAATGGCTGTATTATTATTGGATTTGTATCTTTACCTCGTTTCGGGGGTTCAAATGTTGTATCTAATGTTCTATCAGGATTCTGTGTGTCTCCCGTGAATAGAAGGGCATACTTATTCATTGCTAGTATTTCTTTTATCACATTTCTAGCAAATAAGGTATGATGCACATCCGGATCTCCAAGGCATATAGTGTCTGGTACCTCAGTTTTTAGATAGGTTCTGATGTAATTTATCACATTAGCGGTATGATGACGTGCCCCTGTACGTCTAGGTACAGTATATGACTGTATTACACATTTTTTGTTCTCTTCTATGTTATGTTTATGTAACAGATATAAGAGAATGGAGCTATCTGCTCCGCCTGAAAACATAAGAGCTATGTTTTGATTTTCGGGTAGATTTAATATATGCATAGTTAATTATTTATCAGTTGGGGTGATATGCAATGGTATGCATACTGGTCTTTGAAACCAGGTTAGAAGGTTCGATCCCTTCCGCCCCTGCCAGTGATAAATATAGATTATGAGAATACAGGAATTATATGAAAAACTTCAGCCTATAAAGGCTAAGAATATCAAAACCAAAAAAGGAATGACAAGGGAAGAGGCTCTTAAAGAGGTTCCTTGGAAAAAGTCTTACGGTGATTGTAGAGGTTTTTCATATAATCCAAAAACAGGTATAGCAACCTGGATATAAACAACATCGCCTTCGTATAGTGGAAAATACGCGACGCTACGAACGTTGAAACAGGGGTTCGATTCCCTTAGGCGGTACCAAAACAATGTCTCTCTGATGTAATGGCAGCATGTCGGTCTCCAAAACCGTTCGTGGGGGTTCGAGTCCCTCGGGGATGCCAGTTCAGCTCGTTGCCGCAGGGCAGCGGGCTTTTTTTACGGCTGCAATTTCTGGTGATAAATACACATATAATGATAAAAGAAATTGACTTTGAAACTATTCTTCCAATATGGAGGGATAAATTATGGCCAGGAAGAGTCTCTGCCATAGAAACCCATAGTGCTATGCTTCATCTTTTTACAGAATATGATGTTGGTAACTTTTTATTGCCTGTATGGTATCTTGGATATTATGTAGATAATGCACTAATAGGCGTCAATAGTGGGCATATGTGTGTCGATATGAGCGCACGATCACGAGGCCTGTGGATTATGCCGGAATTCCGCAAAAAGGGATACGGAAAACAACTCCTTATGACAACAATAGAGAAGGCTAAAGAATGTAATGCTACGTCTATATGGAGTTATTCAAGAAAAACGTCCTGGCCAACATATGAATCGGTAGGATTTATTTTAACTTCGGAATGGAATCAGAGTGAAACAAGTGAAGCAAATGCATATTGCTACCTGGAATTATGAAATATAAATTCGATCCTTTTATTTTTTATTATGAAAAAGTTGAATGGCCTGTTGCTGACTTCAGGACAGAATGTATAACGGCTGCATATAAGGCAGCATCATTGAATAAGAATAATCTCCCTATAATAGTGACAATGAGCGGGGGATTAGATAGTGAACTTATTGCTCAATCCTTATATCTTGCCGGAATACCTTTTAAGGCATTAATAGGAAAACTATATGTAGAAGTGGCTACAGAAAATCTAGTCTTAAATGATCACGACTATTGCTATGCCGAAGATTGGTGCAAAGAACACAATATAGAAATAGAATATTGTAGCCTAGATGTGTTCAAGGATGCTAAATTATTAACAGAGTATGCAATGTCATCTAAGGGATTTTCGCCGCAGTATGCATGGCATATGCATTTAATGAAATGGGCAAACGACAATGGGTATTTCTTCATAGCAGGTCTTGGAGATATTGATATCGTGTTAAAAGATGATCAGTATTTCTGTGTCGATACACAGAGAGAATGGTCGATTGATATTTTCTGTGAAAATAATAACCTTGATGGTGTTATTAGATTTGTGAAATTAGATTCAAGATTGACGGCAGCCTTCTTAAAACTGTCATCTGTACAGAAACTTATGGAAAGTAAGGTCCCGGTCCTATTAGATCATAAGCATGCATGTTTTTCGGAAGCATTTCCTGAGATGAAATCTAGATCTAAGTTCACCGGATTTGAAAAGATTCAAGAATGGGATGCGATTCTTAGAACCTACATGAAAAAGTTTCATGAGAAGTATAATACCATTTCCTATGTACCAGTATCGTTTTTTATGTAAGGATTCTTATGTTAGCAAACTTCTTCTCAATCGGTGATAGAAACTATCTTAATAATGCAGTGGTTATTGCAGATGCACTTGTTACAATTATCAAGACATTTGGTGATGTAACAAATTTTAAGATACAATTTAGAAAACCTTTCTTATCACAGGCTGAACTTAATATTAGTACAGAGAAATTGGATGGTCATATCACGGGTCAGTTCGATGCTGGCGAGATTAGATTTTACCTTTCATACACACCTACAGATATCTCGTTAGAAAATCGGGAGGTATCGAGCCGTGATATTGAAAATGAAGTAACACCCTTTAATGTCTGTTATTACATTACTGATATGTGTCGAGGAGTAATTGAAGAAGGTTTCGAAAAAGTGTATGGTCCAATGACAACCAAAGATAAAGTTATCTTTGCAGTCTTTGAAGTACCCGATACTTCTGTATTCTCTTCTATTATTCACGACCATGTCATGCTTAAAATGCGTATCTCCGAAGCTGAACATACAGGCGATAGACGATTTAAGGTATCGGTTTATCTCGGTAATCGACTATTAGGGCATAGACACAGCACGGTAAGGGAATTTAACGCATGACATACTGGAATGAAATTAATGATTCTCATATACAATTCTGGAATACAGATATCTATGGAAGCTATTGGGAAATAAGAAATCAGTTTAATGAACAGGGATACAGAGGAGATAAACTACAGCCCAGCGAAGTAGTTTTCTTAGGTACCTGTGATATAATGACCAATATAGTGGATGGCGAACAACGTTGGTCTAAGACTGTACATAATTCACTTCATGCAGATCAGCCATTTATCGCATTAGGTACGGTAGCATCGGGATTGCCAACAATGATAAGGAGACTCTACTCATATATACAAAACTTCGGGGCGCCTAAGTTGGTGTATATGACAATACCACGGTTTGATGGCTACGAATTTGTAAATAAATCCGGCAAATGCTACAATGCCAGTACGCGAGTGGGGTCCACAAATTTCTGTAAGCGCGCCAGGCTCATAGATAATGAAGAACATGCAACATGGCTCTTACAATTAGAAGCCAATAAGATGTTAAATAATACGCATAATATGCAATATCTAATTGAGGAAAGATTTGCATTTATTGAAACAATATGCAAGGCACATTCCATCAAACTTAAATGGACATTCAATCCGTCAGATGCTGCAATTTTTGTGCTATATAAGAATATTTCTGTGGTCGAACATATTAGCGATTTTATGAAAGATGCTTTTGTAGGTAATCCCGAAGTGAAAGATCACATGTTTGATAGATCTATTGGCCCCGAAACACATAAAGAAATATATAATAAGTTTATTGGAGATGAGAAGTGGAATTATAATAAACTATGTGGAGTAGCTGAATACAATTTCAAATGGTTGGCCTGTCAATACGGTAATGAATTAATTAAGATGGAAGAGTCATGATTTATACCTCCGAAAATAATTGGTATAGTTGGCAATATGGCGATGATGAATTATTCGGTAGGCAAACCGGTGGCCTTGCTTTTAAAACTCGATATTCTAAATATTATGGTCACGTTGATAATTTTGGTAATGAGTTACAGAAGGCTGCAAAAAGTACACTAGATTATTTTCCAGATTTGCGACCGTCTATTCTTTTTAGTGGTGGTTCAGAAAGTGAAATTGTATTAAGAACATATATTGATATTGGTGCAAATCCCGATGTCTACATAATAAGATATGAGGACGATATTAATATTGTTGATGTGAGTTATGCAATTGCTATATGTACTTCCCTTAATATTAAATATAATCTGATAGATTTTAATATTAAGAAATTTTACGAAAATGATGCAGAAACTATTTCCGAACAAGCCCAAATTGATGTTCCTGCAGCATTACCGCAACTAAAATTTCTTAATTATGTAGAGGGATTGCCCATTTACTGTTCGGGCGACCAATCATGGTATAGAACACATGATAATTATAATATTCGCGGAACCTGGATTCTTAAATGCTATGAGCACGATGCTGGATGGTCAAAGTACATTCGTTATATTAATCGCCCAGCTATAGGAGAGTGGCTTAAATGGACACCCGGATTAGTGTTGTCTTATATCGAACTTAACTGGTTTAAAAAATTAATTAACGACGAATATTATGGTAAATTGGGTGTTAATTCTACTAAACTAATAGGTTATAGAGAAGCATACCCAGATTTAATTGTCAGGCAAAAATTAACAGGAATGGAAACTATTCGTCCATTGATTGACGAATTTAAAGCATTTTTGGAAAAGAAATATCAGGGATTACCTTACCGTAATGAAGTTGTACGCACGCTCGAAGAACTTCGGAACGAGATTACTGGATAGGAACAAGTTTTAATTGATTCGTGAATTTTGTTCGCTCTTCCTGAGCAAATTTTCTAAAATTTTCGGAAGTGGTATTAGAAGGCATAGGAAATATGCCTACTTTCTTAAATTTTTCCTGTAACTGTTTATCTTCTAAGATATGAGTTAGCATAATATTGTGCGAAGCAATAGTCGTTTCATCTGTTCCGGGTCCTGTAACAAATCCAAACATAGTAGAATCCTCAAGTATATTGGGTACAAATTTTCTTAATTTAAGATACTCCTTAAGTTCGTCGGCATCGGCACCAGCATTTGCCACGATACGAACAAGACCACTAGATACTTGAGATTGAATTGTAGTATATGGAACAAACGCATAATCTACGTGTCCGCCCATCACATCTATAACAGCGGGCCCGACACCCTTATATTCGACAACAATGGCATTTTTAGAGTCTGTCTCTTTTATAAGAAGAGATGATAATATTCTTAAACCTAATGCGCCGGATGCAAATGATACAGGTTTGCTAGATTTTAAGTCGTTTAGAACCTCTGGTAATGATTTTGTATTCTTTGGATTTGTAATTAATACATTTGGTGTAAATCCGATCATTTTTATATATGTTAGAGTTTGTGGATCAAATTTCCTAACTTCGTCCAGGCTTGGAATAATTGAATAGGCATACTGTGCCTGGCTGGTAATACAAATGAGATTTTTATCGTCGACCCTTGAAACACATTCATTCATACCGATTATACCGCCGGCTCCTGCCTTTATCTCAATGACATTTCTATATCCTAATTTAATTCCGGTTTCGGAAATTAATTGACTCACGATATAGTTTCCACCGCCGGGCGGAAACCCAACAAGTATTGTAAGATTATCAGCATACGAATTTATTGCTAATGTGGTAAGCACAGCAAGTAGAATTTTTTTAATCATGATTCTCCAGAGTAAGTTATATGTATATTTATTTGAATATTTGTTCTTATAAGTATCATTTGATAAATAGTTTAAATGGGAGAATTATTATGATTCAATATACAAGATCTTATACAAGACCAAGTACATTAGTGGCCTGGTGGTTTGAAGTTACATTAGCTGTTCCTAGATCAGTCTTTCATGACAGGATGATAGCAGCGTATTATGCTACAGGAAAGGTACTCTTGGAGGATACAGTAATATCCCCGGACGGATTAACACTTACCTGGACAGGAATGTGGGAAAGTGAAGTAGCATTTAACGAATATGATGTTGATTCTGTCCTAAGTACATATTGGGTACTTAAAGACGAATACAATACATCAGTGGATATTATTAAGGGTCCACTAGGAATGCAAACAATTTAAATTTTCGTTAAGTATGTAATTGGCTTATTCCTGAATTTATTTTTATTCATTGATCGCATATACATTCTTATTTCATAATTAGATTCCAGTGAATCTTCCCAATTTGTAGTTTTGTAATTGAATGTTAGGTCAGGCCAGAGAGTGTCGACTAGGACGCGGGTATCTATTCTTTTATTTTCTTTAACCATTAGTGGATGATGAAAATAAGATCTTAACAATAACGGTGACGAAGCATAAAAGTACATTTCACATGCTCGGTGATTCGTTAGAGCCCATTGTCTATAATAAACTTCCGTAATGCTTATCGGTATGCCATTATACGAACCGTTGCTATTGGCTAAAGATTCGTAATCAGGCCCACTTTTTTGTGGATCACCTTCGCCGCCTATAATATAGGTATTAAATGGAATTCTTTCTAGTAGGTATGGCAGGCATAGATATGTTGGCTTTTCTGCCTGTAAATTTTTGTAATTTTTTTCTAGTACAGAATCAAATGCTTCTTCCTTTGATAAAGAAACTACATTGAGTTTTGTACCTAACTCGGCTGCTAGATCCTGAGACATTTTTAATGCCCGTGAATTAATATTCCAAATATCTAGAAACCATAATTCAAACGGTATTCCTTGTGTTGCTGCTTCTCTAGCAATAATTTCACTGTCGGCCCCTGATATACAAATAGAGAGAGGCATGTTAGCTGAGTTGTGTAAATCTGTAATTGTTTTTCTTATTGCATATTTTAAATCAGATGTAATTAAGTCATCATCTATAGTATATGTAAATTCAAAAGAACTGCCATCTGTATTAGAAATTGGTGAAAAATATTCTTTATTAAATGACCACCTTACATGCCTTGGAACGGATAAACACACGTTTCGAGAATCTTTGTTATCGTAATCTATTAGTCGAGTCATTCTTTGTTAATTTCTATATTTTGAATTCTATATATTCTGTTGTCTTCGATGCCTAATGCATTATATTTGTATGTTCCTGTTACAAGTATTCTGTATAGCGAAGGAACCTTTATCTTTGTTGTTGTATAATTACCTAAATCTATGTATTTTTCTATAAACAGCCTTGATGCTAGTTTATGATTATACCTGCTTGGCGGTGATCCCCATTTAGGCATATTTCCAAATAATGATAGAATTTGAAAATCTGGAGTATTGAAAAATGTATCAAATATTTTCAATTCAGAGTCGTGTGTTATGACATCCAGAAAGTTAGTAAAGCACAATGTTCTTAATGCAACAGATTGCCATTTGCATGAAAAGTTTAACCACCACCTTAGGTCTGCCATTGTGTTAAGTGGTACAGTAGCATTTTCTACTAAATTCCTTAGGACTCTATGTAAATATGGTTTTGCTGTTTCGTTTACCTTACTGATAATAAACATTTTTTCAATATTATCTTCGTTTATTTCCTCGTCAAAGAAATCCATGACATGGTGTAGAAGCCCACCGCCAAATAATTGATCGGCATTTTCCCCCATAACATATCGATCAACGGTTGTATTTGGGTTGTTTATATTATCTAATGCTGTATTTGCTGATGTAAGTTTAAAATATGGAAGAATGATTTTATTCCAGAATTTTGGATTTTCGATAATAGAATGTTGGCTAGCAGCAATTGTAATTTGATTGTAATTTCCTATACCGTTTTGTATTGCAATCCAGAAACTAAGAACAACAACGGTACTATCCAGTCCACCACTATAGAATATAACTATATCTTTACTTTCCTTCAATATTTCCTTGGCTCTGTTAATACATACTTCATCATAGAGGAGATTAATCGGGCCTTCGGGCTTCGGAGGAATGCCATATAGTATTTTAGTTTCAAATGGTGTTTCTAATGCATTGCTTCTGTCGATCAGACTTGCGTTAGGACTAACAATCTTAAATAATTCGCAAAAATCTAATAATTTCTTGTTTGATTCCCGTTGAGCCTGTTCTTTTAAAAACAAGGGCATATAATAGATAATTTTCATACCTGTCCTATTCTAACAGTTTCATTAATAACCGTGGTTTTCCACGTCAAGAATTCTTGCTCAGTCTCAACAAGTCTTAATGAATTGCTATATTTCCAAATTAATGTTTGTTTTCTGAAGTGTACTGATAAAAGAGATTCGGCTAGGAAATTAAGATGTTTACTGGCAACCTCAATAGTCATATTCATGCACCGAGCATATTCTGTAATATATTGTTCCTTGTGCTGATAAAACATTGGTAAATCGTCGGTAGTAAGGTCGCTTAGGTTATCATATGAGCTACCGACTATTGTTGCCTGTTCGAGCAGAAGATAAAACCCTTTTGCTAGTCTCTGGGCAATTTCACGTTTCTTAATTAATTCCGGAGTTATTGTACCGGTGTATTCGGAAAATTGTCCTGTACCGTAGTGATAGATCCAATATTGATCGGTAAACCAATTTTGATTTACACTTCTTGTCATATAATCCCCGTATTGTACGGCTGATGTATCAAGAATACTACTTACAATAAATTTTACAGTTTCATTTGACCTAGAGGAATACAAGATAACATCTGTTGCCCTATCAGCAACAAAACTCATTCCAAAATAGTTTATATGTAACATTTTATTTTATCATTGTCGCACAAAGTTTTTTTGTAATAGGTACCAATTCGGGATCAATTTTAGAAAATTCTTTAGCACTCATTGTTGTAGCTATTTCTTCGTCGTTTTTGAATAGTTTGTAGTGTGTATTGGTTATAGGATTAAATACTTCTGTCAGGGTACGTCTATGCAGTTTCAATTTACAATCTACTGTGACAATAAAAAAGCCGATTGTATTTTTGGGGCGATTGTATCATCTGTGTATTGTTTTGTTATAAAGAAAACTATTCTTGGATCGATTAAAAGTGGCATATATCCATCTTTATTGACAAGTTCAATTTTATGTGCATACGCTGTGGTAGATAATGCCAATAACAAATATATTAATATTTTCTTCATTATTTCCTTTAAGATAATTTTTTGCTCATTCGGTAAAAATCACCAGTTCTTCCTGCCTTTTCGCAGGACTTAATACTGGCTATATTATTTACATGAACTAGTCCCGTAATATAATTTATACCAGCTTCTTTTGTTAATTTTTCTAATTCGACATGACACATGGAATAAACATCCAATCCTCTCCACGCCGGATCTGTAAAACTTAGCAATATCCAATTTTGTAGAACACCAAATTGATATTTATAATAACATATTCCGCCAATGGGAATTTCATCACATTCGGCCCAAATAACTTCAGCTGTGTTGAAGATTCCTACTCCATTTTCTATAGCAAATCCCTTTTCTATTAATTCTGCCGATGCCCTGAGCATTATTGGTGTTGCCCTGCATTCCGTAAGTCCGTTGCTGTAGAAGATCTTAGCAATTTTTCCATTCTTAAGAATAGCATCTTCTTTTAATATCCTCATATATTTCCCTCTATTGTTTGATATTTATCGGCCTAAAAAAGATAAATAGTTTTATTAAGGGAGTTATATAGTGTTTTTAAGTCTACTACTAAAGAATTGGCAACTTGTTGTCATAGGTGTATTGCTCCTAGCACTAGCAGGAGCCGGTGTATATACAAAATTATTGAAAAGCAATATAGCCGAGCTTGAAGCTGAGAAAGCATCATTGGTAGTTAAACTCGAAGTTTCAAATGCATCAATTGCTGCACTACAGAAATCAATTGACGAGCAAAATGCAGCAGTTCAGAAATTCAAAGAAGCTGCTGATGCAAGAGAAAAAGCAAATCGCAATGAAATTGTAAAAGCAAAGGTTGAGTCTGCAAATCAGAAACAACGGGCAGAAGACATTCTAAAACGAGTAATTCCTGCAAATACAACCGCGTGTGATGCTGCAAATCAATTATTCAACGAGGAGATTAAAAGTGCAAAATAAACTCCTTATGTTAGTGGCAGCATTATCATTAGCTGGTTGTGCAACAACCACGCCGCCAGGCATTAACACAGTGATTCAACGTGTCGAAGTTCCTATTGCAGTCCCTTGTAAGGCGGAAGTGCCAACCAAGCCAGATTTCAATTTTGATAAACTAACTCCTGAACAGAATGTGTTCGATAAGACAAAGGCTGCTCTTGCAGATAGAAAATTGCATCTTGGATATGAGACTGAACTTTTGGCCGCATTGAATTCTTGCATTAAATAGTAGTTAGAACTGAAATTCTAATTCTTTTGTATCAATATCGGCAATCATATGAATTCTGCCTTCATTTGATATATTTTTAACACCGTGTATATTTAAATTATTCAATTGAGCTAACATACCAACTGGCATGTGGTAGTCTATGTTATCTTTACTTCCAGTAAATACAACACCACTATTTGTGACAAGTGGAACATGAAATCTTTTGTAATTTTTAAAATATTCACCTGGATCTATATGATTGGCTATAGTTCCACCTGGTAGTAGATTTACGAGCATTACTCTTCCTAATCTAACCCCTTTTACTCTATTATAAATCCAATCTAAGAGAATATTATTCGCAATATATTTTTCTCTTAATTTTGTATCAACACATTCTATAATAGATGAATATCCCATTACAGATAATTTTTTACTATCTGTTTTATGTACTCGTAGATGTACGGCATAGCTTGTTTTGAAAAATATCGAATGTCGTCTACTATCGGGAATTTCCGGAAATTCCCAGTTTATTGGAATTAATTCATTTACACTATTGTCGAAAATATATTTCGGGACTTGATCGATTATTTTAATAATTGTATTCATATTTTTATTTAGTTGAATGGGAATTGTTTGAAAACATTCGATATCTTATATAGGTTTTTGGTGATCTATATTTATCCTATAAAATTTTCTTTCTTTATCGTCTAAATTTTCTACATTAATCTGTGATCTCGAGTGTATAAATGAGTAATTATCATATAATGCAATATCAAAATTGTCCCATGTATGTTCGCATATTAAATCATCGAATTTAAGCAGATAGTTTATGTATTCCTGAATTAATTCATTTGACTGCAATTTATTATCAACGTATGTTTCTAGAATCCATGCTTTTAACCCGTATGTATTTAATCTTAAAGAAATTTTACCTGTAATAGGATGAACCTTTAGAAAATTATGGAATTGTATATCTGTTCCAGGCTCGTACCAACTTTGTTGCTTAATAATTATCCTCTTCGATAATTCCCTTAGATTATCGTCAAGATAATTAATTCCATCTTCGATATTAAGCCAACTGGTTTTTCCGGAAAATGTAGGATTAGGATTTTTAACCATCCAAAGAGATCTGCTCGGATAAGGTCGCATTTGGCGATTTGGAATATCTGCGTGCCACGGTAATATTGTGTTCTTTATTCTAGGAACTATTATATTACTAAATGGGGAAATTATATATTCTCTATCATCAGTATCTTTAATTATTTCAAGATATTCTCTACTGTACGAATAATCATTTTCTTTCCAGGGATATCCAAAATGCCAGGAAAATTTAGCATAATCTAATTTAGAAAATGTCATTTTTTTAAATATAATTAATTTTTCAGAATATAGGAAATTTCTCCAATAGGTAATGTCGTAATTAAAAAAATCCATTGGATTATCAAATTCAACATAGGATCCGCAATGTTTTTTAATTTTTGTAATTTTCATATGATCCCCTTATTTATCTTTTTAATAGCATTGAATTCTTGCATAAAGTAGCAAGACCAACTATACTATATTTGATTACTCGGACAATCGCTGCTGTAAGGTAGAGGAAGTTCGGGGCTGCAAAGAACAGGGCTTGTCGCTCTGTGGAAGTGTATCTTTAATGTCTGCCATAAAGAAAAGGATGATATGGCCCCTGGTATTGATGGAGAAATCTGTAAAAACCCTG
>Ga0315289_10006965_pt1 | contig 16560 bp, 14 predicted proteins | sample YL17G11_40_MG_FD_203452 | JGI IMG/M metagenome (GOLD analysis project Ga0315289, IMG submission 203452) | Sediment microbial communities from Yellowstone Lake, YNP, Wyoming, USA - YL17G11_40 | ecosystem: Environmental > Aquatic > Freshwater > Lake > Sediment | place: USA: Wyoming | collected... | reverse complement strand
TTGTGCAAAAACGACGGCTATTTTTACACAGCCACTTCACCAAAAAACGCCTGGCTGTATCTTCTGTCTTAACAATAAGTTGAAACGACTTTATGTCCATCTGCACCAATATATATTGGTGCCAAATATTTTACAATTACCAAAAAGAATATGAAAGCTAAGACTTTTTTATATGATTCCATTCAAATCCTCCTTTCAGGTGAATATATCATAGGTGTAAGGTTATTACAGTTTTAAAATAAGATACAAAAAGGATTTGTCAAGGAAAAAATGGGAGATTATTTGAAAAATCAAATTATGGAAAGTAAATCAGTAATGTAGAGATGCCCTAATAGGTTGCCCGAAATTAGTAATAACAACCAAAGAAGTCTCGCAAGGTAGAGTTTGCCTTATCTTTACCCCCCCATTTTCTAAGAACAGAACCCTAAGCTTTCCGAGTTTTTATCCTCTAATTTCAGGAAAGTATAGGTATCCCCCTTAAAAACTGCCAGACAGTTATCGCAGATATATTTCCCCTTTTCTTTTCTTAGATTTTTCCCGCACAAGGGACAAAACTTTTTCCTTTTATTTTTTAGTAACCTCATACTTATATCCTTTTAGTGATTATTTTAGCAATAGCTATGCCAGCTTGCCGATTTCTGACAGGGTTTATGTAAAAACTTATCCTGCAAGGAAATATGATACATATTTAAAAACATCTATTTAAATTCCTTGAGAAATAGGTTCAAAAGTATAGATTTTTTCCCATATAACAATATTAAGAGGATTTTTGTTGACAAATAAACCATCAGAAATTTATTTTAACATCTTAAGAACATTTATCCCGAGCATAATGCAGACATAGAAGGGGAGGATATTAAAAAAAGAATACGGGATAATAAAGGAGGTTAAACCAGATAAGATTAAGGAGGGGATCAAAATATAAAAGATCAGATTGAGCGTGGCTTTGAAGATCTTCACCAGGAGTAAAAGGAAGAAATATAAGAAAAGCAGGTCAAAGGTGATCTGGGCAAAAAGGCCAAAATTCTCCTGGATGTAAAGGTTAAAACTCCAGAGCCACCCCAGCCACTCTTTTAAATATTGAATTATTTCTGGTAAGGTATGGAATATTTTTAAAAGCATTTACTTTTTGAAATAAGTTAAGTCATTACCTCCTCCACCGGTTCAATAGTCAGGCTGGACTCTCCTACTTTCTTTAGCCCCACAATCCTTCTGGTCAAGAAGTTCTGGTCTTTAAGCCACTCCTTGGAGATAGAAAGGACCTCCTCTTCAGGAAGGTCTGAGATCCAGGCAAGGGTTATGCGATTTATATGTTTTTCATTTCCTTTAGCTTCGTTTTCGGATACTAAAAGATTGGACATATTCAGTGTAAATTTAACTTTCATATATTTGGTCCTTTTTGGTTTAAATCCGCCATAGGCGGACAAAACTCTCTGTATGGAAAAAGCAAGGATAATGCCGAGAAATAACTAAGAATGAGGTTCTATCTAACTATCGTTATTTTTAGAGGTTAAAGCTTAAAACTAAAATGAACCTTTTTTATACACCCGATTTTGAATCAAAAATTGTGGGGATAAACCTATAATTTATGGCTTTTACACCTTCTAATAGAGAAATAAAAAGGAGAAGACAGAATGAATAACTTAAATAAGCCAGATTTTAGTCCAAAAGGATTGGACAAACTTTTCCATCTCCGAGAGCTTAATACCAATTTCAGGACCGAGCTTTTGGGTGGGGTTACGACATTTCTCACTATGTCTTATATTATCTTTGTCAACCCACTTTTTCTGAGTTTCTTCAGTGACCCCAATCTCAAAAATTTAGCTCTCCCTTTTTCTGCCTCGATGACTGCTACCTGTCTGGCTTCTGCCTTGATGTGCATCTTTATGGGTTTGTGGACCAATTACCCTTTTGCCTTAGCTCCCGGAATGGGATTGAATGCAGTGGTCTCTTATCAGATGGTTTTAAGCCTGGGTTTATCCTGGCCTCAGGCAATGGGGATTATTGTATTGGAAGGTTTAGCTATAACTATCCTGGTGATTACTGGATTCAGGGAGGCGGTTATGAACTCTATCCCTATGTCCTTAAAGCAAGCTATCTCCATCGGTATTGGTCTTTTCTTAGCTTTTATCGGATTACAGAATGCTGGCTTTATAAAAGCTCATCCAGCCACCTTTGTCACCTTGGGAGATTTCACTAAATGGCCCATTTTAGTTTCAGTATTCGGAATACTGCTTACCTCGACACTGATGAAAAGAAAAGTCAAAGGCGCTTTACTATTAGGAATTATACTCTCAACCTTTTTAGCTATCATTTTAAACTACTATTCCGGACTTTCCGCTTTCCCTGAAGAAGGAAAAGCTATCATTCCTAAATCAATCTTCTCTGCTCCAGATCTTTCCACTTTTGGAAAATTCGATTTCTCTGCTATAATTAAATTAGGAATTCTTCCCGCTTTAATGCTTATCTTTTCGGTAATGCTCTCTGACTTTTTCGATACCCTGGGTTCAGTTATAGGGCTGGGAACTGAAGCTAAATTTTTAGATGAAAAAGGGAACCTGCCCCGGATAAACCGGGTCCTGTTAGTTGATTCCTTATCTGCAGTAATGGGAGGGGTTGCCTCTTCCAGCTCAGTAACAACTTATATCGAAAGTGCCGCTGGCATTTCGGCCGGTGGAAGAAGTGGATTTTCTAATGTGATAGTAGGGATTCTTTTTATCTTAGCTATTTTCTTTTCCCCTTTAGCTGGAATTGTGCCTAAGGAGGCAACTGCACCTGCTTTAATTATAGTAGGATTTTTAATGCTAACTATTATAAAAGAGATACCCTTTGAGAAATTCGAAGAGTCCTTCCCCGCTTTTCTGATAATGATTGTGATGCCCTTAACCTATTCCATCTCCAATGGAATAGGGTTTGGCTTTATCGCCTATACTTTGATAATGCTTCTTTCCGGAAAAGGCAAAAACGTACATCCCCTGATGTATTTAGTCTTTTTTGCCTTTACCCTCGATTTCCTGCTACCGGTTTTTAAGGTGGTCTTTAAGTTTTGAGAATCCGTTTAATCTCTTTAATCAGCCGTGAATTTCGCTGTAGTTGTCAGATGTTTACTTTACTTCAGGGGTCAAACTTCGCAGACTAAATTTTAATATCCTCTTTGCAATAACCACGACCAGAACCCCCCATAAAATCCCATAAAAAGCCCCTCCTAGGACATCCAGGGGATAATGCACCCCTACGTAAATGCGGGAGAAAGAGACTAAGACCGCAATACCTAACCAGATAATCCAAACTCGCCGGTAAAAAAAGGCCAAAATTGTAGCCGCAGCAAAAATGTTAACCACATGGGATGAAGGAAAAGAGCCAGAATGGGAGCAACCAGCTAAAAGATGCACCTGCGGAAAGACATTACAGGGTCTTATCCTTCCGAACAATGGTTTAATCAAAAGATTTGTGGAGGCATCACCTATAGCCAAGATAATCAAAACCTGAACTGCAGCTATCCTTTCTCTTTTTTTGCCGAAGATAAGCATGGCCAATATTAACAAGAAAAAAAGAATCCTCCAGTTCTTGAATTCAGTTATAAAAGGCATCAAAAAGTTGAAAACTGGGTTTTGCAACTTCAAGTTGAGAAAAAGGAAAAGCTCTTTATCCAGCTTGATTATAAAATCTATGAGTCCAGCCAACATGATATCCTTTCTGTCATTGCGAGGAGTCCCGCCATAGACGGAGGACGAAGCAATCCACACAATATCGACGGATTGCTTCGTCCTCTACGTGGATTCGCAACGACCAATTGCTTAATTGTGCATCATCAAGGACGATACACTCCATAACCAATTTTCCTTCCTTTCGGAAAACTCTGCACCTATTTGAAAGTCGGAATACCTCCTCTGCCACCAATTGCTCTTGTATAACTCTCTTTGTAAATTCCAGAGATTCTTCATCAGTTTTCATTTGAATTGATAATGAGATAGCAAATAACCAACCACAGTCATGATAAGTATATAAAAAATGAAAGTATATAATGCAGCATGAAATGCTTCCATAAATAAACGCTTACCCCTGAATTGATGTTTTTGATACTCGTGATAAGTAATGACAAAAGCCATCAGCGATCCAATGAAACCAAATAGGACACCAACTAAAAGAAAGAGGTAAATCATTATTTTGAATTAAGCTTTTCCTAAGCCATACTTCTAAAATTGCAGCGTTGCTTTGCATCGCTTTGGGTTAAGCAGGAGATCAAGTGCCTCTACAGTACTCCTCATATGGATGTCTGCTGCGACCAGTGTATTAACCGCACAACCCTCACCTTCTGTGATTGCAATTCCAATCCTGGCAGTTTTGACCATTCTTCTGTCATTTTTTCCGTTGCCTATGGCAACAACTCTTTCGGCTCCCAGATTTTTTACGTACTCCTCTTTCTGAATATCCAGATTTTTACCTTTAAGTATTTGTATGTCGCAGTTAACACCCTCTAATTCTGTATTTGCTTTTCCAAATGTGTCAGCAGTCAAAATGACCAGCTTCAAAAATTTAGCTATTTGGTCTAACTTTTCTCTTATACCTGGAACGAACCTGCCATCAACAGACAAGGTTCCAGTAAAGTCAGAAACAAGGTATTCTAGTCTGACCGAACGAAAGCCGGGGATATTGATCTCAATCATATATATTTTCCTTTCATTTTTCGAACCTCTGTAAAATGAGTGAAAATTACATCCAGCTTCCTACTGCAGTTAGTAGGGGGTCATAGGTGCTCTTTTCTGACCAAAAGAAACAAAGGAACAGAGGCAAGTTGCGAGATTATTGAAAATACAACAAGAGTGTGAATAGAGGAATCATAGAGAATCCCCATTAATGCACTGCCTAAAAACCAGAATATCCCATAACCTGTATTAAAAATCCCATATGCTGAACCGCGTCTATCCATTGAAACCATGCCTGCAATAGCAGCCCTCATAACGGACTCCTGCGCTCCCATGCCCACACCCCATAAAACCATTCCCAGAAGAGCAAAGTAAAAACCACCGAAGAAGACTAACGGGGCAAAAATTGAAGAAATGAGAGCAGCAACTATCAAAATGGAAATACCTATCCGGTCAAATAGACGCCCAAATAAAAGCGCAGCCAGAGCATCAACTCCCATAGCAATAACATAGAAGATAGGAATCCAATCATCTGAAACAATAGATACCCTTTTGAAATGATAGGCAATTAGCGGAAAATCAACATACCCCATGGCAATCAAAGCGACTGCTGCAAGATAGATCCAGAATACCTTTGGGAAAACTTTGCTCTCTAGTTTGGCTGACCCTACTTCAAAAGCACGGGGACGAGGATAGAGCAATCGCGCCACGACGAGAACGCTTAGCGCCAGGAGGGCCGGCACAAGCAGGATACCAAAGCCCAATCTATAGTCTCCTTTGATATAAAGAACGCCTGCCACTATGAGAGGACCAAGCATCGCACCTATCTGATCCAGCGCTTCGTGAAGGCCAAATCCCCAGCCTCGCCCCATTTTCGCAGTAGCATGTGAGAGCATCGCGTCTCTGGCAGGAGTGCGAATCGCTTTTCCCATTCGCTCTGCAATAATGAGAAGAGCAGCAATTTCCCACCACCCTGCCAATGCCAGGAGAGGAACTGCAAGCAGGTTAATCCCATACCCCAAAAGCGTTATTGTCCAATATCTGCCTGTCCGATCACTGATATAGCCAGAGACCAGGCGCAGACCATACCCGATTAACTCGCCAAATCCCGCAACAATTCCCACTACAGTTCCACTTGCTCCAAGAATGGCAAGATAGGGACCTGTGACGCTGCGTGCCCCTTCATATGTCATATCTGCAAATAAGCTCACTACACCCAACAAGACAACAAACTTCAGTGCAGTTCTCTTTAACATATGTCCGTCACATTCTCCTGTTTGCTTCATCGACGTTCTCACAGTATATTTTTAAGAGGGGGACTAAAAAGGGTCCTTGTCCGCCACTTTTTGAATGGAGATTTGATTTCTTATCGCATTAAGTTCCTGGGATACCTGATTGAATATCTCCAACTCTTTTTTGAGTTTGTTTTCGAACTCTAAAATCTCTTCAAGGCTACCCTGCTTCATTGCATGGCTTTGTAGCAGAGCGTTGCTGATACCGTTTACGGTTGCATCTACTGTTTGATTTATTCTTTTGACGAAATCTTTGGTTGATTTCTCTATTCGCTCAGCAAAGTCAAAACGCATGCGACCGCAGTGTCTATCCACTTCCATGGTAAAACGCTCTCGCAGTTCTTTAAGCATTATCCTGTGAGATAAAAATCTGGGCAGTAGATGAGTTCCAGTTTCAACCACCATTTCCAAGGATGCCTTAACGTCGCCATCAATCATAAACTTAAAAACAGACTCATAGGTCATGGTATCGTCCACTCTAAATGACTCTATTTTCAAATCCAGTATTTTTGAAGACAGCTTTAAAAGTCTGTTGATGATTGCATTAGTTCTTCCAGCGAGACGCTCATATATTACCTTTAAACGATCGCGTATTTTCTTCTCTTCCTGAATTTGCCACTCATTGAAAATATGATGGATCTGTTCATACAGATATATATCTGATTCCTTTGCCAGTTGACGGCTGCTCTTATCTCTGTGAGCACTATAAAACTCATCTATATTTTTAAGAAGTAGTTCCGTCTTTTCTTTCTTGAGTCGTTCTAAATCAGGTTCTAGGACTTTTCTTATTAGTTCGTTAACCTCGGCTCTTAACAGATTGGTGCTATCACTTCCTTCTTGTTGTATTTCTTTGGCAAGAACATCAAAGGACTTGATTTTATTCTCCAGTTCTTGAACTGGTTCCTGAAGTGTTTTTTTAATGATATTTGCTTTTGTAGTTTCGCTCAATATTAAGTTCTCAATTTTATGGATGATGGAGAGAATTAGAACGTTTGCTTTTTCCTTCAACAGAAAATTGTCCAGAGCATCCTGAAAAGTGCCCAAGCCACTGTGACTGATTTCAGCATTGTCGTCTTTTAATTTTCCAAATAAAGCCTGTTTTGCTGAAAGCGAATAAATAGTTATATTTTCAGCCGGCAGTTGTTCCTGGATAACTCTCTTTGTAAATTCCAGAGATTCTTCACGGTCATTTTCATCAACCATGTCGATCTTGTTTTGAACAAAGAAGATTTTAGAGACATACCCCCTTAAGTCATCCAAGAAGTTATATTCTGCTTGAGTAATCGGTGGTTCAACGCTCACCAAAAATATCATCGCATCAGCGTAGGGCAGATAATTATATGTAGTCTCTGTATTGTGGATATGAATCGAGGCAATGCCTGGTGTGTCTACAATCTCTACGCCGTTTCTGAGATATTCAGAGGGGTATTTAACCTCAACATAGCGAACATTCTTCTCATTTTTCGGATTAGACTTTTCTGTCACATAGTGTGCTATTTCATTTTGTTGAATTTCCTTTTGAGAGCCATCATTAAAAAAGACCATTATATTACGCATTTCACCATATTTGATGAGTGTAATAATTGAAGTTAGTGGAATGATGGCTACCGGAAGGAGTTCAGTACCTAAGAGTGCATTAATAAATGTAGATTTGCCACGCTTAAATTGGCCCACAACTAATATGGAGAATTTGTTTCCTGCAATTTTTTCTTTAATACCATTTATCGCTTCTTGAGAGTAGCTATCTTCCAAGACTTGCTCCAGAAGCAAAATATTTTTACTGAGTATGTTTTTAGTTTCTGTATATCTATCAAGCATAGAAATAAAAAGTTCTACCCTCTGGAAGAAACCTGGCGAATAATCATCATTCAGCTAAAGCCAGAGGATTCCCAAAGACAGCTTCCCTGCCAAGTTCCCTCTCGATCTCCAGGAGACGATTATACTTTGCGATTCTTTCACTTCGACAGACCGAGCCGGTCTTGATCTGACCCCCACCCATGGCTACTGTAAAATCAGCGATAAAAGAATCCTCTGTCTCTCCAGAGCGATGAGATATCACATATCCCCAGCCGGTATTACGGCAAAGCTGGATCGCCTCGATGGTCTCAATCATCGTGCCGATCTGGTTCAATTTGATCAGGACGGCGTTCGTGCTTCTTTCCTCGATGCCACGAGCTATAAATCTGGTATTAGTGACATACAAGTCATCGCCAACTATCTGGACTTTTTCTCCCAATAGAGCTGTATGATCTTTAAACCCAAGCCAATCGCTTTCAGCTAGACCGTCTTCGATGGAAACAATCGGATATTCATCAATCCAGTGCGAATATAATTCTGTTATTTGCCTGCTGGTCATCTTCCCTTGACCTGACTTTGAGAGGTTATATAGTCCATCCTCGAAAAACGAGCTGGCGGCCGGGTCAAGGGCAATGGCAACATCCTTTCCAGGGACATAACCTGCTGCCTGTATAGCCTCGACTATCACCTCGCAGGCTTCATCATTACTCTTGAGATTTGGGGCAAAACCGCCTTCATCACCAACACTCGTGGTATATCCCTTATTCTTGAGTATACCCTTCAAGGCGTGGAATGTCTCAGCCCCATAGCGTAATGCTTCAGCAAAGGTCGGAGCGCCTATGGGCATAACCATGAACTCCTGAAAGTCCACATTATTATCGGCATGCTTACCGCCATTGAGTATATTCATCATTGGAACAGGGAGCCGGACTGCCGCAGGACCGCCGAGAAACTTATAGAGCGGTAGCCCGGAGGCCAAAGCGGCGGCGCGGGTTACTGCCATCGAGACTCCGATCATGGCGTTGGCTCCAAGTTTCGCTTTCCCAGGAGTGCCATCCAGTTTAATCATTATATAGTCGATTTCAGATTGGTTTACCGGATTCAGGCCGATCAATTTCGGTGCAATGATCTCATTGACATTGGCAACAGCTTTAAGGACACCTTTGCCACCATACCTCTTTTTATCCCCGTCCCGCAACTCCAGGGCCTCATATTCCCCGGTCGAGGCTCCTGATGGAACGGATGCTGATGTCCTTATTCCATTATTCAAGGTTAGAAATACCCGTAATGTCGGATTCCCGCGTGAGTCGAGTATCTCCATTGCCGTAATCGACGAAATTTTGGTATTCATAATCTACCTCCTGTCTTGAAGTTTTTTTTGAGCATATTTGAATTCAATGTTATCAAGTATTGTCTTGATTTTATCACGGATCATCTTGACCGGATGAATTGCCTGGTTTTTAAGGAAATCCAAGGCTTCCGAACCCCCGATTTTGCCTAGAGCCGTCACAATGGCCGTGGCAAGATAAATATCCTTAGTTTCTCCGAACAAGGATATCAGTGGCGTTACTGCTCGAGGATCCCGGAGTTTCCCCAAAAGCCACACAGCGCGCAGGCACGTCTGGGAATATGGGTGGTGCAGAGCATATATGAGCTTTTCCACCATATCTTTCGAGTCCCAGAATTCCTTGACCCTGAAACCGCAAAAAGGACAGACCGATTTGTCCTCTCTGAAATCCTTCCAGCAATTTGGGCAGAAACAAGTCAAGCTTGTAACTCCTTCACCGGGTTTAAAATCCTACTCTACCCAGTATCATTTTTCCTCTCTCCCATTATCGATATCAACCAGATCCTCAGAGTGAACAGGCATGAACCATTTCTGAGCTATGAACGTTGGTATTACTGCACTTGCTATCACTACTCCGACCAGAACTGAATATTGCCCCTGGTCAATAAACCCTGAATTGAAGCCAAAAACGCTGGCTATTGTCCCAAAAGTCAAGCCGGTACTCATTAAAAGAGTAGTATATATACTTCCGTTAGGAATATACTTCTTAGCAAGGAAGTAAACGCCGAGGAACTTAGTCAGTATTTTAATAGCGAAAAGAATTGTAAAAAGCCCAATTGCAGATAAAATTAAAGGTAATGAAACTTTCAAGCCACCGCCTATAAAAAATATGGGGGTAATGACCGCGTAGGCAACTGTTCTCAATCTATTTCTTACCTCTTTTGTCTCGGTAAAATTTTTTGACATTAACAACCCCAGTACAAAGGCGGGTAAAACTGCGTGCCCCTCGCCCAGGTTTGCGAAATACATGAACACCAGCAGAAGCACAAATATGTATTTTATCTCTGGCTCAATTACTTTATTTTTCAACATTCGATCATGGAAGACTCGATGGGAAACTTTTTCTGAAAAGTAGATTACGTTTAACGAAATGGAAATAAAAATGAGGGTATAAAGTGTTGGCTTGATAAATAAAATGCTCAATACAAGGGCAGTCCCCATATCGGTAATAAATGTCGAGGCCATGATTAGTTTACCAATCTCAGTTTTCGATAAGCCAGTTTCAACTAAAACTGAGTACACCACAGCCAGGGAGGTTGTGGATAGGGCAGTTCCTGCAATCAAAGAGGCCTGTAAAGTCCAGTGGGCAATAAGATAAGTGTAAAGGACAATTCCTGTAAATGGCAATAAAAACGATAAGGTACCTATAAGAAAACTTTCTTTAAATTTTTCTTTCATTATCCGTGTATCTATTTCAGTCCCCGCCAGGAAGGTCAAAACTATGCCGCCGAAACTGGCTAAATACAACATCCAGTTTTCTGATTTAAGTCCAAAATATCCAGCGATGGCACCCAGGAGAATCTCGATTATAGCTACTGATATCTTAAATCTCAAAGAAAGTAAGCTCGATAAAAAAACCATTAAACCTACCATCAATGGAATTACATCTGCTTTCATATATATCTTTTCCTTTTAATAAAAAAACCTCTACCGACTTTTTCAGTAGAGGTTATCAACCTTTTTTGCGAGGTGGTTTTTGGGCGAACCTCATCGCCTGGTTTCACAAATCTTTTTTATTATAACATAGATTTAAGAAAAGTCAAACAGTTTTTTATATAAAATTAATTATTCTTAAATCGGGCAATTTCCATTTTGATACGTCTGGATATGAATAGCCCCTACTATTTAACGAGCTATCCCTTCTTCTTGAAAATATCTATAAATAGCCTCCGCAATAACCTGATGCCCCTTCGCATTATAGTGGATGTAATCCTCTCTCCCGCTATCATACAGGTCGCCCCGATCCTCAAAAAGCAAAGCCACATCAATCAAGGGAACTTTTATTTCCTCAGAAAGCTCTCTTAAAGCCGCATTGTAATGCTTATTAGCGATATGAGGTTTTGAAGTTTTACCTGGACCTAAAAATATCCTGGCGGAGGAGACGGGTGTACTTAAAAATATAACCTTAATACCTGAGTCTTGAGCTATCCTTACCATATCTTTTAAATTGATAATATAATCTTTCAATGATACTCGATATCCGAGTTTCTTTTCCTCTGGTGCTCTTTTGCTGAATTTTAACAAGTTCATAATCTCAAATTTCAATAAAGAATAAAATTTTGAAAAGGAGAGGTAATCGTCTATATTCAAAATCCACTGAGGTGGAAACTTCTGATATTTATCTTTTATGGTAGAAGGGCACATATCATTCCAGCCATAAGAGAGGATGATGATATCCGGATGGAACCTTAAAATCTCTCTTTTAAGAAACCGTAGACCCTGATAGGTACTGTATCCGGTCATTCCGGCATTTATCACCTCAAACTCTGGTTTGGGTAAGTTCTGGTTCATAAGGGTTTCTAATCTCTTAGCATAGGTCTGTTCTGAATCAACCTTCCAGCCAAAGGTACAGGAGTTACCCATACAGATTATCCTTTTCATATTCGGATTTTTATTTTCGGAGAATTCTTTATCCCGGTAGCCCTTTGAATTTATCTTATAAACCCCATCCACAAAAAACTTTCCTTTGATGGTCTGATTGGGTCTGATTCTCCAGAAAAGCTCAGAATCTTTTTTATAATATTTAGGGTAGCTGAGCTCCGGATTCAAAAGAAAGGCTCTATCTGGATATATCTGTAAATCTAGTAGCCTGAAAAAAAGCTCCCCCAACAACAAAAATAAAATGATGCTTGAAAAAGAGAAAAGCAGGGTTTTGTTGAATTTTATCTTATCCATCAGAATTTAGAAAAGAGAATAGATGAAAGGGGCAATGACTGAGCTTTCTGCAAAAATTATCAGCAATGACAGGATGAGCAAAATGAAGATTATTGGTCCCAGCCAGTACCTTTTTCTGAATCGAATGAACTGCCAGAACTCCTTGAAGATTGAAAAACGCGAGAAAAAACTCATATATTATCCTTTCCTTTTATTCTAATTTTAAATCCTTCTCCAGCTTTCGTAGTGCGACCCTTTCAGGGTCGCTTAAGATTGCAGGTCAATCATTTCCGTAAAAGGCGGAGTGGTTGACAATCTTTTTTGTCAAGCAGTTCTATCGAACATGCTTGACCTACAGGATTTTACTCAGACAGTAAATGCCTATTTAATCCTGTGCAAATAATCTCTCATAGGAGAACTCCTCTTTAAGAGGAGCCATCTCCTTCTTATCTATTACGAAATTACCCATAATAAGGTAGTCCATCCCGGAGCGCATAAAGGAAAGATACGCTTCCTCCGGGGTGCAGACTATCGGCTCTCCTCTTAAATTAAAAGACGTATTTAGAAGAGCTGGACAGCCGGTCAGGTTAAAAAACTCTAAGAGCAGGTCATAAAAAAGCTGGTTTTCCTCTGTTTTCACGGTCTGTAGCCTGGCAGAACCATCTATATGAGTAACTGCCGGGATTTCCTTACTTTTCACCTGAAAAGTCAAAAGCATAAAAGGAGAAGGTCTATCTATCTCAAAAAAATCTTTTGCCTTCTCCCAGATAATGCTGGGCGCAAATGGTCTGAAACCTTCACGGTATTTTACTTTCTGGTTCACTCTATCTTTATTCTCTGCCTTTCGAGGGTCAGCCAAAATACTACGATTACCTAAGGCTCTAGGTCCAAACTCCATTCGACCTTGATACCAGCCAAGGATATTCTGTTCTGAAAGCAGTTTAGCGGTAATTTTAAGTAATTCAGATCGATTATATTCCCTATAAGGTATCCCTTTACTAATCAGAAAATCTTCTATCTGATTTTGAGAATATTCCGGACCTAAATAAGCATCTTTCCACACAAAATTCCTTGGATTATCTAAAAGAGAATAATAGATATAAGCCGCCACCCCCACTGCACCACCGGCGTCACTTGAACCAGGCTGGATAAATAGCTCCTCAACAGGCGTCTCTTTTAAAATCCTTGAATTAGCCAAGCAGTTCAAAGCAACACCACCAGCTAAACATAACTTTTTCAAACCGGTTTCTTTACATAAATTACTCGCCATCTTTAAAACAATCTCTTCAGTTACTTTCTGTAAACTCGAAGCGATATCTTTATGCAGTTTTTTGATCTCAGTCTCAGGTTTTCTGGGAGGGAAGCCAAATAATTTATCGAATCGACTACTGGTCATCTTCAAACCATAATCATAGGAGAAGTATCTCATATTCAATTTGAAACTCCCATCCTCTTTTAAATCAACCAGCTCTTTCATTATAAGGTCATAATAAACTGGCTTACCATAAGGAGCCAAACCCATTACTTTGTATTCTGCACTGTTTACTTTGAATCCTAAATAATAAGTGAAAGCACTGTATAAAAGCCCTAAGGAATGCGGGAACCTCATCTCATATAAAAGCTCGATTTGATTATCTTTACCTATCCCCCAGGCACCAGTTGACCATTCACCTACTCCATCAATGGTAAGTATACCTGCCTCTTTAAAAGGAGAGACTAAAAAACTGCTTCCCGCATGAGAGAGGTGATGCTCGATCATTAACACTTCACCCTCATAGTTCAGCTCTTTCCGGATTAAAGCAGGTATCCAGAGTTTCTCTTTTAGCCACATAGGGGTTGCCATTAAAAACGAGATGAAAGATTTCGGAAATGTGGCTAAATGCGAGTATAAAATCCTCTCAAATTTGATAAAAGGTTTCTCATAGAATCCTATATAATCAAGCTCCTTGGCAGATATATTTTCAGTGGAAAGGCAATAGTTTATTGCCCGTAGGGGAAAATTGGAATCGTGTTTAAACCGGCTAAACCTTTCCTCCTGAGCTGCTGCTACAATTTTCCCATCTTTAAGCAAGGCGGCCGCTGAATCGTGATAAAAAGCTGAGATACCTAAGATATACATTTAAAATTGCCTGCGAGCGTTTTCAAGGTTAATTTCTATCTTCTCTTTTTTTATCCAGTACGAATGTATCTTGAGAAAAGAAATTTTCTTACCTTTCCATTTTTTATTCAAAAGGTCTTTTCCTAAAAGACGGATTACTATGGAGAAAAACCCGATTACGATAAAATAAAAAAGGGTTAAGATGACTATTGCTTGTACATAGGCAACCTTCCTGGAAAAAGCCTTAATCCCGGACCAGAGTTTATTCAGAAAACTTCTCATAGAATTACCTCGAAAGGTAATATTAAAGCCAAAAGTATAATTGTCAAGACTTCCTTAATAGAAGATAGATTGATTGGAGAATAAATAGAGTAGGGGTTCAATCCGCCTCTGGCGGATGAACCCCTATAAAAAAGAAGATGGAGGTCTAAAGACCTCCGCTACAGGTATGGAGCATCGTCCGTGACGATGTTGCATCCTAAGGATGCACTCCATAAAACATAGTTTTATAAATCTCCTCCGCTATAATCCTGTGCCCTTCTTTGGTGGGGTGGCAGTGGTCGATAAATAACGATTCGTTTCCTCTTTGGTTAAAGGCAGAGACTTCATCCACTAAGGGAACATCATATTTCAAAGAAAGCTCTTTGAGTTTTTCCCGGTAGGCATTTTTTATCCTCAAAGATTGATAATCCAATTCCTTTGCTTTTTCTAACTCATTTTGTGCTTCCTCTAATTGCCCGGCATTTTTCAGGGTGATACCTAAGTTATAATGCAAGATCGGATATAAGGAATCCTGGGAAATCGCCTTTCTGAGAAGATTTTCTGCTACTTTATAATTCCCTTCTCTCCAGTATAAAACACCCAGGTTATTCAGATACACAAAATTGTCCGGTCCGAATTTGGATCCATAGGATTGAAAAATTAACCCCTTTTCATAGAATGCCTTGCTCGAGTCTATATTTCCCTGATCCTCATAAGCTGATTTAAAAACGGTGATCGAATACCAGTCGATTTTATCATAGACCTTGGCAAAATGTGCCCAGTCAATGCAGTAAGAGACCTTCCTTTTTAAAAGGGATTGGGTCTCATCTGCCATCACCAGCTCACCTTTTTCGTCTTTTAAGCTGGTGAAGACTTTAAACTGTAAACCAGAAGGCCATTCTAAGGGAACTGGAACATTTATCAAAACTATTTTTATATTGTTGTCTTTAGCAAATTTTATCATCTCCTCGATATTCTGATAATAATCTTCAGGTGAAACCCTGACTACCACCTCTTTTTTTTCTTTTTGTTTTTTCTCAAGAGAAGCTTTAACCGGAAGAATAAGCTCTTTTAGAAATCTATATGTGGCAAAATGGTTAAGAGTGCCCAGAAAACCAACCAATTGAGGATTTCTATTCATCAGCTCTTTATCCGAAATATAGCCATTTTGAGAGGCATCATTATTTCCGAAATAGACAATTATTAAATCAGGAGAGTATTTTAATCCATAATTCTTAAGATAGGTTAACCCCTGCAAGGAGGTATACCCGGAAACAGCCGCATTGATCAACTCAAATTTCTTATCTGGATTTTTTTGGTTTAAGATTTCAATTAATTGCTCCCCAAAAGCCTCTTCTCTATTATGTAATCCCAATCCAACTGGAGCAGAATCGCCTAATAAGAGTATTCTATAAGTGTTAGCTGGCTTTGGAATTGAAATCTCCGGACCTAAAAGTCCATCCGAATTGGTCTGAAAGATACCTTTGTGAACATTGGGTCTGAATTTCCAGAGGAGAAGAGGGTCTCTCTCTTGTACCCCTAAGAAACGGGAGAAAAGCTCCTGCTGCCAGAGCTTATTCTCCTTGATTAATTTCTCCTGGTCTGTGCTTTTAGCTATGAGATGAAACCCTGAGTCCAGAACCCTTAAGACTATCTCTATAAATAGAAAAAATAGAATTATAATGAACAGAGAAAAGAAAAGATATTTTAGCCTGGGAGTTAATCTTGACATAAATTTTATCTAAAACAAATCTTTGCACAAACTAAAAAACATACGGAAAATAAGGGATGGTTGATTAACTGTCAAGATAAGGAAAAAAGAAAATTAAAGAAGGAAAATGGAAAATGAAAATAGGAAAATCCACCTTAGACCGTGTGGAAACAATTATTTTGGTAGCCGCAGGCTTTAGCCTGCGAAATCGGAGGATTGAAATTCAATGAGTTACGCCCAAATGGGCAGCTACCATTTCAAAACATACTTTTTACACAATCTGACGTTAACTTCAACGTAGGTTAATATCCTTTTCCTGAGAATTCTGCTCGAAAATTTGTGGTTAAGATAAATATAATTGTGGGGACAGAATCCGCCTTGGGTGTGATTCTGTCCTTGTGGTTTTATAATCTTTTGGGGATACCGGTAATAAATGCTACTAACCAGACCGCCCAGGCATAGACTGAAAACCGGCTGAAAAGCTCCTGTGCTTTACCACGCTTTATCAATGCCAGTATTGCCCAGATAAGATG
>Ga0315289_10006964_pt1 | contig 16561 bp, 14 predicted proteins | sample YL17G11_40_MG_FD_203452 | JGI IMG/M metagenome (GOLD analysis project Ga0315289, IMG submission 203452) | Sediment microbial communities from Yellowstone Lake, YNP, Wyoming, USA - YL17G11_40 | ecosystem: Environmental > Aquatic > Freshwater > Lake > Sediment | place: USA: Wyoming | collected... | reverse complement strand
CTCCTGCTTCATGGCCTCGTCGTTTCTCTGCCGGGCCTCCAGGATAAGGCTCTCGGCCTTGACCATGGGGACGGCCTGGCCGAGGGGCTCGGTGTCGAGTTTATCCTTCCAGAACGTCACGGCCTCATCGGCGGCGTTGCGGGCCTGCTTCAGGTCGCCCTTGCGGAGGAGCGTCAGGGCCCGCTCGTAGGCGACGCGGATGCGCAAAGCCTGGGCGGCCTTGGCCTGGGCGGCCGCGGCGGCCGACGCGCCTTCATTGCCGGCCGCCTGGAGCGCCGCATCGGACAGCCGGTCGGCCTGCGCGAGGGCTTCCAGCGCCTCGCCGAACTTCCCGAGTTCGCGGTACGACAGGCCGACGACCAGGTACGCGTACCACTTGGCCGAGAGGCGATCGGACAAGCGGGTGTAATCCATGAAGGCCGTGATGGCGTCGTTGAGGAGGTCCTTGCGCGACCGCTCATTGGCGGCGGGCTTGTCGTCTTCGGGCAGGCACCAGCCGAGGTAATACGTGACCCAGGCCTCGTCATACTTGGTTTCGCGCTGGATCTGGCGCAACTGCCGCTCGGTGCCGGTGTTGGCGAACTTGTTGCGGTCGGCCACGCTCATGCGGTCGATGTCGGAGAGCCAGGCGACGGTTTCGGCGGCGATAGCCTTGTACTGGGCCATGCAGACTTTCAGGAGTTCGACCGCGCGGGCGCGATTGCCGCCGCGGCGGTCGGTTACTTCCAGCAGGTCCAGGTCGGTCTTCAGCCATTTCTGGAAGATGAGGTTCGACAGGACCAGCCGCAATTTGAGCACCTGGAGGCGCAGGCGGTTGCGTTCATCCTGCTTCTGGCCGATGGGGAGGGCGGCGATGGCCTGGTTGCCCTCGGCGATGGCTGCCTCGTAAAGCCCCTGCGCTTTCTCGAAGGCGGCGTCGCGCTCGCCCATCGTGGTGGCCGCCGCGCCCGTCTCCACCTCGAGCGCGGCCAGGGCGGCCTTGTCGGCGCCGGTCCCCGTTGCGGCCGCCGGGGTCGCCTGGGCGACCTGCGCCATGGCGGCGCCCAGTTTCTTCAGGTACGCCTTCTGGAGGGTCGTCAGGCCCCGGTCCTGGAGGCCCTTTAGGTATGGATCGCCGTTCACCTGGGCCAGCGCCGCGGCGGCGCAGGCGGCCAGCACCACTGCAACCGACCAGACCGAGACGTGCCGCGTGATTCGCATCAAGGCCCTCGCTATTGATACGGCACGGCAAACTGGATATTGGTGAATCGTGCGGCCACGGCCGCATCAAAGGCCCGGACGACCCATTTGTGCCTACAGCCCATCGTCGGGGAGATCAGGATGGGCGTCGTGGCCGCCACGCCCTGGCTCCGCTTGTCCTCGAGGGCCGACCGGAGGGCGGCGAAGTTCGACCCCAGGTTCTGCGTTTCGTTGAAGATGATGGAGACGAACTCGTTCTTGCCGTCGTCCTCCTGCTCGCCGCTGCGGCCGACGTTGAACAGTTCGATCTTCAGCCGCACCTCGGTCAACTGCTTCTCGCCGGGCACGGGGCCGGAACTCGTGGGCAGGTTGGTCGTCAGGAACCCCTCGCTCAGCGCGAACGAGGGCGTCAGGATGAAGAAGATCAGGAGGTTGAAGACGCAGTCGATCATGGGGGTCATGGGCGGCTGCATCTTGGCGGGTTCGGCGGGTTTCTTGAATTTCATGCGTGCATCCTCGCTTCGCTCGTCCGGCGTCAGGGACTTACTGGCGTGGAAGGCGCGCGGCTTACGTGCCGCCGCGGGCCTCGTCTTTCTTTTCGATTTCCGTGGTGATCCACCAGCCCTGGATCTGGGCGGCGCCGGCGGCCAGCATGACGCGGGCGACGTCCTCGTACGGCACGTCGGCGTCGGCCCGCAGGATGACGTTCATGATGCGGCCCACGGCTGACTCTTTCAGTTGCTTCAGATGCTCCGTCAGTTCCGGCGGCGTGAAGGGCCGGTGGAACACAATGATCTCGCCCGCCCCGTCCTTGTTCTTGATGTTGATGACGACGTTGCGGAACTCGGTGTAGTCCTTCGTGGTGGCTGTCGTCGACAGAGGCAGCACGACCTCCTCGGTCTCCAACTGGGCGAACTGGCTCGTCAGGATGAAGAAGATGAGGAGGTTGAAGACCATGTCGATCATCGGCGTCATATTGAGGCTGACGGTGCAGAGGCTCTTGGTCTTGGCGATTTTCATGTCCGGACCCTTTCGCTCGGTGCGGCGGCCCGCCTGGGCGGGACCGTCAGGCGGCGGAGGGCTTGAAGTTGGCCAGGAGTTCCTCGGCCACCAGCGCCGCCTCCATCGACAACTGCTCGATGCGGCTGCGGAAGATGCCGTAGGCCGCCAGCGCCGGGATGGCCACGATCAGCCCGCAGAAGGTGGACACGAGGGCCACCATGATGCCGCCCGCCAGGTCGGCCGGGTTGGCCTTGCCGCCGCGGGCCTCGATCGTGCCGAAGGCCACCATCATGCCGTAAATCGTGCCCCACAGGCCGAGCATCGGGGCCACGTTGCCCAGGAGGTTCAGCCACTCGATCTTGCGGTACAGCCGGGCCGTGCGCTCGCCGGTGGCGTCTTCCATGGCATTTTCCATGGCATCGTAGCCGTTGGCGGCCTCAATCAGGCCGGCGTGGACGACGGCCGAGACGAACGACGGGTCGTTCTGGCAGAACTCCAGGGCCTCGCGGAACCGCCGCTCGTCGAACATCGTCTTGACCTGCGCCACCGACAGTTCCGGCACCAGCACCGACCGGCGGATGGTGATGCAGTGTTCGACGATCAGGGCGATCGAGGCCAGCGAGCAGGCGAAGATCGAAATCATGTCGAAGAACCCGATCGGGTCGAACGCGGTCTGCCCAAATGTGGCCACGCTGAACATCCACATGAGCGACCGCGGCTGCGCCTTAGCCGCCTCCTCGGCCAGGGCCGGCACGCTCATCGCCAGCAGGACCCCGGCCGCCGACACCATCCAGAAAAGCATTCGCTTCTTCATGTGCTCCGACTCCTTCAAGATTGGCCCTCAAACCCGTGCCCCTGTGCGTCTCCCGTGGGGTACCCCGGGCCGCGCGCCATCGCGCGGCCGCAATAGCCCGATTGTCGAGGCGCCGCCGCCGCGTGCGGCGCGCCGCCCCCCGTGCGGGCGGCCGTCAGCCGCCCAGGCGGATCAGTTGACGCCTGGCCCGTTCCGCGCCGGGCGTGCCGGCGTAGCGGGTCGCTGCTTCGCTGTAAACCTTGCGGATTTCCTCCTTCGGCGCCTTGAGGGCCTCAAGGGCCTGGCCGGCGTACCACAGGGCCTCGGCGGTGCGGCTCTTGTCCTTGGCCGGGTAAAGAATGGGGAGGCGCATGAACTCCAGGGCCGCCTCCTCGTTCTGGCCGCGCTCCTTCAGGATCCGGCCGCGCCAGAACGCCACGTCGTCGGGATGCTCCGCAGCAAGGGCCTGGGCCGCCGCCTCGAGTTTCGCGGACGCCTTGTCAATGTCGCCGGCGGCCACCAGCAGTTCAATCTGCTTGAGCATCGCCGACTGCCGCGTCCGCCCGTCCTTGCTGGCCAGCATGGGTTCCAGGAAGGGCAGGACGTCCTCGGGATTGCCCTCGAGCATCAGGAGCAACACCCTGAAGTTCTGGAGTTCGGCCGCGTACGGCTTGCCGGCGGCCAGGCGCATCGCGTCGGCGACCTTCTTGAGCATCAGGCGGTTGGCGTCGTGGGCGTCGTCGGCCGGGAGGGGCAGTTTCAGGCCGGCCACCAGTTTCGGCGACCCGCGCGCCAGTTCCAGGTAGGCGTCCAGCGCCTCGACGGTCCGGCCGGAATCGGCGTACAACTTGTACAGGCGCGCCTGGATGAGGATCCGGAGCCATTGCGGCACGCGGCCGGCGCCCAGCATGCCCCGGTACGTCTTTTCGGCGTCGGCGAAGCCCTGGGGCTTGCCGCCGAGGCCCTCGGCGTAGGCATCCTCGGCCCGGGCCAGGTCCGGGAAGGCGTCGGCCTCGATCTTGGCGATGTCGGCCAGGGGCACGGTGCGCGGGGTGCCGGCCACCTCGATGGTGATGCCGTCGGTCCCGAGGCCGGTGATCTTTCCGCTGTGCCCGATGCCCTTGTGGGTGCGGATCTTGTCGGCCTGGGCGGTCGCCGAAAGCGCCGCCGCCAGCGCCGCCGCCAGGATGGCCGCGACGATCTTATTGAGACAGGGTCGCAAGGTCCTGCTCCGAAACGAACTTGTAATTTCCGTGGTTCTCTTCCGCGATCTGCTTCAGGACCGTTTCGCCGGTCTTATAGAGGAAGCCGATGGTGTGAACGGTGACCTTGCCGCCGACGTTCAGGCGTTTCGCGAGGTCGATGATGGCGCGGTCGAACTCGCCGTCCGTCAGGAGGTAAACCAGGTCGGGCTTGCAGTCAAAGGCCCGTTCGAGGGCCTTCGACGGGTCGGTCTCGCCCTGGGCGATGACGCCGTCGATGAACTCAAAGGCCAACTGCTTGTTGCGTTCGGTGCCGTTGACGAGCCGCCGCGTGGGCATCTCGACGGGCGGGCCGGAGGAATAGAAGATGACGTGGAACTCCTTGGACTCGCCCAGTTCGCCGATGGACCGCTTCAGTTCGTACTTCACGAAGTCGATGGAGTCGGTCATGCTGCCGGAGCGGTCGACGACGTAGACGATCTTGACGACCTCCTCGGTCTCGCCGCCGACGCCGAAGAAGCCGCGGCCGCGCTGGCCGAGGCCCTCGAACCCGCCGAGTTCCTTGCCGCCGCCGCCCACGCCGATGACCTCCAGTTGCTCCAACTTGTTCGAGGCGACGTCGGGGAACGGGTTCTGCGTAAACGGCCGGACGATGCTGGTGGGATTCGGCCTCAACTTGCCGCGCGACTGCTGCAACTTCTGGTCCTGCTTCTGGCGCTTCTCGGTCTTGTGCTTCTGCTCGGAGATGACGCCCGACTTGTAATCGAAGACCGGCGGCGGCGTCTCCTGCGCCCACGCCATGTAGCAGGCCAAAATGACCACGGCCACGTGCAACAGCACGCTCGTGCCCCAACTGGGCACGTACAGGGCCATCCAGCCCATGACGGTGTCCATGCCGCCCTGGGGCTCCTCTTCTTCCTGCTGCTCCTCGCCCTCCTGCGCCGCGGCGGGCCCCACCGGGGCCGCAACGACGGCCTCCGGTTCCGGCGCCACCGCCGCGACGGTCCCCGGCACTTCGGTCGGCTGGGCGTCCGCCGGAACGGTCGTGGGCTGGTTACAGTGCGGGCAGGCGACTTCAGCGCCCGGCGGTTCGTTGACGGTCAGGCGCTTTCCGCATTTCGAACAAGGAAACCTGAAGGCCATGCTGCACCTCCCTGGGCCGACTCCGGACGTATGTTAGAGACAGAAAAACGGATTGTCAACCGTTTGCCGCGTGTGACAGCCCTCTTCCCCCGCCCCTTCCACCTACAAGTACGGATGAGACTGCCGGTCGTTCGAAGAAAAATCGCACGCCGCGCGGTTGCTCAAAAGAGGACAAGCGGGCACGCCCGCGAGGCCTTGCGACCGCACCAAACCGAAAGGCGGAACAACAGAATTTGCGCCGCCGCCAGTGAGTGTCTCAAGTTTCAGCCCTCCGCCGTCCGATGAGAACTAGGACCTTGACACGTTACGGGACATCGCGTCATACTAGGCAGAGTGAAAATGCCGGGCAACGCCGGATAGACTCCGAACTCTCTTTAGGAGAACGCCATGAGAAAGTTACTGGTCTGCGTGCTGACGGTCGCCTGGGCGACCGCGATCATCGGCTGCGGCGATACGGGCACCAAGACGGACACCGAGAAGGAATTCCTGAAACTCTCCAAGCAGTACTCCGCCCGCTTCTACGAGAAAATGACGACCCAGGCGGAAACCATGCAGCCCGTCCAGGTCACCGCCGAAGCCGCCCGCATCTGGGACGAAGTCTTCAGCCCCCACAAGCCCGTCTTGACCAAGCGGGTCCAGGAAATCCTGAACGACCTCGACACCTGCCCGCCCCTCCAGGAGGACCTGTATAACGAGGTCGCCTCCGGCGCACGCGTCGAGCCTCCGGCCGACCAGCCCCAGGGCATCGTCCTGAAGCAGTTCCTGTGGAACCCCATCGGCGCCGCCCAGATGGGCCTGAACAACTGGCTCGCAGGGCTGTTGCAGCAGCAGTCCTTCGGCATGCGGTCCGTCATGGCCGCCAACGCCCCGATGTTCTGGGAAACCACGGACCGCACTATCGACCATCCGAAACTGGTCCTGCGGCAAGGCCCGATGATCTACGCGGTGGACCTGACGCGCAAGGACGACTACTACCAGGTGGACAAAATCCGGTGGCTGCGGCCCAAGTCGATGGGCCCGGTGGTGATGCCGACCCCGCCTGCGGACGCCCAACCGCCCGCCGCGCCGGGGACCCTGCCCGCCGCGCCGGGGACCCTGCCGCCTGCGGCGGGGACCCTGCCGCCGGCCCCGACGCCGCCGGCCCCGACGCCGCCGGCCCCGGCAACTCCGCCGGAGAAAGCCCCCGCAAAGGGCTAAGCATCCAGGCTACTGAAAATCCGGGCGAGCGTTCCGCCTCCAGGCGGGATGCTCGCCCTTTTTGTCACGGGTCAACTTTCCTTCGTCATTTGCCGCTTGCCGTTCACGTGCCACAACCTGCCCGCCTTGGCGGGGCCTGCCCGCCTTGGCGGGGCTTGCCGGCAACCCGTGATCCTGTAGGCGGTGCCGGCCCCGGCGAAACGGGACCTCACCCGCCGACAATGCCGGCCAGGTCCTTCTCGGCAACAAACTTGTACTCTCCGCCGTTGTCGGCGGCGATCTTCGTCAGGATCTCCCGCCCCCCATCGTACAGAAATCCGATGGTGTAGACCCGCACCTTGCCGCCGACGTTCAGCCGCTTGATGAGATCGATAACCGCCCGGTCGAACTCGCCGTCGGTCAGCAGGTAGATGAGGTCGGGCTTTGCGGCAAAGGCCCGTTCCAGGGCCTGGCTGGGGTCGGTCTCGCCCCGTGCGATGACCCCGTCGATGAACTCAAACGCCAGGCCGCGGTTACGGTCCGTGGCGGGCACCAGCCGCCGCGTCGGCATCTCCACGGACGGGCCGGACGAAAAGAAGATGACGTGAAACTCGTTCTCCGCCGCCAGGTCCGACAGGCTCCGCTTGAGTTCCAACTTCACGATGTCGAGCGAATCGGTCATGCTGCCGGAGCGGTCGACCACGTAGACGATCTTGCTGGAGTCTTCCTGGGAAGGCTTCCTCCATTCCTTGAAGACGCCGCGATCGTTGCCGAGGTCAAACCCGCCTTCCTCCGGCAGCCCAGAGCCGGTGCCGATGGGAACCAGTTCCCCCCCCTTCTCCCGGCCGACGCCCGGAACCGGGTTATCGAGGCGCGGCGTGATGCTGGCGAAGCCCGGCTTGAGTTTGCCGCGACCTTCCGTCTGGGGCCGGCCGGTCTTCGGGCGGTTCTCGACCGGCGGCCGCGGGCGCATCGGGTGCGGCTGTAAGGTCGGGCCCGCCAAGACCTCCGGCGATTCCGCCGCCGGGCCCAGGAAGAACGCGCCCAGGAGCACAGCCGCCACGTGCAGCAGGAGGCTCGTCCCCCAGGTGGGCACGTACAGGGCCAGCCAGCCCAGGAGCGAATCGGCAACCGACTCGCGCGACAGTTCGATGGAAGCCTCAACGGCAGAGGCGGCAGGCGGACGGCGGAAGGTATCTTCGCAAGCCATGGCGGCTCCTCCTCCCGGGATCGGCGTCACCCGGGTGTCGTGGTGGGATGAAATCCCGACTCACCGCTGCCCAGTACGGGCCCGTACGGGCAGGCGCCCGCGCGGTTGTCACACAGGCATCAACCACCTATCTGTACGGAAGCCCCGAGGCGCCGTTTCGCGAAAACGGACAATATTCGCCCCGCCGTCTTTTGCTTGCACGTCCGGCGCTTGTGCGGCAAGAATGTGCCGTCGGCATCGCAAAGCCGTTCGAGCCTGCCGCGGCCTGCCCGCCTTGGGTGGGGAAGCGGCAGGGAATCTTGAATCGGGAGAGAAACATGGCCGAGGCCACGTTCGCCCTGGGAATCGATTACGGCACCGAGTCGGCCCGCGCGCTCCTGGTGGACGTGGCCGACGGACGCGAGGCCGCCACCGCCGTCTACCCCTACTCCAACGGCGTCATCACCGAGCGCCTGCCCGCCGCACGCACGCGCCTGCCCGCCCACGACTGGGCCCTCCAGGACCCGGAGGACTACCTGCGGGCCCTCGACGCCACCGTGCCGGCGTGCCTCAAGGCGGCGGGCATCCGCGGCGACCAGGTCATCGGCATCGCTACGGACTTCACGGCCTGCACGATGCTGCCCGTGCGGCGGGACGGCACGCCCTTGTGCATGCTGCCGGAGTTCCGCGCCCAGCCGCACGCCTGGGTCAAACTGTGGAAGCACCATGCCGCGCAGCCCGAGGCCGACCGCGTCAACGAGACCGCCCGCCGCATGAAGGAGCCGTGGCTCGAGCGCTACGGCGGCAAGATCTCCAGCGAGTGGTTCTTCCCGAAGGCCCTCCAGATCCTCCAGGAAGCGCCGCAGGTGTACGCGGCGGCCGACCGCCTCATCGAGGCCGCCGACTGGATCATCTGGCAACTCTGTGGCCGCGAGACCCGCAACCTGTGCACCGCCGGGTACAAGGCCATCTGGTCGAAGCGCGACGGGTTCCCGCGGAAGGAATTCTTCGCGGCCCTGGACCCGCGATTCGCCGACGTCGTCGACTCCAAGATGTCGCGCGACATCCTCGCCCTGGGCGCACGGGCCGGCGGCCTGACGGAGCCGATGGCTGCGCGCCTGGGCCTGAGGGCCGGCACGGCCGTGGCCGCCGGAAACGTCGATGCCCACGTGGCCGTCCCCGCGTGCACCGTTACCGGCCCGGGCAAGATGGTCATGATCATGGGCACGAGCATCTGCCACATGGTCTGCAGCACGGCCGAGCGGCACGTGCCCGGCCAGTGCGGCGTGGTGGAGGACGGCATCCTGCCGGGGCTGTACGGGTTCGAGGCGGGGCAGTCGGCCGTCGGCGACATTTTCGCCTGGTTCGTCCGCACCGCCGTGCCCGGTTCGTACCAGACGGCCGCGCGGCGCCGCAAGATGGGCGTGCACGACCTCCTGGCCGAGAAGGCCGCCGCGTACAAGCCCGGCCAGACCGGCCTGCTGGCCCTGGACTGGTGGAACGGCAACCGCAGCGTCCTGGTGGACGCCAACCTCACGGGCCTGATGCTCGGCATGCACCTGGGCACCCGGCCGGAGGAGATGTACCGGGCGCTCTTGGAGGCCACGGCGTTCGGCACGTACAAGATCATCCGGACGTTCGAGGCCGGCGGCGTGCCCATCGAGGAGATTTACTGCTGCGGCGGCTTGCCGGAGCGGAACGACCTCCTGATGCAGATTTACTCCGACGTGAGCGGCCGCTCGTTCAAGATCGCCCGCAGCGCCCAGACCTGCGCCCTGGGGAGCGCGATGCACGGCGCCGTGGCCGCCGGAAAGAAGGCCGGCGGCTACGACACCATCCAGGAAGCCACCCTGCGCATGGCCGGGGTGCGCGACAAGACCTACCAGCCCAACGCCGAGGCCCACGCGGTGTACGAGAAGATCTTCGCCGAGTACGACCTGCTGCACGATTACTTCGGCCGCGGGGCCAACGACGCCATGAAACGCCTGAAGGCCCTCAAGGGCGTGGAGTAGCGGGTTTTCGGCATAAACGTGGGGCCGCCAAACGTCGATGATACCAGGCAGGCTGTCAGGGGCAGGCTATGAACGTTCAGAAATTCAAGGCCCCGCTGCTGCGATTCTGGCACGGGTGGGTCAAGCCATTCCTGGTGGTGCTCATCGTGTTGGGCGCGGTCCGTTCGGCCGTGGCGGACTGGAACGACGTGCCGACCGGCTCGATGAAACCCTCGATCCTCGAGGGCGACCGCATCCTGGTCGACAAACTCGCGTACGACCTGAAGGTGCCCTTCACCTCGTGGCGGCTGGCCCGCTGGGCCGAGCCCGCGCGCAGCGACATCGTCGTCTTCTTTGAACCCCTGCGCGAGCAGCGGTACGTCAAGCGCGTCGTCGGACTGCCGGGCGACGTGGTTGAACTGCGCCGGAACCGCCTGCTCATCAACAGCCGGGAGGCCGAGTACCAGCCGCTGGGCAGCCAGCCGGACGGGGCCGTGCTGGTGGGCGAGGACCTGGGCGGCCGGATGCACCCGCTCGTGCTGACGCCCGGCGCGCGCTCGCGGTCTTCCTTCGGCCCGGTGACGGTGCCCGAGGGCCGGTACTTCCTGATGGGCGATAACCGCGACCTGAGTTTCGACAGCCGCCACTTCGGGTTCGTCGAGCGCGACCGCATCGTCGGCCGCGCGACCCGCATCGCCCTCTCGCTCGACCCATCGCGGTGGCACTGGCCGCGGTGGGAGCGGTTCTTCGAGAAGTTGCCGTGAGCCTGGCGCACGCGGAGATTCGCTCGGGAACCGACTCGGGGCGGTTATCCGGGATTCCAGATCTGCGATTTCAAATTTCAGATCTGCGATTTCAAATTTCAGATCTGCGATTTCAGATCTGAGATTTCAGATTGGAGATTTCAGATTGGAGATTTCAGATTCCAGATTTCAGATCTCAGGTGCCGAATGCGACCCGCCCGGCGCACGCTGCCCGGCCGCCCGTTGCTTCCTCGCCTCTTCAACGACGCGGTCGATCTTGTCGAAGAACTCCCGGGCGCTCTTGCGGTCCTGCGCCCACCGCCGGGTCTTGTCCGTCAGGTATCGCTGGCCGGGAATCTCCGAGTTCTGAAGACTGTCGGCCCACGCGCGGACCTGCCGGGAGATTGACTCGGCCAATGATTTCAGATCTGAGATGGATTTCAGATCGGCAAAGTGCGGCAGCCGCTCCGCCAACAGCAACATGGACCGCACTTCGCCGGCCGAGCCGCGCGCGATGTAAAGGAACGTCAGCAGTTCCTGCGTCGTGCCGCGTTCGAACCCCTCGGCGATGTTGTTGCCGACCGAGATCGCCGCCCGCTGCATCTGGCTCCGCAGGTCTCCCTTGTACGCAAACGCCTTGTGTTCGGTGAGCGCAAAGACCCGCTCGCACAGTTGCATGCCGGCCTGCCAGACGGGGAGATCCTCGAAGCGGGTGTATTTCACAGCCGCCCCCTAACTGTAATGGTCCCCGAATCTCAAATCTGGAATCTCAGATTCCAAATCTGCAATCTCAGATCTCAAATCTGAAATCTGAGATCTCAAATCTCAGATCTCAAATTTGAAATCTCAGATCTCAAATTTGAAATCTCAGATCTGAGATCTCAAATGCCCGTCTAAGATACCCGATTCCAGCCATGCCAATCAAGGGCCGCCTCACCGCCCGGCCGCAACGCGCCGCCCCTGCGGAAACGCCTTTCCACCCCGCCGCGCGCCAAGAACGTCTTTCCTCCCCCGCCGCGCGGCACGTTGCACCCCCTCCGCCGCATCAAGAAACGTCTTTCCTCCCCGCCCGCGCGCCGGTAGAGTGGTGCGGCGAAGGCGCACCGGTATGGCCGGGGAGGCGACCCCTTGCTCGAAACTCTGCGAAAAGAAGTCTGCTGGGCCAACCAGCAGTTGCCCAAAATGGACCTCGTGGCCTGGACAAGCGGCAACGTCTGCGGGCGCGACCCCGAGACGGGCCTGGTGGTCGTCAAGCCCTCGGGCGTCCTCTTCGAGGAACTTACCCCCCAGAAACTCCTCGTCGTGGACCTGGGGGGCCATGTCATCGAGGGCAGCCTCAAGCCCAGCGTCGACACCGCCACCGCCCTCTACATCCTGGAGCACATGCCCGAGGCGAGCGCCGTCATCCACACCCACTCGCGCTACGCCACGGCGTTTGCGGCCCTCGGCCAGGGCATCCCCGTGTACCTGACCGAGCACGGCGACGCGTTCGGCATCCCCATCCCGTGCGGCCGGTACGCCAAGATCGGCGGCACGGAGGTGGGCCAGGAGGTCGTCCGGGTCCTGAAGGAAATCAAGATGCAGTGCCCGGCCGTGCTCATGCAGAACCACGGCGTCTTTGCCGTGGGCACGAGCGTCCAGGGGGCGCTGAAGACGGCCGTGGTGATCGAGGACATCGCACGCACGGTGCACCTGGCGATGGCCATCGGCCAATCCATTCCGATTCCGCCCGAGGAGGCGCACCGGCTGTACACCGTGTACCACACGAAGTACGGGCAGAAACCCGGCGGAGGATTTGAGTAGGCGCCGCGCGAAGTTTAACCGCGGAGAACGCGGAGAGCGCAGAGAAAGCCAAGACCAGGCGCGCAACCAGAAAACACAGCGGCGACCTCTTCCTTGCTGTTCTCTGTGTCTTTCATCTCAGTTACCCTCTGCGTTCTCTGCGCTCTCTGCGGTAGAATCGAACGTCAGGAGACGCGCCAATGGCCGACAAGTTCCGGACCGAAAAGGACACCCTGGGCCAGGTCAAGGTCCCCGCCGCCGCCTACTGGGGCGCCCAGACGCAGCGGGCCGTCGAGAACTTCCCCATCTCGGGCCTGCGGGCGCACCCGGCCCTCATCCGCGCCATGGTGTGCGTGAAGGCCGCCGCGGCCCGCGCCAACGCCGGCCTGGGGAAACTCGACAAGAAACCCGCCAAGGCCATCGAAGAGGCGTGCCGCGAGGTCCTGGGCGGCAAACTCCTGGACCAGTGGGTCGTGGACGTGTACCAGGCCGGCGCGGGCACTTCCTTTAACATGAACACCAACGAGGTCCTCGCCAACCGCGCGAACGAAATCCTCGGGCTGCCCCTCGGCTCGTACAAGCCCGTCCACCCGAACGACCACGTCAACATGAGCCAGTCGACCAACGACACGTTCCCGACGGCCATGCAGGTGGCGGCCGTGCGGCAGGGCGCCGCCGTGGCCGAGGCGGCCGAGTGCCTGGCCGATGCCCTTGCGGCCAAGGGGCAGGCGTTCGACGCCGTCGCCAAGAGCGGACGCACGCACCTCCAGGACGCCGTGCCCGTGCGCCTGGGCCAGGAGTTCATGGCGTGGTCGCTGGCGGTCCATCGCGGGGCCGAGCGGCTGCTGGCCGCGCTGGACGAGTGCAAGGAACTGCCGCTGGGCGGATCGGCCGCAGGCACGGGCCTGAACACCCATCCCGACTTCGCCGCGGCGGCCGTCGAGCAACTGTCGGAGATGGCGGACCTGGAACTCGTGCCCGCCGAGGACCTGCGGCAGGCGATGCAGTCGATGGCCCCGATGGGGGCCGCCAGCGCCGCGCTGCGGGCCCTGGCGCTTGAACTTATCCGCATATCCTCCGATATTCGCCTCCTGGCCAGCGGCCCGCGCACGGGCCTGGCCGAAATCCGCCTGCCCGCCGTCCAGCCCGGCTCCAGCATCATGCCCGGCAAGGTCAACCCCAGTTTGGCCGAGTGCCTGGGCATGGCGGCCATGCAGGTCGTGGGGAACGATGCGGCCGTGGCCCTGGCGGTGCAGGCCGGGCAACTGGAACTGAACGTCTTCATGCCCCTGATGGCCCACAACGTCCTTTCGAGCATGGAGATCCTCGCCAACGCCATGACGGCGTTCACCGTGCGGTGCGTGCGCGGCATCGAGGCCGACGAGGAGCGCTGCCGCGCGTACTTCGAATCATCCGTGGGCCTGGCGACGCTCCTGAATGAGCATATCGGCTACGCCAAGGCCGCCGAGGTGGCCAAGGAATCCGTCAAGACCGGCAAGACCCTGCGCGAACTCATCCTGGAGAAGGGCCTGATGAGCAAGGCCGAACTCGCCAAGGCCCTCGACCCGAAGCGCGTGACCGAGCCGAACGGGCCAAGGCAGCCGTAGCGGCGCAAGAGGTGGGTTTAACCGCAAAGAACGCAAAGAGCGCAAAGAAGGACAATGCTATGTGAAGAAAATGATCCTTACCTTGAGACTGTAGTGGGGCTACCGGGCCGGGCTTGTGGATCCGTTCAGCCTGAAAGGCTGAGACGTAACAGCCCGGGGCGACGCCCAGGGTAAACGTTGCCGATACCGGTTTGCCGTCATATTCTGTTTTTTTGTGAGCCCTGAAAGGGCGCAACGGGGGGTGACTATGCCGCAATCACTGGCAAGAATTCTCGTACACCTGATTTTCAGCACCAAGGACCGTGCGGCCGTTCTGGCCCCCGCCGTGCGGCCAGAACTACAGGCATACTTCGTGGGAATCCTGGCCAACCTGGATTGCCCATGCCTGGAAGTCGGCTGTGTTGCCGACCACGCCCACCTGCTGTTTGTTCTGCACCGGACGCTCTCGGCCGCCAGGGCGGTTGAAGAGGTTAAGAAGGGGTCCTCGAAGTGGCTGAAGACGCGCGCCCCGGCCATGCGGAACTTCCACTGGCAGAACGGCTACGGTGCGTTCTCGGTCAGCCCGTCGAGCGAGGGCCGCGTCCGGGCGTACCTCCTGAACCAGGAGGCGCACCATAGGAAGGTGACGTTCCAGGATGAGTTTCGGGAATTCCTGCATCGGCACGGTGTGCCCTTTGACGAGCGTTACGTATGGGACTGACCGTCGCGCCCTTTCAGGGCTGAACGGAGGAAAAAGGGGGGCATGGGCGCCCCACAACCCTGGGCGTTGCCCAGGGCTGTTACGTGCCAGCCCCTTGGGCTGAACAAATGAAGATGAGCAGGCGGAACTGTGGTTTCGTTACCCCGGTGGCGTTGCTACCGTCTCCTTACTTTGCGCTCTTTGCGGTTAGCGGTCCGGCTGATAAGTCGCGAAGCGAAGCGGCATCGGCAATCGTACAATAGCATGTGGCAGCCGCACAATCCCTGGAGGTGACTCCATGATGGTCCGCGAACCAGGTCTGGCGGGCAGTTGGTATCCAGCGGGGCGGGAGGCGTGCGTCCGGGCGATCGAGGCCCTGCGCCCCAAGCAGACGCCGCCCAGTACGGGCGGGCGTACTGGCCCGGAGGGGCTGCCCGAGCGCCCCGTGGCCGGCATCGTGCCGCACGCGGGCTGGTCGTTCTCCGGGGCGACCGCGCTGGCGGTCTTCGACGCCATCAGGAGCCGCAGGACGCCCAAGACGTTCGTCCTCCTGGGCTTCTGCCATCGGCGGCGGCTGGCCCGCAGCGCGGTGTTCCCGGAGGGCGGCTGGGACACGCCGCTGGGGCTGGTCGAGGTCGATGCCCGCCTGGCCGGCGAGGTCCTCGCCCGCGCCCCGGACCTGGCCGATGAGAACCCCGGGGCCCACGTGGATGAGAACAGCATCGAACTCCAGGTGCCGTTCATCCGGCACCTGTTTCCGGAGGCCCGTATCGTGCCCATCGCCGTGGTGCCGAACGAGAAGGCCGTGATGCTCGGCCGCATCATCGGGCAGGTCATCGCCGGCCTCGAGGCCGACGCGGTGTGCATCGGCTCGACCGACCTGACGCACTACGGGGCGCCCTACGGGTTCGCGCCCAAGGGCTTCGGGGCCGCCGGCATCCGCTGGATGCGCGACGAGAACGACAAGCGGATGATCGACCTGATGGAGCGCCTGGACGCGGAGGCCGCCGTGCCCGAGGCGCAGGCGAACTCAAACGCCTGCGGCCCTGGCGCCGTGGCCGCCACCCTGGCGGCCGCCAGGGAACTCGGGGCCGCGCGCGGCCACGTGGTCCAGTACACCACCTCCTATGATGTGATGCGCCGCGAGATGGGCCGCGAAGATGCCCAGGCGGCCGTCGGGTATGCGGGCGTGGTGTTCTGAGGGGCCGCTTGCCGCCCAGCCGCGCTGCCCGAAACAGCAAACACCAAACCGCAATGCCTAATCAAAAACCAAACCGCAAACGGCAAACCCACCGGGCGCGGGTCCGGCGAACAGTGGCTGATTGCCCCGCGCCTTCGCCGTTTGGCCTCTTGGCGTTTGATTAGTCATTGCCGTTTGCGGTTTGTCGTTTCACCTGTCGTCTCGCTCGTCATTTCGCTTCGTGCTTGACACTCCCAGCGGCCTCCCGTACCTTTACGCCGCTGTGCGGGTCTTGCCCATGGGGGTCAGCGCATGTCGTGGCCGAACCGGATTACGGTCCTGCGGATCCTGCTGGTGACGCCGTTCATTCTGCTCCTGCTGAATGCGGCGGACAGCCCCCTGTACCGGTACGGGGCGTTGGCGCTGGCGGTGTTCGTGGGCGTGTGCGATGCGGCCGACGGCATCCTCGCCCGCCGCACCGGAAGCGTCACAAAGTTCGGCTCCCTCCTCGACCCGCTGGCGGATTACGCGTTCATGATCGGCGCGCTCGCGATCCTGTCGATGCGGAACATCCTCTCGACGGACCTCGACATCCGGCTGCCCTACTGGGTTTCGGTGACGCTCATCGGGCGGATGCTCTTCATGCTCGTCGGGATCGTCATCGTGTACCTGCTGGCGGGCTTCGCCCAGGGCATGCCGACGGCCATCGGCAAAGCGGCGACCGTCATGCAGTTCGTGGTGGTCGCCCTCATGTGTGCCGCGCCCGACGTTGTCCCGCTCTGGCCGCGCGCCATGCCCGTGGTCCTGCACGTGCTCTGGGGCATCACGGTCCTGCTGGGCGTCGTCTCGTGGCTGGGGTATGTCCGGACCGGCTCAAAGATCCTGACGGCCGGCG
>Ga0315289_10006961_pt1 | contig 16566 bp, 13 predicted proteins | sample YL17G11_40_MG_FD_203452 | JGI IMG/M metagenome (GOLD analysis project Ga0315289, IMG submission 203452) | Sediment microbial communities from Yellowstone Lake, YNP, Wyoming, USA - YL17G11_40 | ecosystem: Environmental > Aquatic > Freshwater > Lake > Sediment | place: USA: Wyoming | collected... | reverse complement strand
CATAACGTAAACTTCATACCGCATCCCATCCACTCTTTCTTTGCGGATGAGGAAAAGCAGATGGAGATTAAATTGATGTTGTGTAATTAACTGGGTTAATCAAAAAATTGAATCTGACAAAGTCAAGATAATCAATAAATGCTTTTTCACTTGCTCCCTCACATATTAAAACATGATCTGCAAAAAAAGCACAACATCTTTCTGAGTTTAACCATAATAGATACCGTATGGCCTCTTCTTCCATTTTAGTGATTTTATCTGTACCTTCTATCATTTGTCTAATTTTGGTCTTTGTTGGTTCAGGACAAGTAGTATCGCCTAATTTTCCTTTAAGACATTGAACAAGTTCATTATTTTCTTTAAGTATTTTTTCCCTTGCTTCTTCTGACACTTGATAACTTTTAGTAACGCCCTTTTCTCTTTTCAATTTAATTAATGATGAAATATCTTCAATATTTTTACTTACAAAAAAAGGTGAGTGAGTAGAAACAATAATTTGTTGATTTTCTTCTGACGATAATGATTTTAGACTGTAATTTAGAGACTCTTGTTGAGATGGATGTAAAAAAGCTTCAGGTTCTTCAAATAAAATCAAAGTTAATTCCGGATCAAATTCTTTCTTCTTAAATTCTTTTTTTTCTATATAATGTGAAGAAAGTCTTAGCATAGTGTATATCAGATGTCTTTGGAGTCCTTGCCCAAGATTATTTACATTTATATCTGCATCTAAATTTTTATCGATTGTATGATGAGTTATTAGATTTTTTATTATATCTTCTGGTTGAATTGCGTTGATTTCTAAATTAAATTCGACTTCCCACTCTTTTAAACTTTCATTAAGTTCTTCTTTAAACTTATTTAATGAAAAACCATCTTTTGATGCTTCGTCTTTAAATTTTTTATTAAATGTATCGAATGCTATATTTAATTCAGAGTAGGATGAGCTTTTTTTTACAACTTTATCCATTACAAAAGTAATTATGTCTCTTAGAGGCGACGGCCCAGATAATTTCATGGTTTCGTCGGCTTTTGTTACTTCAGGAATGTAAATTATTTTACCCAATTTTGATTGCCCTTTTGTTTTCCATCCATAAAATAAATTATCTGATAATTTTCCATTTTCATAACCATACAAATTACTTTGATTTGTCGCGGCTTTTTCTTCTGATTTAAGATATTTTCTTATTTTTAATAAGTTTCCAGGATTTTGGTACTCTTTGCGTAAATTATTAAATTCATCCTCCGTTAATAGGTATTCAATTTCGATCCAACTTTCTTTATCATCAGTTTCAAACTTTGGAAAATCTGTATTTTCTGTGTATTTAATATCTTCGTAAAATGTTCGTAATGCTGTAATCACATTTGTTTTTCCAGCGTTGTTAATACCTAGCATTATAGAATAATCGTAAGGATTAAATGTAATCTCTTTTATTGATCTGAAATTATGAATTTTAATTGACTTAATTTTCATATGTTCCTTCCTCAATTTAAATAACAATTCTTAAGTTATAAACTTTTCATATCAAAAAAATATCCTTTTCAATCATTAGTTGGTTTTTTAAAGAGAGAGATGTTATAGAATAATATGAGGCGAGAAACATGTTAATAGAGGGGTTATTGGGAATCATTATAATGCTTCTTATTCTATTGATTGCATTAGTTTTGAAAAGTAGGAAGAGAGAAATTGATTCAACATTAATTGAAAATGCAATTTCAAAAACGTGGATGGCTTCCAGGTTAAGCGAAAAGATAGGAGCGATGGAAAGCCACGTAAATGATATTCGTGAAAGTTCTGGAAATATTGAACAAATGCTTCGAGTACCTAAAGAGAGAGCATCCTATGGCGAGCTATCTCTTGAGACGATACTTTCTGACCAACTTCCTAGTCATTTATTTGGTATTAGAAAAAGAATATTGGATGGAAGGATACCTGATGCTCACATAATATCAACGGTCGGAACTATCTGCATTGATTCCAAATTTCCATTGGATAATTTCATAAAAATGTTAAACTCTAAAACTCCTGAAGAAAAAGAAAATCATAAAACAGTTTTTATCAAAGATGTCAAAAAATATCTTGATAAGATAGCACATGATTATGTATGTCCAGATAAAGGATCTGCTGCATTTGCCATTGCCTACATCCCATCTGAAGGGGTATACTATTTCCTTGCTACTGAAGCACAAGAAATTCTATTGGAATATACAAAAGCAGGGGTTCAGGTTGTTTCCCCACTAATTCTTTCACAAAAAATTGAACTTATAAAAGCTGGTGTGATTGCTAAACAGCTTTCCGAAAACGCAGAAAAAATTCAAAACACCCTTATTGGACTCTCAACTCAATTTAATGATATTGATAGTTTGTGGCGTGTGTTTTATACTAATCATTTAAAGAATTTAGAAAGCAAAGCAATAGAGCTAGATGGTGCTTATTCAAAATTGCGAAATGAATTTGACAGAATCTCGGAGTTTTCCGAAGAATAGTCTCCTTTAAAATAATCCTTGTTTTACTTTTTTATCCTCTCCTAAAACATGAGTACTTCCGAATGCAAAAAAATGAAAAAGAATCGTCATTTTCTCGGAGGGGACCCTCTTTTTGAACCCCCCTATTTTTAGACCCCTTGCCACCTCGTTTTTTGAAAAGGAACGCCTCTTTTTCCTTTTTACTGATATCTGTACCGAAAACCTCAGTAACTTGTCGTAGCTCTTGGTAACTGATAATTTTTTTATCCGTTTTCTCCAGAAACGCTCGTAATGCCACATCCTCCTTTCCCGTCAGGAGAAAGATTTGTTTATGGTAAATATTAATCCTATAAATCGTTGGAAAATATTTCCGTAATAATAAGAATTTCAGATTAACATTTTCCTTTTCTGGAACTATGAACCCTTTCGTCACGATTTCTTGGAGCATATCAAGTGTTTTTCCTCGTATCCCTGGCCAACCACAGTTTTTACTAGGTATGTCTTTTGTCCACATATATACAGTTGCCTTTCTGAGATTATGATCTGCGGCAACCTGATATTTTGTTTTTCCGTTCTTTACTTCTTCACGGATTTTATCTCTCAATATCTTTTGTTTTACTGTTTTTATACGAATATCTTTTGTAAACGTCCATATTGTCTGATATGGAATATCCATATCTCGTGCGATCTGGGTTTTTGATTTACCATTCAAAACCTGTTCCCTGATGGTTGGGATGATTTCTTTTGGATGTGGTTTCCCTCTTGTCATCATCAACGAGTGAAAAAACTCATATTAAAACCTATTGAATTTTGTTGATTTTGGAGGAATATAATAAAAGAATTTGCTGATGGGTGGATATGATAAGAATTTCTAATTTTTTATCGAATCCCAGTATGGCGAATCTTTAGGAATCCAGTTGGTAACAATATCTTCCTTTTTATGATATTTTTCAATAAATGATTTGGTTATTGTAACACCATATCGAACCCAAGGGTTTCTTCTTGCTTCTGCTTTTTCCCAATCTTCTTTCAATGATGCATATCCATTTTTTCTTATTTCATCAGTATATTCTTTATGTCCAAAAGGGGTATTATAAAATCGTCTTGTGGTTTTTGACATACAAAAGTATCCATGATACGTAAAAAGAGATATTACAAAATTTTCAATCGGAGTATATGGTAATAGGTTTTGTTTCTGTATCTCTTTCGATAATGCAATTCCTCTGATTGCTAAATCATTAGGTGGTACATCTCGTATCAATCCCATTGAAAAATTTTTACTCATAACATCTATCAATAACATTCCTGTTTCTATATCGGAAAGTGTTGTAGGTAGTTTTAATTTAAGATTTTCAACTATTTTACATGCAAGATACAAATGATCTTGGGTATTTGGGTCCCCTGCACCTTTTAATTGTGGCCATTTTCCCGCTATTTCTTCGATCATTTTTTTAAGTTGTTCTTCATTGTTTTCAACAAATAAATTTTGATTCATTCTTCTCACCACAATAACATCAATCTATTTTAAATCTGAGAATTTAACAACATAAGAATTGATTGAAATCCTCATAATAGTTGCCAACGCAAAACAAGCAAGTCTCATACGTCCTATATTTAATTCTTTAAAAACATAATCAGTACGATGAAATAGTTGATTTCGAATTCCATAAAGACAAAGAAAAATCTTTAATAGTTTATATCTATTATCATTCTTACCTGTTTTAGATTCTTCATCAATTACATCTTTCAATTCTTTACTATAAGAATCACCATTCCAAGGTGGAAGATTTAAACCAATCAGAAAATCAATCAAATTCTTGTATTTTTCACATTTCATATCTTGTGCAATGATAATATTAAATTTACTTCCTCCACGATTCAATATTTCTAAAATCGTATCGACATGTTTTTTTTCTAAGGTACTAGTAGAACCTTTTACAAAATCACTTATCGATGTTTTATCAGGCCATTTATCAACAGATTTTAAACTATTTATTAGTACCATAAAAGATAGCCATAACTGTTCATATCGTACATATGGATTATCTTGCATATACGCAATCCGATACTGATTCAGAATATTACTGATATCAGCATAATATTTACTTGATTTCAATTTTGAAATTGTGCCCTCCAAATCATCCAGATATTCCTGAGAAAGTATAACATCTGCATGAGTTGCGATAGTAAAAACCGAAGGTGTTTTTATGCCAGCTTTATAAAGTTCCATAGAGTTGTTTATTTTATATTCAAATTTTTCCAAAACTAATGTTTCATCGATATCAATATTAAAATGATACAAAGCAGTCATATTCAAGAAATCATTCAGTTTTTCTAAAACGATGCTATAAACCCTTTCATCGTCAAATTCTGTTTTGAAATATAATTCTCCATGAACTTGTTTTTCTCCGATTTGTTTTAATTTAATATTATCTCCGATCAATTCCTTTTTGTCCTCTAATTTTACATGATTTAAATCAAAAGAAATTCTCCATTCGTATTTTGGTTTTTCTTTATTACTGGAGGATATTGCCATTGAACAATAAATAGGTTATCGTGGTTATAAATCAATGCCCACAATGGTTCTGTAACTTCTCGGGTGAAACCAAACCCTGTTTTTAAGTTGTAACGATTCGGGTGATATATTTCCCTAATAATTGGTATACCCTCCCCCCCTTGCTAAGATATTTTAAATACCTTTGTTGTATTACATTTCTGGAAATGGGATTTTAAAACATGAATAGCAGTTCAGGGGAATCTGAAGCGAGAAATAACGCTATCAAAGAAGCATATAAAAAGGCATTATTAGAGCATAACTGCCAGAGATGCAAACAAAGCATTAAGGGATTCCGACATTTCATTATCGGCTTAGATTGTTCAAAAGCCCCTATAGACGAGCACAATGACCCAACAACATCATTTTCTGTATTGGATGATTCTGTGGTTCTGGTCTGCCCTGGTTGTTACGATGAACTCTTACGTTGGTTCAATTCGCCAATTCTTGAAAGAACAGGAACATGCTAACTTTTTATATTAGCTTTCTTTAAAACCTCAAACCATCGGAAACCATCAATCCTCGGTAAACCCCGCAGACTCACCAGTATATGATTATTTTCTAGTAAACATCCCTTCAAGACAATACACAGTCAATTTACCTTCATGACCCTCATTTTTGCAGAGATTTGATAAATCACATTTTGGACATAACTGAAAAGTTAAGTTGTCCTTAGTAGTATTAAGGGTACCTGATTTTTCATGAAGCTGGAGAGGAATCCGCCGTTTTTCTTGCGGATCACTGGTATCACACGGTTCTCCCGTGGTCTAACGTATCTTTGTTTCTCATCACTAGAGAGGTCAACACCGAAGACTTTGGCGATACTTTTGAGCTCCTGGTAGCTGAGAATCCGTGATTTCTTCTGTGTAATCATCGCTTGTAATGCGTTCTTGTTTTTATCGCTCAGATAATAAATGGATTTCCCATCGATCTCTGTACGTTGGATCATTGGGAGATTCTTTTTCAATTTCCGAAGAGTGAAATGGGTCTCTCCATTAGAAGGAACATATCCCACATCTAGTAATTGTTTTAGTATATCGAGAGATTTTCCTTTGATGCATGGTTCTCCGAGTTTAACACTTGGAAGATCACTGGTATGACTATAAACAACAAACTCATTAAGTCCCGTCTCCTTCGCCACTCGGTATTTTGTTTTACCTTTAAGGACTTCTTCACGTATCTTTTGAATGACTTCTTTTGGATAAGGTTTCCCTCTTGTCATCACTACCGAGTGTAAAAACACCTATAAAAAGATTTTGAAAATCAGGCAGGAATCACCTGATTTTCAGTCAAATCATCCGTAGTTTTATAGGTTGACTTCAAACTCGTACCATGCCGCTAACTCCACCTCATCGCTGGTAATCAGGATGTTGCCGTCAGGATCTCGGAGTGCGGCGTACACTCGATACAAACCGCTACCACGGGAAAGGTCATCGGTCGTTACCAAGCCATTGAAGATCATGTCAAGACCAAGTTGTTCGCCCACACTGATTACTCTCAGAGAGGTTTCATTTATAGTGTCGTGATCAACAATCCAGTCTCCGGGGTATTGTGAATCATCAAAGAATTGCACCTGGATGAGTAGATAACCACTGATGTTCGTCTCCCCAGTATTCTTGATCTTCGACTGGTTCTGGTAGATAACGATCAGTTTCGGGCGAGGGTCAGGGTTAGATTCTTCTTTAAGATTAGCAGAGCGCACATTGACGTACTCTTCCCCTGTCGGCGCTATCCCATCGATATCCCTGCTACTCCGCAAGCACAACTTTGTTACGTCACCTGCGGCAATCCAGCTGAAATTGGTGAGTGTGATGTTGTTCCTCCCGTTCACAAAGGTTGTCGTGTTGAGGCCGCCCCCGTTCCCCAAGTAGTGTTCCTTATCATAATCTCCGTACTCTAGTGGGTCATGCGGGTAGGTCGGCTGTCCGTTCTGCACTGTGATCGTGAAATCGGTCGCTGAATAATCATCCTTCTTATACAATGAGAGGGTTGCGTTGGTAATGCACGCATTGGTGGGAAGCATTGATGTGTCGAAGAACAGGAAACCCCGGTAGATGTAGTACTCCGAGGGAACGGTGGTTTTGCGTTGTCCTATCGAGATATACTCGTCGTCGCTGGAGACCATGCCTTCGGAAAGAGACCACACCTCGGTGTAATTCGAATTGGGTTTGTAGAGGTACCCATCGCTCGTAGTGGTGTTCACGGTAAGCGTCGGGTCAACAACAACTGGGAAGGTCATGCTGGTCAACGTGCTAGCTTTCAATCCGGACAATAGGTAATAGTTCCCATGGTACTGCAGGATTCGATGGACGAGTGGGTAGCGCATCGACTGGTTACTGAGTTCGTACGCCTCACCCATAGGGAGTGAACATCGGAATTGCCCTAGGATGTCTCTGAAGTCAATCCCTCCTGCCGAGACCGTGACGTTACCGGTGAACAGCCCAGAAATGTTATGCGGAGTCAGACCCTGGTACTCCATTTTGGTGATGAATACCAGGTACGAGTTGTTATCACTGAGGTTATATGTCGATGGAGGATGGTTCTCCAGGAGCGTTTTCGTCGCATTCCCCAAGATAATCTCCTCTTTCAACTCAGTGTTTCCGTAACTCCACCTGACGTCGGTCCCCGTGAAAGCGTTCATGTAAATGACCTCGTTACCGCTAAACTGCGCTTGACTGCTCTGAACGCTCTGTAGATACTTGTAAGACCAGTTCATACTCGGATCAAGGTAACCAACACCGACGAGTTTACTCCGGATGACATGTACAGTGGGATCATCTGATTTGTTGTACGCAAATGCTACAGGCCAACTGTTCTGGGTGTTTGTCTTGAAGTAGACGCTGTACAATCCATGATCGTTCCCAACCCGGTATCCATAGGTATACGCAGGATGATTGGTTGCAAGCTGATGGAGCGTGCAGTTAATCGGCGTCCACGACCCATTATCTTCCTGGTAGTTTATGGGGCTGGTAGAGACCTCAAGGATATTCTGTCCGGTGACCGCGTTGTAGAATTTATCCCAGGTAAGTCCCCGAGCAACCAGCGTAAGGTTCTCTGGCGGATTTGGCGGGTCAGTGATGTTGATGTACTCTCCTTTTTCGTAGGTATCCTTCAATGTTGCGATACCGATGGTTGCTTGTGCTGAGATGTCGAAGGAATGCCCAGTTGAACTGTTCGTGTTGTAGGTGTTGTCCGTTACCAAGATGGTATAATAGTATGTGCCAACTGTCCAAGTGTCGGTGAAAATGTACTGGTAGGTGTTTCCAGTGACATGGGTCATTGTATAATTATTACTATTATTGTCAGGAGCAATAATCTGGATCTTAACTAGGTTCACACCGCTTTCATTATCAGTGGCATCAGCGGTAATAGTAACATTAAAACCTAAGCCGACAGTATCTGGAAAACCTGAGACATTTGCTATCTCCGGTGGATAATCGGGAGTATATTGGCAATAAATGGAGTAGTTTCTATTTTCATGTTCAAAATTGATGCTTTCTGGTGTATAGTTGTACATTCCTTCGAAATAATGTCCTCGTAACGGACTTGATCCATTGATGTTATACATCGTCTCATTAATTGATCCGTTGCTGTAATACATATTTACTGTATAGTTATCTGACCAGCAAGACAAAACGTATTCGGTGTCGTTCATCAGCACTGGTTTTGGAGCTGAAAAATTAAAAATCCGCCATCCTTTACCACTGGTTATGTTCTTTTCTTCAGAGATATTGAGTAACATTGAATCATTGTGTCGATAGATCGCACACCGATAGTGTGAATCGGTTGTAGCATTTCCAGGATCTAAATAGACGATGATGCTATTAGCAACGCTCTTTTCGCGGACTGTAAAAACAGAGCCGGTGATTGTATCCAATATGCTTTGATTGAAGCTACCGATGACATTCTTCCCGAAATAACGGGAGACGGAGAAACTATACTCTGTAGAGCTGTTAGTGTTGTTCGCATTGTCTATTGTCCATATCGTGTATTCGTAGCCGCCAAGATCCCAGGTGTCGTTGAACGTATATTCATAAATATTGTTGTCAGAATAGTCCATGGGATAATGATCGGTTACATTATCGGGATAGGTGATATTGATTTGTGCGGTTTTAATGCCGCTGACTTCATCAGTAAGATTTACGCTGATGCAGATATTTGATTTGTATCCGACTATTTGAGGATTGGATGATACTGCGGTAATTTCAGGAGGTGTGCTATCAATGTAAATTGTTTTTCGGGATGTGTTTGTGTTAGAAAACGCGTCTTTAACTGTTAGCGATACTTCATACACGCCTTCTGTTTCGTATTCATAACTCGCATTCCGACTGAAGGATGTGCTATTTTCATCGAAATCCCATGACCAATTCGCTATGGTGTAGTATCCAGCGGATGTATCGTTAAACCATATCATTTCATTGGGTGCGGAATAAAGAGATGAAGACATGAAGTCCGATTTCAGAAGGACGACTTTGATGACCTTTGTGACAGTGGATGAGATGTTCAAATCATTAATTACTGTTAAATTCACAGTGTATTCTCCGGGGGTGCTGTAGGTTTGGGTTGCGTTCTGCTGATTTTGTGTCCCTCGTCCTTGACCGAAGTTCCATATCCATTGTTCACCGCATTCCGCCTGTCCATATAAGTTGACTTCATGGTTTACCACCACAGGATTTGTATCTATGATCATGTCGGAGTCGAAACTTACAGTAGAGTAATTATAATCTGACCAAGTACTAATGGCTCCAAATTGGTCTTTTGTCCTTACTCGTACACTATGGGTCTGTGCATCAAGCCATGTATGTCCTCTAGTTACTGTCTCTTCAGAATCGTATGGTCCCCACCAGATGGGGTTTTGTTGTCCGTCCCACTCCCAGTTGTAGTAGACAGAATCGCTATCGAGATCGGTGGTACTAGTGGTATATGTCCAATGTTTTTTAAAAAGAGGATTCGCGGACCCTTGGGGTTTATTAGGTTTATCTGGGTCATTATTGTCAGTAGGTATTTTAAGAGCTAGCTGGGGATCGCCAAATAAATTTAATTCGTAATATGTATCTCTGACAGGTTGGAAACTACCATAAATATGTTCAATAAGATACCCGAGATTTAATTTTGAAAATGCAAGTGCTTTTCCTAGCTCGGTAGTTTTATTTACGTAAACCTCATAAAAAAATTGCCGATCAAAGAGATAAGCGATGTCTTGTTCTATATTACCATTGTACCAACCAAATCTTGAATTCATAATTACTGCGAATGCACCATAGCGTGTTTTAACGTTTAAATATTCAGCAAAACAATCACTCCAATTTTTTAATGAATCCATATCGTGGGCCGGATCATTATCTGCATCATAAGGATACACGTTATCAAATGCTCCTGCAAAACAAGCGTTAGAATATAGAAAGAAGGGTTTATGATTGGTCAGGAATACAGTATCTAATGAATTTAGCCTCATTGCTACATTTGTTATACCATGCCCATCAGAATTTAATATTGAATATTCATTATTATTGATATATTGTTTTATATCGTGCTTCTTCCAACCATCGAATATAACATTCCAACGCGGGGGAGCGTAATGCCAAAAATCTCCATCATATAACTTTTCGTAATCCCTTTCACCAAGTATGTCATCCGCTATCTTTTGTTTACGTTTATCTCCCCAATTTGATGGCTCTGAAACCCAGAATCCATCATCACGTTTGTCAAGGAGTTGCCCAACTAATAGGATGTTCTTAAGATAGGGATCATTATCTTTAGTTTTTTCATAAGTCAACGTTTTATTAACAAAATTATTTACTTCTCTAAGTGTAGTAACACAAGCTCTACCAACCCAGACTGCTGGCATCAAGTTGACCTCACCACCACCTTCCCCATCACCAAATCGACCCCAGTAATTGTCATTATTATTATTAAAAGGCCCATATATACAAGAGTAATAGAGATCTGAAGAACAATTCACTATTCCATTTATTTCAAATACTCCTTGTATGGTATAAAATAATTTTCGTACGGGAACAAAAAAAGTATCCCCCCCTAATAAAACATAACGTGTCTCCCAGTTATAATATGCATCGGAAATGAAATTTCGAATCTGAGACTGCGTGTCATTACAATCATCTAACGATGATGAATTGGAACCCCAATAGTAAGGATCATTCTCAATTTCATTAACGGTAACAATATTTGCATTAATAACTCCTGTGTCATTTTTATAATCTGCTAAATCTTGAAAGGCGTACCACTTACGAAATCCTGGTGGAAAATGAGGAGCATTTATGAAACGATTTACAGTTATTATGACATAATCATAGGATTCTGAAGGATCAACAATCGAAGAGTGCGAATGAGTGGGATAAGATACATAGGTATCTTCCATGCTAAAATCATCAACAAGTTTATGCATATCCATTTTATCAACCTCGAGTCCCCTAAATAAAGGACTAACAGCTCCAGATTCATTTGTAATAATTGTCACCGTCATGTTTTCATAATAATATATCTCTCCAGAGTTTTTAATATAATAAACTGGATATAAATTAAATTCTAAAATCGAATACCCTAGAAAATCACTTTTACCGATTAGAGAATACGATGTTGTCGGATATGGAACAGAAAAATTATAATACGATTCATTCGAATTGTTATACTCCATTGATGAATAATTATTCCATGGATACGTGCCAGTTGTCACGTTATATTCATTTCCCAAAGATATTTTTCCATTATGTGAAACATTTATTGACTCTAATACTCCTTTCTGTGGAAGAAGAATCTTCAATGGTTTTATAGGTAATAAAGGTAGATTTGGATAACCATATGTGGTGAGATCCGCCATAGTAATATAATCAGAAATGTTATTGGAAATATTTACTTGATTAATTTCAGGTTCGGGAAACGTAAAGTTTAATGTAATTTCTTCTGCAGAAGCAGATGGTATAAATGGAATCAGTATGAGAAAGAAGCTTATAACAAGTCCTATTTCGAGATATTTTTTTATAATTATTTTTTTAATCATTTTTATTTCCTCCAAATTTTTTTATAAAATTTATAATAAAATAGCGGTTTATTAATTTTTCTAAATTTTTAAATTTTAAAATAAAAAATACCATTATTCACGCATTGATGGAATACTTATTTAAAAAGAGTAATTAAGTTAACAACAAAAAACTTAAATACTGGGATATGCATTGACATTATCGACGGAAGGAAATAAAATGTATAGAAAATCAATAGTGGTAATCATGATTACTCTTTTCATAGGAGTTGCTGTCGCCCCCTTGATTGAAAATGTACAGAGCTGTGATTGCGGTGATCCACCGTGCTGTCCGGAACTCTCAGGAACAATGGGGGAGAACAACTGGTATGTGAGCTTTGTTACAGTGACATTCAATGGAACATTCAATTATATCCATTATCGGATTGATGGAAATAATTGGACTAATTATACAATACCATTTCTACTTAACATACAAGGAATACATTTATTGGAATGGATGTGCGATTCAAATATGTCGGATATCTACTCAATAGAAATAAAGATTGACACCACTGCTCCTTTTATAACAGAGGCCAAACAAGAACGGATCGGCTTGTTTATTTGGCAAATTAGCGTCAATGCCACCGATGAAATAAGCGGTGTAAATCGAGTTGCGTTCTACCTTGCGGATTTTATTGACACAGAACCACCATACCAAGTAATCTGGAGAGGATTCATGTGGATAAACCACTTTTTGGATAAATTAATAACATTGATTACTGGTGTTCCAAGTATCAGAATTGATATCTGGGATAATGCAGGAAATTCCCTTATAAAACCTTCATATAGGTAAGATTATACCTATTTATCTATCCTGTTGAAACCGAAAATGTGATTTTTATCGGATAATCGTACAAACAAAGGTTCTGTAACTTCTCGGGTGATACCAACCTGACTTTCGCAGTTGACCGTTCTTTTCTTGATTAGAGCACATTTCGCACTTCACAATATTTTCTGGTTTTCAGCCAGAAAAATAAGCAAAAAATCTATGTTCCTGGTGTTTTTCCACAAAAAATAAGGGTATTGATCCAATCAAAATTGGAAAAAACACGGTTTTTTACCCCATTTTTGCACACAATGATAGTAAGTGCGAAATTGCTCAGACTTTGCAAGATGAATTTTGTGGAAACCTTTCGCAACGAATCATATTTGTATCGGAGCAAACTTATGACAAGCTGAGCAAGGAACACGATGAGGATAGATCCATCGATGGCCTCCTGTGTCCAGCAACGTGTCGGACGGATATGAAGTTCGTTTTTAATGCTGTTGAACAGCTTCTCCACACCGTCCTTTTCACGATAAAATTGTAGTGCTTCGTGAAGTGAGAAATCTTTGTTTGATACCAGTGCAAAAAATCCTTCTTTTCCGGTGATGGAAAGCTGCAACGCACGTTCTATAGCTTCCTCGCGTGATAAACCGGTGAGGGGAAAGGTGTAGGAGAGATGTGTTTGCAGGAAGTGATTGCTGCTTCGATATTTCTGACGTGGTCGTTTCCTTAATTGTATGGTTTTCCACAGACTCAGTGCCCCATCATATTCCTGCTCCAGGTGTTTCCGTCTGTTCAACAGAGTATCATCATACAAGTTCTGGGAGAAATACAGGTATTTGGTCCGGCTGGGAAACACTAGTGTCTTCCCGTATACCTGTTCATCCTGGTTGCCTGTCACAACTGGTGTCCATTCATCCTTGTTAAACGTTTTCAGATGTTGTTTGATGTCGCTAGAGTTGAGTTTCATGCGGGAAAGATATTTCATCTTATCTGATACGAGAAGGTCCAGGTTGGGGATGCCGGTGGCACCAGCATCAAAAACCAGGACACTACCTTTTCTGAGTCCTGGTTTGATCTCCCTGTAGGTTATTTTGAAATGGGTTTGATCATTGATGTTTCCGGGTTGTATGCTGAGTCCAACCGGGAGTTGTGATCGTTGATCCTGTGCCAATCCGATGGTGACCTGCGGCCTGTCTGGTCGATGATCACGACTATGTCCGTATTTAATATAATCCGACGGCTTGGCTTCAAAGTAGATGCTGGTCCAATCCATGAACACCATATCTAATCCTACACCATGTTCCTCTTTGAGGACGCGCAGGAGATGACTGAGGATAAGATGCCGGTTTTCTCCTATTATTCCAAGACCGCGGTACAGTGCATCATCTTCAAAAAAGGATAACTGGAGATATTCCAGGATCAATGGATTGGTGGTCATCCACTGATGGCATCTGCTGACAGAGAGATCTTCTGTCATTTTGTAGGAGACAAGTCCTGTGACTAGTCCGCTGAGTTGATGACCGCAATGTTTGAGGTCATCAAGGAGTGGTGGGAGGTGAAGTTCTTCGAAAATGTTTTTGACGGTTTGTATTGTCCCTATCGGAAAGGTCTTATTCTTATTTGGCTTTATATTGTGTGGTGTCTTCAGTGTTGTTTGGATTTTATCACCAATAAAATACAAACTGCTGAAGACACTTAACATTTATTCAAGTGCGAAACTCGGGATACCAAACCCTGTTTTTAAGTTGTAACGATTCGGGTGATCTCCTATTTCTTTGCAAAAGTTTAGCATAAACAATTTTTTAGCAATAAATCGCAAATAAAAGCTTTATAAACGCATGAATTATACAGTTATTGGTGCTTAATTATGAAAAATATAGCATATGAAGGGAAAAAAACGATGAAAAATCTAAACAATGTTAATTATGTAATTCCAAAATGGGGAGATGTTCAGTTTAATGAGTCATACAGATAATAAGTGGAAATATCTAAAAAATATTTTTAGAGTGGTTGCTTTCGGTTTGTTTCTTATTGGCTCATTAATGCCAATGATTATATATTTAGCTTTTATAGTAAAAGAGAAGAATGGTTTATTACAACTAGCTGAATGTTTTTTTGGTATATTTCTAGTTTTTATCTATCTTAAAGTAATGAATTTTTTATTAAACGGAAATAAGATTCATTCCGATGAGAGCTCCAATTACAGAAATAATGATAAAAGACCAGAAGAAAATAGCGACAATACAAACACAGAAATAAGAAAATTGGTGGGTAAATGATCCCCATAGATTTGCTGGAGTTTCATCGGGATTTGAGCGTTGTGGAACTGCTTGTACGAAGAATGAAAATGCAATACCAGCAGTTAAACCATAAATCATCCATTGTAAATCATTCATTTGGAAAGAAGGAAAAACATCTTTTAAGAAATTTATTAAGAGTCTTACAATATAAATTCCAATTGTCGAAACAAAAACAAATAAACCTACAAAAAATATTATCAGAAAAATCACGATGTAATTTGCTTTTTTACAATTTTCATCTTTTTTATTATTTATGTTGGTATTCCATACTTTTGTCCAATGTAAATAGTCAATTATTCCCATACTCCATACACCATTATTCCAAATCCTTTACAAAGTTATATTTTTATGGGCTACATTTTAACATTGCAATATCAAGCAGTTATCTTCATTATCCTAAACTATGATGGAATTTCTATCTCTGGGTGAAACCACTGTGTTGGCGTTGTTTCTTTATTGGCTCTAAAACCACAACTGAACGTTAATGTATCTGGATTTCTTTCTGTCGGTAGCGTGAAAACTATCTGCCGTATTTCTGTTGAATTTGGTTTTATGTCTGTTGACCAGAAAACAAACGCCTCATCTTTATTAATTGAACAAATTTGCTCTATCGAATAAGTAGAACCATTAATTTCTACATATCCATCGGAAGAGTACATATTTCCCTCATCATCGATTAAACCAGTAAACGCAGGAGTGGTTTGAACCACCAACCATTTATTTTCCTTGTTCTCTATTATTAAAGAGATTATCACAAATTTAGTATCATTCGATGTCTCATTCTTGGTTTCATTTCCGAAATACGCTTTTATCTCCAATGTATTAGTAATCACAACATCGTTTATTGTAAATTCAACCTTTCCTTCTGGAACCGAAATATCTGAAATCGGAGATTCACTTACACAACCACTCAAACCAAGAGTAATTAAAATCAATACCAATCCTACTACAAATCCTTTCTTTTTCATATCCTTTGCTTCTACCTTACAGTTTTGTAACAATTACTTCTTTAAAAACATACCCCTGACATAAATCATCTATTAACTCGATGATTCACCACCATAAACTTCCCACCGTCAAATTCCCACCTTAGTTTTACACAGATCCAGGAAAGATATTTTGTCATTATATGATCCATCCAGGACCGATTTGTACATAGATATCAACCACAGTCAAATCAATGGTTATAGGATGTTTCAGTGGTGTTATTTTTACAACATTTTTACCTTCATATTGGGTGATTGAAATATCAACGGTTTTATTCTCTGGAGATGGTTCATCTCCATCATCGTACATAACATCTCTGAACAACCCATTGAGAGATTCGTTCCATCCATTTAGATAATTTGAATAAATGAAAGTTGAATTATCTGGGTAAAAGGTGGATGGTGGATTGATAATATCGGTATACTTATGATATGAAGAATAATTTGTACGGATG
>Ga0315289_10006960_pt1 | contig 16570 bp, 9 predicted proteins | sample YL17G11_40_MG_FD_203452 | JGI IMG/M metagenome (GOLD analysis project Ga0315289, IMG submission 203452) | Sediment microbial communities from Yellowstone Lake, YNP, Wyoming, USA - YL17G11_40 | ecosystem: Environmental > Aquatic > Freshwater > Lake > Sediment | place: USA: Wyoming | collected... | reverse complement strand
TGACACGTTAATTTTTATCGCCTTCCTTATTCTATCTCCTTACTACTCCTTGTATACCTTGCAACTATTTTTTTACTAATTTTAACATACGATGACACAATTGTAGCGGTCGCATTTATGCGACGATAATTATTGTTTGATAAATCAAACCGCTACAGTGTCATTCTGAGCGAAGCGAAGAATCTCGCCTTTTACTATCTTTAGCCAGTATTTTAAACCTCTCAAATTGGGAATTTGATATTTTAAATTTCCAATAAATGCAACCGCTTTAGGTAAATTTAGCGGTTTAATTTATCAGACAAAGATATTATATAAAATGTGGATAAGAGAATGTAAAGTAAGAAGAAAAACGAAGGCAAGTATTATTTTTTACTCTGACTTTCCTTTATTAATTCAAGCGCTATGATATTTCTCTGGATTTGATTTGTCCCTTCGTAAATTTGTGTTATTTTAGCATCTCTCATATATTTTTCTAATGGATATTCACGCATATAGCCTGTTCCACCACAAATCTGAAGTGCATCTGTGGTAACTTTCATTGCCGTATCGGAGGCAAACACCTTTGCCATAGCAGCAATTTTTGATTGGTCTGGGGCATTTGTATCAACAGCTCTTGCTGCTTGATAAACAAGAAGTCGCGCCGCTTCTATTGCAGTTGCCATATCTGCTAACATATGCTGAATTACCTGGAAGCTAACAATCGTTTGTCCAAATTGAACTCTTTGCTTTGCAAATTTTATTGCTTCTTCCATTGCACCCTGAGCAATTCCTACGGCTTGTGCTCCTATTCCAGGTCTTGATTTATCGAGTGTATCCATCGCTACTCGAAATCCGCGACCTTCTTTGTATAATAAATTAGATGCTGGAATCTTACAATCACTAAAGTGTAATTCACAGGTTGTTGAACACCTAATTCCCATCTTCTTCTCTTTTTTACCGAATGTAAAACCGGGTGTATCTTTATCAACGATGAAAGCGCTGAGTCCTCTAATACCTTTGGTTGGATTAGTTGAAGCGATGATTGTATAAACAGAAGCCTCTCCACCATTTGTAATCCATTGTTTTGTTCCGTTTAAGACATAGGAATCACCATCTTTTTTCGCTGTGGTTTCAACAGCACCTGCATCACTTCCTACGTTCGGTTCAGTCAGTCCAAAAGCAGCGTAAATTTGACCCTTAACAAGTTTAGGTAAATATTTTTGTTTTTGTTCTTCAGTTCCGTGTAGTAAGATAGGAAAAGCACCAAGTGCATTGGCGGCGTAACATACCGCTACACCACCACAGATTCGGCTTAATTCTTCTACGGCGAGACATAAATCAAGACATCCTCCACCAACACCACCATAGGCTTCAGGAATATAAACACCGAAAAGCTCTGAATCTGCCAGGATTTTCATTATATCGTGAGGATAAATTTCTTCTTCATCATATTTTGCTCTAACAGGTAAAACTTTTTCTTCAGCGATTTTTCTTGTTAAATCTTTAATCATAACTTGAAATTCAGTGAACCCATAGTCCATTTTTGTTTCCCTTCCTTTTGATGTTGTGTCGCAATTATAATTTAGTAGCCCACGATTTTAATCGTGGGATATAATGAAATAATAATAGTTAATAAAATTAATTAAAGTAACTAAAAAACAATATATGTTTCTTTATACCCACAGATAAATCTGTGGGTTAATAAATACAAAATAATTACGACATAGTCTCATTTTTCAGAGGATGTAGATAATAAATAAAGCCGATGACTTTATAAAACGAAAAAATATAAAGTCAATAGTAAATTTAATTTGGTAGAGTCCAATGAAGTGTTTTTATTTTTAGATAAAGCAAATTTAAAACAATAACCACCAAGGACATAGAGAATTCAATTAACAATTAAAAACCGACAACCAACACCCCCGACTGAATCTATCGGGGGTAGTGTGCATTTGTAGGGGCATATTGCATATGCCCTTTGTATTTTAATAGGGGTACGTGCAACATGCTCCTACATTTCTCTGCTCTCTGTGGTTACATTTTAGTCCCGTATAGAAATGAATTTCTAACGGGATTAGTAATTTATTATTTTTAGACAGGATGAACTGAATTGAAGGGATTTTTATTATTTAAATCTGAGGTTTGATGCTACTTAAAGTTTAAGTATAGGATTGACAGTAACATTCAAACCATAAAAGAATTCCCGACTAAGTCGAGATTTAAGTGAGTTCCGTAAGACACGACCCTTTTATGCTGTGTTCGGCGATGCGGTGGCGTCATTCCTTCTCTAACCTCTTAATTTCTTTTTTTATCTCTTCAATTACTTCAGGATTATGAATTATTTTATTCTTGCCTTCAGTTATTGAAATAATATAAAATACTTTACCGCCGTATTTTGCAGTAAATTTCTCATGAGTTTTTTTCTGTTGTTCTCTCTCATTGATTATTTGTGTAATGTATTCATAACCCGCTGGTTTTATCTGAAGTCCAATGTATTTATTATTAACTTTAATAAAATAATCAACATTATAACCCCTGTCCCATTCGTCGGGAGCGGGCTCAATTTTTACTCCAAGAATTTTCTCAAGTTGTCCGTAAATTGTTTGAATCTCTGATTGATAACCATCAAATGTTCTATTTATTACAAGATTATATATGAAGTTTATACAATCTTCTTCAGTAATATCTTCTATTTCAGCCTTACAAACATCAGTAACCTTAATAAATAATGTTTTTCCAAGTTGCTCAAGATGTTGTTTTGGATAAGCTTTTTCTAAATAAAATTTTTCCCATTCTTTTAGGGTTTTGGGAGCACATTTTCTTATCAATTCTGAAACTGGACCAACTTTGTTTTTCTTAGTTAGCCCCCATCTCATATTTGCTTGATTTAATATCCATTCTCTTGCCATTATGTTAGGCTTCCGTAAGTTAAAAATTTAGATTTATATTTGTAATCCCTTGTAACATCCACATCAGCCAAACTATTTTTAATCAAATGGGCATTTAAAAAAGTCTTATTCCACAAATAGAGATAGCAAAATAGGTTGTTTTTCTCATCATATTTTGTAGTATCAAACTTTATGAATACTTTTTGTCCACGAGTTTTTTCTCTTAAAAACTGGATTGCCGCGCCATTCTTTTCCGGTCTTTCTTTCACTCCCATTAGTCTAATTTTTAAACCATTATTTAAAATTAAGATTTCTGGTGAGATTATTTCTTTTACAGAATAATATGTCTCTCTTTCAGAATGAGAATTATCTATTTTTGAACCGAATCTCAATTTTCTTGGGTCAACTTTCTTATCAAACTTTATCGGATCTTTGAAAATATAGGGGAGTTTTTTAGTCTTTTCTTTGAAGCTTATTCTTGGTTCCTCTTGTCTGATTATCTCAAAAGTTACATCTTGGAAAATAGTACTTTGGTTTATCCCAAGTTTTCCTTTTATGATTGATAAAAAATCCTCGTTTATTTCGTATCCGATAGAGTTTCTATTCAGATTTTTGGCAGCCAAAGAAGTTGTACCACTTCCAAGAAATGGGTCAAGAACAGTATCACCAACAAAACTAAACATCTTAATAAGGCGTCTAGGTAATTCCTCAGGAAACATTGCCAGATGTCTATCCTGTTTTTCACCGGAAAAGTTCCAATGTCCTGTAAAGTATTGGTTCCAATCTTCCTGAGTTAATTTTGATTGCTCTTTAATTTCCTTACTTACCCTCAATGAGATACCGTATTTTTTAAAGATTAAGATAAATTCGTAATCCAACTTAAGAATGCCATTTCTCGGATAAGGGAAAGACCCCATCACTGTTGCTCCTCCTGTTGTATTACAAGTAGTCACCTTTTGCCAGATAATTGCTCCCATATAATCAAAACCAATGGTCTCACAGAATTTAATAATCTCTGTACGAATGGGAATAATCTTATATCTTCCATAATAAACAGAACGGGCAAACTGGTCACCGATATTAATACACAATCGACAGCCTTTATGTAACACTCTATGACACTCATTCCAAACCAAATTAAGATTGTTAATATACTCCTCATAGGTATCATTAAAGCCAATCTGTTTTCCATTTCCATAATCTTTCAGCTGCCAATAGGGTGGAGATGTAATGATAAGATGGACAGATTCGTCAGGAGTTTCTTTCATCCTTCTTGAATCCCCAATGATTATTTTATGATGAGTTTTCATAATTCTTTTTATCCTCTACTTACTAAATTTTAATGCCACCGTTTTGCCTAACGTTCACAGCATATACGACGTCGCGACCGGACCGAAGGGAGCAATGTCACGAATGGCGAGGGCTTAAGCCCATAGCGTATATACTGTGTTAGCTGAAGTATGCCCCCCATCTCTGGTTCATAGCTTAAAATTAACAGGATGCGCATAAAGTTTCCCTTCTTTCCAAAGTTTAATTGGGTTTTTCAGTATATGAATTTTAGCATTTTCTTTTCCAGCGTTTAATACCACATAAAAATAATATTTTTCACCTTCATTCTGTTCAAATAGTTTCCTTGCAAACTCCCATTGAGTTCCTGTAACCTCTATCAGTTCCTCAACTTCTTGTGTTTTGGCTTTTACCTCGATATATCGAATCTCGGTTCCATTTTTCCTTATAACAAAATCATACCCTTCTCCTCTATCGCGATGTTTGTTCAACCATACAATTTCAAGTTCTTCATTGCCCACATTTAGTACCTTAAATCCAGAATCTGTTTCAGTGAAAGAGCCGAGTTTCTGATATTCTTCCTTCAGGGCATTATAAACATATTTTTCACCCCATTCTCCGATTGCCTTCCTATCAGGTAGCGTTTCAGGAACATCTTTGCCTTTTGTAGTCCCCTTGACTTTTCCTGTATCTGTTTTTCCTCCTTGTCCTGTTAAGTCCGGGGTAATAATTTTATCCGGTTCTACCCCTTGCGTTCTTACACTAACTGCATCTGGTTCACATTCGGGCATCCATTGTTTTTCTTCCTTCTCCAACGATTTCTCGTTTCTTTCAGAAAGAAGTTTTTCAAGTTCTTTCGGTGTTAATCCAGAATTTTTGGCAATCTCCAATATTCTTCTGTCATTTTCTGAAAGTTGGTCAATAATTTCAAGCTTGAATTCCAGAGCTTTTATTAAAATATCTTCTTTGATGTAACTATCCGATGCCTCTGAAAAAGTAATATCGGAAGGTCTTACGAAATTATTGTTTTTATCAACAAGCCATGCTTGTTGTCTGAGCGTCTTTGTAAATTTTGCCTTAAGACTCTTATCATATTTTCGATAATAAGACCAGCTATATTCACCTTCAAAGAATTTTTGCGCTTCCCAGCTATTCAAACTCTGAATATTTTTTAATAATAATCTCCATAGCAAGTATGATTTATCTACTGTTATTTGCTTTAAAAAATTTTCTAATCCTTCATATTCATAGTCTTTTTGATCAATATCGCGGGAATGGCGAATGTCGCCTCGTAGTTTACTTTTTTCTTCCCATGACAAATTACAATCTATTTCAATGCGTCTTGGTTTATCTTCCACATCTAAGTCTATGAGAAATGATTTTAGCCTTTCTTTGTCAAGCTTCTCATAAAGTCCATCAGCGATAAAATATACGGAGTTATAACCATCAAAATAATCAATGAGGTCATTATCCTTGAAATACACTCCAGAAGGTTTGCGTAAATGATTTTCCCCTGTGTTATTTTTAACTGAATCAATAAAAGATGCCTTTTTTAATTCTTCAATGAATTCACATTTTTTATTTGAAGGTATTGTTTCATAGGCTTTTAGTAGTTTCTCAAAGTCCTCAAAGTGTTTCTCGTCCTTTATAGGACTCTGTTTCTGATATTTAGGGAGTATGAACTCAGTGACTTCAGCAAGAAGATCTGGTTTTTTTAAGCCAAGTTCCTCGAGGAACTTTAAAGCATTGTCATTCTCAGTAAGGATATGCTTAACTGTTCGATATTCAGACTTAGTCTCTGCTGGTAAATAAACTTGAACTTTTCCGTTATTATCAAAAGGGGTTATATGTTCGTTTGTCTCTAATCTAATTATCGGTTTAGTTTTTAAAATACTTTTTTCTCTGGTACTTCGGTCTAAAAGCCAACCATAGAAATCAATCATCCATTCATCAGACTTTGTTTGTAAAAATTCAGCAGTTATTTTTCTTGCGAAACTCTCAAAATCAACTTCTGGGATTTTCAACTCCTTCATTAAATAATTTCTCAACTCCCTTGCTTTCACATCGGTTATAGTTGTCTCTAACCAGTCTTTCTTATCAAATAATATTTGAATATCATCTTCATTCAAAAATTCAGTTAGTTTCTCACTTCCTGATAATAAAGCATCGCTTGCTTTTGCATACTTACCATTACATGTGGGCAGTAATTCTGTTGTAAGAAATTTTTCTTTAACTTTATCATATATAACTGAGTAAATCAGTGTCTTTTCTTTATACTCTGGATTAATAGGTAAAAGGCTCAAGAATTTTGTATCAAGATAGCCTAGATCTTTAATGACCGATAAACTTTCAGCAACAAGATTTGCAGTTTCTTCAAGAATTTCTTTGTTTTGTTTATCCTCTAAAGGAATATTCTCACGATTAGGAGTAGTTTTATATGGACCTTGAATAACAAAATTCATATAGGTATCTTTCTCCGTTGGGAAATATACAAATAGTTTTGAATCGGTCTCAGGTATAATTATCTCTTTTTCACTTTTATCCTTTCCAAGTTTGTATGCTACTTCGACTTTTAAATCATAATTTTCTATCTTTATTGGTTTTTCAATGACTAAATACTCTTCAGTATCTTTGTCTGATATTATCGTTACTTTTTTAGCATTTTCTACTTGCTCTATTTTTTCAGGTGATTTTAAGTAATGCCCATTTATATTAGGGGTTTTCCATTTAATTTCATTTATATTCTGCAAAAATAATAAAGTCTTAAGTCCGATGTCCTCCAGTTTCTTGCTTATAAGATAAAAGACTTCTTCTTTAGAACGGAATTTATGATTAAATGGTAATGAGATTTTTGTTCCGCTTTTATTATTACTTTTTTCAACAACAGAAGGAACAACGAAATCTTTAATATGTATGTTATATTTACCAGAATAAATGAACGGTGTCTGAGTTATAGCAAAAACAGATTTAAAACCTATGCCGAACTTCCCAATTGTATTTAAATCATCTTTACCCTTCGATTGTCCAATAGTAGTAATCCGTTTAATATCTTTAAAATCAAAATCAATACCACTATAGTAAATATCTAATTTGTCTTCCGAAATTTCAAATGTTATTTCATTTGCTTTGGCCCACCCCTCAGCATTTTGTAATATTTCGTAAATAAAATGAGATGGATCATTATAGAGTCCAGTAAGAATACCATCTAAATCACACTCGTTAGATTTTAATGCTCTCGCTAAATCCTTACGGTCATTAATTAGTTTTTCAAATTCTTTATCTGGCATATATGCTTTCCTTTTTAATAATGTGGCATATTTAAAATAACCGAACTATTTAGTTTATACCTCTAAATTGGCATATTTTGCAAAGTAATTCGTTTATACTCGACTTTATTCAAATTAATTCAATCAAAATATTAGTCATGAATATCCTTTTAAATCTTTTTTAATTCTGTCTGTGTGCTTGCCTGTAGGTTTGTAGTCCCTTCCCTGATTAAAAATGTCAGGGACAAGGCTTTAGCAGGTTTATTTATTCCCACTAAAGTGGGGACTACATACAAATATTGAATTAATAGAGAGACCAAATACAATCTTTAATTGATGTTCCTTGTGAATACTTTATTGTTGCGTAATCAGAATATGTTCCTGAACCATAGCTACCTCCTGTTACATATACGTTCCCTGAACTATCTATAGCTATCGCATTTGCACTATCAAGATAATTTCGCGGACCATTATATCTTGCTACCCATTGCTGAACCCCTGAATTATTATACTTTATCGTCGCATAATCAGAAGAAGTCCCTGAATAGCTCCTTCCCGTTACATATACGTTCCCTGAACTATCTACAGCTATCGCATATGCATAATCATAATTATTTCCCGGACCCGGACCGTTATATCTCTTTACCCATTGCTCTACCCCCGAACTATTATATTTTATCGTAGCATAATCATCCCCCGTTCCTGAACCATAGCTTATTCCCGTTACATATACATCCCCTGAACTATCTATAGCTATAGCATATGCACTATCCATATAATTTCCTGGACCGTTATATCTTGCCACCCATTGCTGAACAGCCGAACTATTATACTTTATCGTCGCATAATCATAATCAGTTCCTGAACCATAGCTCCTTCCCGTTACATATACATTCCCTGAACTATCTACAGCTATCGCAGATGCCTCATCCCAACTATTTCCAGGACCATTATATCTCGCTACCCACTGTTCTACACCTGAACCATTATATTTTATCGTCGCATAATCATACCAAGTTCCTGACCCAACGCTCCTTCCCGTTACATATACGTTTCCTGAACTATCTACAGTTATCGCATTTGCACTATCAAAAGAATTTTCTGGACCGTTATATCTTGCTACCCACTGCTCTACTCCTGCACTATTATATTTTATCGTCGCATAGTCATAAGAAGTTTCTGAACCACCAACGCTTTCTCCCGTAACATAAACATTCTCTGAGATATCTACTGCTATGGCTTTTGCACAATCATAATAAATTCCCGGACCATTATATCTCACTACCCACTGCTCTAGTCCTGAATTATTATATTTTATCGTCGCATAATCAGAAGAAGTTCCTGAACCAACGCTACCTCCCGTGACATATACATTCCCTGAACTATCTAACGCTATCGCATATGCATCATCATGAGCATTTACAGGTCCATTATATCTTGCAATCCATTGCTGAACACCTGAGCTATTATACTTTATCGTCGCATAATCCCTCCAAGTTCCTGAACCTGCGCTATATCCTGTGACATAGACATTCCCTGAAATGTCTATCGCTATGGCATATGCACTATCATAATCATTTTCAGTACTGTTATATCTTGCTACCCATTCTTCAGTTACCTGTGGAAAAACATTAAGAATTAATAAAAAATTAATAGTAAAAATAAAAAAGAGAAAAAAACTAAGATTTTTTGACTTCACAGAATTGGAATTAATTGAGTTCATATTTTACCCCTCCCTTATTTTTGGCTTTTCAATATAGATATGCTTAATGGAAAAATATAGAAAGTCAATTCTTTTATAGTTCTTGACTTACAATAAAATCAGACGCGGATCAGCACAGATAAATACGAATGTGGATTAGCAAAAAAATAAGAGATACTGAATCAAGTTCAGCATGACTGGATGAAGGAAATGTCATTCCGAACTCGTTTCGGAATCTCATTAGCATAGATAAATATGGACACAAATTAGCACAGATAAATACGGATTTTAACAGACCATAACTCTGCAAGAAACGGTTTCAAACTGTTCCCTACATTTTATATTAAAGCTCTGAAAGAGCGTTATATTTTAGCCTATGGCGTAGCCATAGGTATAAATGCGAAAAAAGAGGAGAAAAGCCCTGAGGGGGCGAAATAAAATATTCATACACATCTTGTTCGTTTTCACCCAGAGCTTCACTTTGGGCTATAATAGTTCGGGCTTTCAGCACCCCCACCCTTCCCTCCCCCATTTATAGGGGGAGGGTTAGGGAGGGGGTTTCAAACCGTTCCCTACAATATTTTATAGATAATTTTCGCGTTAATCCGTTTCAGTCCGTGTAAATCCGTGTTCTATTCATATTTATTTATCAATAGTAGGGACAGAACAGTGTTCTGTCCCAACAACCTGTAAAATCAAGTCCCGTTAGAAATTCATTTCTAAACGGGACAAGACGTATAAAATTTTTAGCAACATTTGTTGGGACACTGCCTTTAATTTAATAGGAGTGAGTTATATCTTAAATTTATTAAAATGAAATTTTTTCTTGAAATTCTTTCTTTACTTTCTCATATTTATTAAAGTAAGTAGTTCGATTTGCATTTAATTAGATTATTCGAAGGGAAATTGTTATGAAAATCTGGAAATATTTTTTAATAATACTTTTTCTCATCTCATTTGTTGATTGTAAGACATCCCCGAAAGTAGATATGAAACAAAAGGAAGATTTGATAAAAGAGAGATTGAAATCGGGACCGATTATGCCCGAACCGGATTTGACGATTAACTGGCAATTAGATGGGCAGATATTAAAGTATACTAAGGATAATCTTTTTGAGTATATTGATGGTGAAGCAGAATTATTTTTCCCGTATGGTTTTCAAAAATTATTAGTTGGGAATTATGTTTATCGGTTAGACCCCAAACAGATAATTACTGTAGATATTTATGAAATGGGGTCAGGGTTAGATGCTTTTGGAGTTTATTCTAAGTTTAGAACACCCTATCTGAATTTTGCCAACTTTGGATGTCAGGGATTTATCGATGAAAATATCTTAAGGTTCTATAAGGATAAATATTTTGTGAATATAACGACTGTAGCAGATGCGATGTTGGTTCCAAAAAATATTTCAATGGCAGGTCAAATTATTGATGAATTAATTCCTGGAGAAAAAACTCAACCGAATGAATTGAAATTGATTCAGACTGATAGTCTTATTTCTAAAACTGAAACCTACGACGTTGAAGGATTTTTAGGTTATAAATTCTTTCATAATACTATAAGTGCTAAGTTCAAATACCCCGATGAAGAGATTCGAGGATTTGTTATAATCAGAGAATCAGAAGACAAAGCAGGAATTACCTTAAAGGAATATAAGGATTTTCTTGTTAAAGAAACAAAAATTACAGAACCTTTTCAAGCTTTAGATGATATTATTATTGTTAATGATCCCAATTATGGCGACTTAATGATTTGCCAAAAAGGGAGATTTGTTGTTGGCGCTTTAGGATTTCAGAATAAGACAAATGGTGAGAATTTAGTTAAGAAATTATTGACAGGTGTTTTTGTAGGGGCGTGATTTATCACGCCCGATCATTGGGTTTGATAAATCAAACCCCTACTATTCTTTATCGGGTTTATCTTTAAACACCTCACCTATTTTCTTTATTATACTTATAGGCTTTTCGATAAAGTAATTTGTGAACCAACTCATACCTAACATTGTGGCTAAGGAACGTGTATTGGTTAAGATACGGATTACTTCTCTTGGATGAGCTTCACCAACTTCTTTGACCTGTGCTAATGAAGATGTGGTAATTAATCTTAAAACCCCAGCAAGTAAGAATAAGAAATGAAAATGCCATAATTTAAAGATGGAAAAAACGCTATCCTTATTATTAGTCAGCCACTCTAATTGAATTGTTAATGACTTGCCTATGAACAACTGACCGATTGCTCCTCCAAATAAAGGTCCAATAGCAGCTGCGAGACTGGTTAATGTGGCGAAAACTGAAAGATAAGCCACATTATTTTTTTGCGGAGAGAGTTTTAGTAAAATATTATTTGCAGCAAGCCCAATAGCTGAAAAGGCAAATCCATTTACTGCATATATCAGAGGAATAATATAATACTTTTCAGGTGATGAAAATATCCACATAAAAGCTGTAAGTGAGCCTATTGTCCCACAAACAGAGAGAACTGGTTTATTTCCGAATCTGTCTGTGAGTCTTCCCCACATCCTCAATGCAACAATGTTAATAGTTGCTTCAACAATGGCAAATAACGAAATCGTGGTGTAAGATATTTTAAGGTCCTCAAGCATATAAACGGTGAAAAATGGCGCCGCAAGGTTTATAGCGAAACTCCAGCTCATCGAATAGATTAATAGTCTCTTGAAATTTTTATCACGAAGAGGAATTCTAATTAATTCCCGAAAGGGAACATCAGATTCTGATTTACTTTCGAAATAATCCGGAATTAGGGAAAGTGGGAACAATGATATTAAACCAAATAATGTTCCGACACCAAAGACTATTAAGAATCCATAATATAAATTATCTGGAGCGAAGATTTTCCAGAAGTCAATGAACTTGGCTCCTATTAAACTACTTAGCATTACGGCTAAACCACACCATCTGTTTCTTTTAGCAAAATATCTTCCCCTGATATCCAGAGGAACAAGGTCTCTCATCCAGGATAACCAGGGTGGACCACAAATAGAACCAAAAAGTGAGGATAATCCAATAAGCATCATAAAAATCCATAAAGCCCAAAAAGAAGAACTGAAAATCAAACCGGGTAGAAGAATTATTACAAACCATACTGTTCTACTTATGCCTGCTGTGATTATAACAAGATTCTTTCTTTTAATATTTTTTTGTTGTAATAAATGGACTGAGAGTAATTGAGATACATTTACAAATAATGGGAGAGAGGCAATAAATCCTATCTCTAAATTTGTTGCACCGAGATGTAAAGCGAAACCGACAAGAAATATACCACTTGTCAGAGATGCCATTATACTGGCAAAGACACCGTCATAAATAGATAGGTTAAGACTACGGTTTATATGTTCATCTATTGTATACTTATCCATTATTAAAAACTCAGGGAATTTAATTTTTAATTAAGCCGTGATATTATTATAGAAAGTTCTACTGTCAACTATTAGAATTTATGTTCTACAATTTTAATGATAAATTGCAAATATGGATGTAAAGATTTTTATATTATTTTCTCATAATGTTTTTAAATAAATGAAATTTTCCTATCTGTTCGAGATTTATAATGCCCTTAAGTTTCTCATTTTCCATAACAAGAATAATCGGAATATTTGTTCCCATAATGTTTTTTAAAAGTGAACTCATCGGGATATCAGGATGAATTTTTAAATAATCTTTTTCGACAAAATCTGATATTGGAGAGTCAATAGGGTGTTCACGAATCGCCTTAAAAAGATTTTGTTTCGTCAATACACCTACAACTTTGTCTTCATCCATTACGGGGAAATTATCTTGAAATGTGTGAATGACACGGTCAACGGCATCTCTCAGAGTTTGATTAGGATTTAAAGTGGCAAAATTTGTTAGCATAGCACTACTAACTGGAATACCTTGAATCGATGCTCGAATCTCGGCTATTTTCTCTTCATTAGCCGCTCCTACATATATAAAAAAACCGATCAATATTAGCCACCAATTAAAGAATATTCCGAAGAAAATAAAAAATATGGCGAAGGCTTGACCAATACCGACTGCAATCTTTGTTGCAGTGAGATGATTAAGAAACAAGGCTAAGACTCCTCTTAGAACTCTACCACCATCCATAGGAAAAGCAGGAAATATATTAAATATGCCAAGGACTAAATTTATGGAAAATAGTGTCATCAAAATGTTTTTATTAAATATATTTATTTCTTTTAGATCCAATTTGATTTTACCGGAAATAAGTGTTGATAAAATTAAGAAGAATCCAGCAAGTAAAAGGCTTAAAACAGGTCCAGCAATTGCGATAAGAATTTCTTCTTTGGGGTCCTCAGGTATTTCCTCAATTTGTGCAACTCCACCAATTGGAAGAAGAGTAATATCCCGCACATTAATTCCAAAGTGCTTTGCTACAAGGCTATGACTAACCTCGTGGAGAACAACACAAACGAAAACTAAGATTATTGCAAACATCCCATATAATGGACTCACATCACCAGCTAATTTATTAATCATTAATCCGATAAAAAATAAAAGAAAGATAAAGGTGATGTGCACCTTTATTGGGATTCCGAATAATTTTCCAATTTGATAAGCATGTTTCATAGAATTATAACCTCAAATTGATGTTATGGTGTGAGATTTATCTCACAGTTGTTGCACTATGGATGTTGCAGCATAGTTCTTCAGAATTCTCAAAGTATATTTTTTATACATAAATTCTGCTCGATATTTTTTTTCAAATAACAAAGTTATTTTTAATTTTAGTATTTTAAACAGTCAATTAAATTAATATAAATTCTCTGAATAAGAAAAATTTTTGGAACGAGATGATAGAGTGTAATAAGCTTTTTGATTTTCTTATATACCAACTTATTGAATATATTTCAAACTAATCTATGCTTTTCTTTTGCTTGACTTTGAAATAGCACACAATTAATTTTACATACTACTATTTATTGATATCTGAATAAGTTTATTTAACTTGTAGATTGAGAGCTATAAAATATTTATTTACTAACTTTTTAAACAATCACTTACTAAATATTTATAATTTAAAAGTGGAGAGTTAGATACAATGATTGAGAACGGGATAACACACATTATCAAGAGAAATGGTCAAATAGTTCAATTTGATCAGGATAGAATTACAAATGCAATATTCAGAGCTTATTTGAGTATCGGTGGCGAAGATATGGAATTTGCAAAAAAGATGTCGGATAAAGTTGTTGTGGTGTTAAACCAGACTTATTCGGAAGAGGATTATCCAAGTGTTGAGGAAATACAAGATGTTGTTGTTGATGTGCTCGATAAAGAAGGGTTTCATAAATTAGCAGTATCTTATCAGGAATATCGTGATGAAAGGGCGAGATTGAGAGAGGAACGTGAATCACAAATCGTTGTGAATGATAAAGTTCCTTATAAAATTTTGTGGGAAGTATATACCTGGAATGTTGAGCAGGGTTGTGATACTATTGATAAATTAAACAAAAGAGTAAAAGATGGCACTTTTCCTGAACTTGTTGAAGAAGCAGAAAAGAAATATCACTATGACATTGATAATCTCGCGGAGAGGATTTTGCGGAGAATTAAAGATGTAAGAATGATTATGGTAGCTGGTCCATCAAGTTCAGGGAAAACTACTACCACAATTAAATTAGGAGAGCGTTTAAAAAAGCATGGGATTGATTTAGTTCTGATAGGACTTGATAATTATTTTAAAGACCTTGAGTCTCATCCCAAAGATGAATATGGAGATTATGATTTTGAGAGGCCCGAAGCACTTGATATCCCGTTAATTAATGAACATCTTAGCGATTTATTAAAAGGCAAGACTATTCAAATGCCTGTTTATAATTTCAAAATCGGTAAGAGAAAACAGAAGGGTGTTAAATTCTACGTTAAACCCAATCAGATAATACTAATTGATAGTTTGCATGGACTTTATAAACCGATAACGGCAAGTATCCTTGAAGATTATAAGTTTAAATTGTATATTGAGGCATTATGTCAGATAAAAAGCCCAACAGGGGAGTTTGTCAGATGGGCGGATTTGAGAATGTTGAGAAGAATGGTGAGAGATAGTTGGTGTCGAAAATACAGTCCATTACAAACCGTGGGACATTGGCATTATGTAAGAAGAAGTGAAATGAAATATATCATTCCTTATATTGCACAAGTAGACCACATAATTAATGGCTCATTACCCTATGAATTGCCTGTTCACAAAAAGTATTTATTTAAATATATGAATGAAATATTGCATACATTTGAGAATCAACCGAAGCGTATTGATGCATTAATCAGGGCTCAGAGAGTTCATAAATTATTGAGTGCTACCGAAGCATTAAACGATGATTCTTGCATTCCCCAAAATTCCTTAATGCGAGAGTTTATTGGTGGAAGTGTTTATGAGTATTAGGGGTCTCTGAAATATTCAATTTGTAGGGAACAGGTATGCCTGATCCCTACACAAAGCTGTAATCTTTAGTGGAATTTCGTGTGATTTTGTGGCTATTGCATTAGTTTTTCAGAGGTCTCAAATTGGTTTATTTATTGATGAAAAGTTGATTCTGAAATAATGGATAAGCTAAATAAAAAATATTTCTCGTTATCAGATTCAAACATTCCATATATCTTAATAATCATCATTTTAAATGTAATTTTCTTCTTTAATTTTATCACTCTTATTAATTATGTAATTTCATATCCCGGAACAGACATCGGGTTATATTTTTACTCCTGGCGAGCTTTTAAATCTAATGTAATAGCACTGGGAGAATTGCCTCTATGGAATCCTTACACATTCTCAGGAACACCTGCTTGGGCATCAGCCCAAAATGATCTATTATATCCTCTCTCATTTTTATATCTAATTTTTCCCACAGGATATGCCATCAATTTAAATATTTTTTTATGCTTTTGCTTTTCAGGTATTTTTATATTTTATCTTGCGAGGATCATTAATGTTACGAGAATTGGCTCGTTAGCTTCAAGCTTGATTTATAATTTCTCATCTTATATCGTTTTACACACATTTTCAGGACACATCACTATTATTCAAATCTTACCTTTGGCACCGTTATTCCTTCTATCTATATTTCAATTGATCGAAAAAAGAAAGTTTATATGTGTAATTTCATCATCATTCATTTTATCCTTGATGATATTTGCAGGACATACACAATATGTCTATTATGCATCATTAATTGCCATCTTTACTTTAGTTTACGTGGTTAGTGCAGAATTGTTTTGTAAAAAGAGCTTTATTCCGTTAATTATAGTGCGACATTTATGTCGCACTTTTATGCGAGATAAATCTCGCACCACATCAGATTGTTTGAACAATAATCATAGAGAAATTTCGTCAACAATAAAAACAAAACAATTTTGTTTTTTTCAGAAGGATTGTCTGAGATTGGTTTTTTATTTCATCCTAATATTCGTCTTATCAGGATTGTTTT
>Ga0315289_10006959_pt1 | contig 16573 bp, 9 predicted proteins | sample YL17G11_40_MG_FD_203452 | JGI IMG/M metagenome (GOLD analysis project Ga0315289, IMG submission 203452) | Sediment microbial communities from Yellowstone Lake, YNP, Wyoming, USA - YL17G11_40 | ecosystem: Environmental > Aquatic > Freshwater > Lake > Sediment | place: USA: Wyoming | collected... | reverse complement strand
GGTCAGCACGGGGTCCATCTTGCTGTAGTAGGCGGTGCCGTGGAGATCGTTTCCGCCGGACTTCAGGCTGATGTTGACCACCCCGCCTTCGGTGTTTCCGACCGTGGCGTCGAAGCTGGCGGTCTGAACCTTGAACTCCGCCACCACGTCGGCGGGCGGCACCCAGGCGGCGATCACCTGGTTGCGGCTGTCGCCGGTCGAGGTGTTGGGCACCCCGTCCACCATGACCTCGCTGCGGTTGGAACGGGTGCCATCCATGGTGTAGCCGATGATCGAGGTCGGCTCGAACGGCCGGTCACTGACTGACTCGGCCGCGGCATAGGCCACCCCGGGCGCCAGCTGAATCAAGGCGTAGGGCATCCCGTGGGGAATGGGCAGCTCGGCCACCCGGCGGGAATCCACCACCTGCCCCTGCGAAGCGGTGGCCGTCTCCAGCAGCGGGGTCTCCGCCGTCACCGTGATCGTGTCGCTCAGATCGCCCAACTCCAGCGGAATGTTGATTTCCAGCCGGTCGTTGAGCCGCAGCTCGAGCCCCTCCCGCAGAAACCGTTTGAACCCGGTCTTCTCGGCGGTGATCCGGTAGACGCCCGGACTCATATACGGCGCTTGATAGTTCCCGCGCTCGTTGGTCTCGACCGGCGTGGTGATGCCGGTGGCGTGGTTGATGATGCGGACCGTGACCCCTGGGACCACGGCGTCCGAGTGGTCCGTGACGCGTCCCAGGATCGTGCCACGCGCTTCCTGCGACCAGCACAGGCCCGACGAAATCAGCAACGCGATCCCGGCGGCCTGAAGATGGCGAGCGAGCATAAACCTACCTCCTTATTCCTTTCATGGCGGGCCTTTTCAGCCCGCGCTCAGAACATGATGCGTATCCGGGCCCAGATATTCCGGCTGGGGAAGCGCTGTGCCGCGCGATCACTGCCCATCAGCGACGCCGTGCTGCCGAAAGCCGCCTGGCCCACGGTGAGCTCGGCCGAGCTCGAGGGATTGTTCCAGTTCGGGTGGTTGAGCAGGTTCTCTGAGGAAAGGCTGAACCACACTTCTTTGTTCTCCAGGAAGCGGAACCTCTTGGTGAGGCTGAGGCTTAGATGCCAGAAGCCCGGTCCCAGGAGGACGTTTCTGCCCGAGTTGCCCAGAACGGTCGCCGCCGGATTGCTGAACGCGGACGGGTCGAACCACTTGACCGACGCACCTCCGGTCTGTTTCGGCCCGTTGTTGCCGTCCCCGATGCGGTCCGGCCGGGCCACCTGGCCGCAGGTAGCGCCGGTCAGCGGGTTGGTGCCGGATCGGCAGGGAGTGAAGTACTGCCCGCTCCCGGCAAAAAGCTCCGGGGAGAGTCCCCAGCCGCTCACGGCATGGCTGGCCCACGCCGGCAGGCCACTCAGTAACTTCTGGCCGCGGCCGAACGGCAGGGTCCACAAACCCATGGCGCTGAAGGAGTGCCGGCGCTGGTAACCCACCTGGCCGCGGTCCAGCGAGCGATTCAAAGCGTTGGAGCTGGTCCCATTGGCGTCGTTCTCGCTGTCTATAACGTCTGAAATGTTCTTGGCGAACGCATAGCCGGCCTGGAACATGAACCCGTTCCGGAACCGCCGGCGGGCATCCAGGATCAGGCCGTGGTAGATCTGGTTGCCCCCATTGTCCGTGTAGGCGACTGTGCCGCCGTAACCGTAGGCGGAGTAGGGCCGCGAGAGGTTGCTGGTGTCGCCCGGAGTTACCCGCTGGTTAATGTCCCGGTTGTAGATGAGGTTAGTGGTCTTGGTGCCCATATAGGAAGCGCGGAACGCGGTCTCCCAGAGCGATTTCTCGAGCGTCAGGTTCCACTGCTGGACGTACGGGTTCGCCATCCGTGGATTGATGCCGTTCGCCGTCAGACTGGGGGGGGCCGCCTCCCCGGTCACCACGGCCGGGAACGGGTAGGGAAACCGAAAGGCCGTGGAGGCCGCGGAGGCGGGAACGTTGTCATATCGCGGGTTTCCCCGGTTGAGCAAGCCGCCGCTGGCCTGCGTCGCCACGACGCCCTGGCCGATGATGTCGGTGAACTTCCCCCAGGCGCCGCGCACGACGAAGCTGGAGGAGCCGCGCGGGCGCCAGGCGAAACCGATTCGCGGGGCCAGGTTGTTGCGGTCCGCGAAACGGAGCGTGCGCTGGGGCAGCCCCGCCTGGGCCGCTTCCAGTATCCTCACGTTCGGATAGTTGGCGGCGAAGGCGCTGTTGACGGGCGTGGTCTGGGCGGCCTTGATCATCCCGCCAGTGGCCAGGTCGAAAGCGTACAGGGCGTTGTTCTTGTTGTAGATCGGTCCCTGGTAATCCCAGCGCAGGCCCAGGTTCAGGGTGAGATCGCGCCGGACCTTGTAATCATCCTGGAAGAACAGCCCGTAGTTTGTGCTCCGCATGTACTGGTTCGGATTGATCCCGGTCGTCGTCACGTAGGCCGGGATGCCCAGCAGGAAATCCGCGTAGGCCACTCCGGTGTAGTTAGTTTGAAAGAAGAAGCTGCCGAAGGCGCCCGAGGGGATCTGCCGGTAATTGGGCTGTTCGAGATAAACGTTGAGCCCGCCTTTGAAGGTGTGGCGGTCGTGGATCCAGGACACCGTATCGGTCAACTGGTAGCTGGCCGAAATGTTCGTGGTCGTGTTCTGCTGTGCGAGCGCCGTCAGCCCGGTAATATTGATCACCGGGAAGCCGCGCACATCGGGCGCCGGCAGGCTGGAAGGAAACTGGATGCCGAGCTCGCGCAGCACCTCCAGGCCGTTACGCGCGCCGCCGGCCGGGCTGTTGTCGCGCATGAATCCGGCCCGGAACTCATTCAGCAGGCTGGCGCTCAGGTTGTAAGTGTAGGACACGGCGCCGCGATAGAGCTTTCGGGTGCTGACCCGGAAGCCCATGGTGGGGAGACCGCTGTCGTAAGCCCGGTTGTTGAACTGGCTGCCGCCCACGGACCCGTAGAACCAGTGCCGGTCGCCAACCCGGTGATCGAGCCGCAGGTCGAGGGCCTCCTCGCGCGTAGTCCCGCTGGGCCCGATGGTCTGATGATTACGGGTGATCGCGTTGGGATCCGGCGTATTCGGTTCCGGGTAGTAAGTGGTTTGGATGTTCCTGGACACCGGATTGATCCGGCCGGCCGGGATGGTGTTGTACGGGAACGGCGTACGGTTGTTGTCGGGATCGGCGACCGTCCGGGAGAATACGCCGTTGCGCACGACCAGGGTGGGAACATCCGCAGAGTAAAGTTGGGTGCCGCCTTGACGCTTGGACTGCCAGCTCAGGCTGTAGAACGTCCTGTCGCGACCGTTGTAAAGCTGGGGCAGGCGGATCGGCCCGTTCACGTTTCCGCCGAACTGGTGAAAGATCAAGGAAGGTTTCCCGGTGTTGGAAGTCGCCACGCGCGCGTTCAGCCCCGGCGCGTTGTAGTAGTAGTAGACGTCGCCGTGCAGGGCGTTGCCCCCGCTCTTGGAAATCTGCTGGTACACGGCGGGCGAAGCGTACTCGGCCGGGTTGTTTCCGCCCAGCACGCGGACTTCCTGGACTCCCTCGGCGGTCATCAGGGTCGAAGCCGACGGCGAGCCCGAACCTATCGGGGAGGTGATGCCATCGACCTGGAACTCCGACTGGCTGGGGTAGGCGCCGCCGATGCTGAAGCGGGTCCCGCTGGCCGTGTTCTGCACCAGCGGGTTCAGGCGCATGAGCGTCCACGGGCGCTGCGAGTCGGTGGTGGGGCTGAGGAAATGGACCTCGCCGCCGGCAATCGAGGTTCCAAGCGAGGAGGTGTCGGTTTCGATCAGGCCGGGTGTGTAGGTGACCGTAACGCTCTCGGTGAGCGCCCCCAGTTCCATGGCCGCGTCCAGCCGCACGGTCTGGCGGGCGCCCAAAGCGATGTCCGCCTTCACAAAGACCTTGAATCCCTCGCGCTTCACCTGGAGCCGGTAGGTGCCGGCCACCAGACTCGGGAACTCGTACAGCCCCGCCTCGTTGGTGGTGGCCTGTCGGGTGATATTGGTTTCCTGGTGAGTCAGCGTCACCTGGGTTCCCGGTATCAAGGCGCCGTTCGGGTCGGTAACGGTGCCCAGGATCGTTCCAAAGGTGGATTGCGCCAGCAACCCGCCGCCAGCCAATAGGGCTGCCAGTACCGCGCAGCCAACCGCCATTCTCAAGGTAGTGGCTCCTCGCATGGATGGTTTCCTCCTGCTCTGGGTGCAACGATACACCGGCGCGGCAGGCGGGACAAGTTTCCTGTGGCCGGTTAACGGTAGGTTTAACGTTACAACCCCTACGCCACCGGGGAGATATGCCGCTTCAGTGTTCGGGGCGCCGGTTGACGAAGCGCACCCAGCCGAACGACTCCGGCGTGTGGAAACCTCGCGCCGGAGGCGCAATCGGCGACCAGGTGCTGCTCTGACGACCGGTGACGCCCCCCGTTCGGTACAGGTTGAGCCGCCACAGGTCGCCCGCGCGGGGCGGGGTGTGGGCCGCGTCGCGGACGAAGTTGCGGAGTGGAATGGCCAGCTCGACGATCCAGTGGCCGTCGTCCGGGGACTCGTCTTTGCGGGGCAGGCCATGGAAGGTAGTCCGGTAACGGACTCCTGCGGGCTCCCAGGTGGGTGGTCCCGTCCACCAGTCCGTCCGGCATCGGTTCAGCATGGCCCCGATGGCGTTGATTTCAAAGGTGTAGTAGTTGCTGAGCTTCTCGGGGTTGGGGCTCAGGAAGATCTCGACGCAGTCGTCATTCGAGACCGGTCCGTGGCGCTGGCTCACGTAGGCGGAGATGTGCCGGTCGTGGCAGTAGTAGCTTACGTAGAGGTGCTCGTCGTCCCACAGCATCCGGACGACCGTCTGCTCTACCGGGCCTGGCCCCCACCAAGCGGCGTGGAACTCCCCCACCGGCGGGACGTTGCGCCAGGCCGGCTCGTCCAGCCGGGCGTCCACCACGATGGGCGAGGAGGCCCGCTGGACGTCGCACCGGGGCAGGGGCTGCGCCACCGCGGTGGTGCCCAACACGGCCAGCCCCAAGATGAGCGAGAGCTTCACCGCAGCCCGGGGCCTTGGGAAGCCAGGCCAGCCTCGAATTCTCTCACCAGCCGCAGGAATTCTTTGGGGTGGATGATCTTGGAGGTTCCGTCCCTGACATATGCCGACTGGAGCAGGAGCTGGAACATCTGCTCGCCGCTCAGCTCGGGCCGCACCTGCCAACCCAGGGCCATCACGCCGGCCACGTAAGGGATGGCCCAACTGAGGCCGCCGCGCAAACCGTACTGGTATCCGAAATCGCCCCGGTCGTATTCCTCGGCCTGGGTCCGGGGGCCCGTGGGGGCTGCCAGGCGGTCCGGGGGTACTATTGAGACGGGCCCGTCGGGGGCGCCGGGCACGCAGTTCGCCGGATCCTCGGGGTCGCCTCCGCCGAACCAGCACCGGGAGATGCGGCCTCGGTGCGCCGTGCAGTCGAGTACCAGCAGACCTTCCGCTTCGGCGATCGCGGCGACCCTGTCCCACCTCTCGTTGTTGTTCTGAAACGGAGAACCCGGGCCGGAGGGCGCCGCGGAAACCGAGACCACGCGAATCTTGCTCTCCGGCGGAAGCTTGCGATTCTCCTCCAGAATCCACTCCAGAGCCCTGGCGTAGTATTCGGCATCCGCCAACCAAGAGGGAGCTGCCGCGAAGTAGACGATGGCGCCAGGCGCGGTGCCGATGTTCGTCCCGACCAGCAGGCTGGTCACGGCTGGCCCGTGCATACTGCTCTGCTCAGGTCCGCAACCCGTGTCGAAGTAGGCCGCGATCTTGCCCTCGAACTCCGGGTGGTCCAGGTACATCGGCTGATCGATAATGGCCACCCGAACGCCTTGGCCCGTGATGCCCTGCTGGTGAATCTCGCGAACGCCCAGTCCCGGATTCATAGCGGCCTCGAGCAGCTCCACCGGATTCACGCCCGCGGGCATGCGCGAAGCATCGGGCCAGATGGTCTTCAGGTTGAACTTCAGAGTAGGCAACACATGTCCCAGCCCGGACAGATCCATCTGGCTGACGTCTTTGGCCCCTGGAACGAGCCGGCCTCGCATCCAGCGCACGTCATCGAAGGGCTGGAGGGTGGGAGCCTGGCCCGCGGCCATCGCACATAGAAGTATGCCGGCCGCACACAGCCGGGCGACGCTGGTAGTCAGGAGCATAGTGGCACTCCTCGGTGAGAGTCTAGGCTTCCAGCGGTCACGAGTGCAAGTGTCATCCCGCCGGGCAACCGTTGGTGTAACGTTACCGGCGCCTCCTGCGGGCGGCGGCCCACCGGCCACGGCCGGCTGCGGTGTACAATCGCAGGTGCAAGCAGAGCGCTTGCCAGCGGAGCTGCAACCCGAGGAACAGCCGTGATTGTCGATGAGTTGCTGGAGCGGATGGCGCCCAAGGCCGAGGGCCGCACGGTCTCGACGGTGTGCGTGGGACTGGCCTATACCGCGGTGTGCCTCGAGGAGGGCGGCTGCGGCCTGGCCTACACCTTTCACGAAGACGCCGGCGAGGGCTGCTCGGTGGTCAAAGAAGCCGGGACCTTGGCCGGACGCTCCGCCGGGGAGCTGGCCCGCTGGGTCAAGACGCTGGACGCCACCAGCATGGCCCTGGGAGTGGCCACCCTCAACGCCTTGGTTGAGCCGCCAGCGGAGGCCAGGGAGGCCGATGTCACAGAACTGATCCGCGTCTCCCCCACGGATGTCGTGGGCATGGTGGGCTACTTCGCTCCGCTGGTGGGCGTCTTGCGGGAGCGCGCCGCCCGCCTGCATATCTTCGAGCGGCGGCCCAGGGACCTGGCAGGCGAGCACCCCGACTGGACGGCGCCGGTGCTGCTGCCGGAGTGCGACGTGGTCATCATCTCCGGCGCCACAGTCATCAACCGCACCATCGACGCGCTGCTGGCGCACGCCACCGAGGCCCGCGAGATCGTCATCCTGGGGGCCTCGACGCCGCTCGTGCCGGAGGTGTTCGCAGCGCGCGGGGTGACGCTGCTGTCCGGAGTGCAGGTGCGCGATGTGGACCGCGTCCTTCGAGTGGTCAGCGAGGGCGGCGGGATGCGGCGGTTCTCCGACGCGGTGCGGAAGCTGAGCGTGCGGTTGAGATGAAGACTGGCCGCCTGGCGCTGATCGTCCTGGCAGCGGCCTTGTGCGGAGCGCAAGAGTCGGCCGCCCCGTTCGTCGAATGGATGACGGAAGCGCAGCGCCTCGCCGCTCAGGTCAAGACGGTCGGGGACGCTGACGCCACGGCCCTCGCGCGCCTCCGGGAGGACGCCGAAGCGTTGCGGAACGCGATCTCGCAGTGGCTCCTGAAGAATCCGCAGACGCGGGTCGTTGCTCCCACAGCGGACTACGTTTCGCGTGCCTCGCGGGCGGCAAGTGTTGATGACCTGCGAGCGTTGATCCAGGAGCTGATCCGGCTCAATCCGGCCGGGCCTTTCTTCCTCGGCCGCATCGAGGTGCAGGTGACGGCCGAGGTCCCGCAGGTTCCCAGCGCTTACGTGATCGGCGGCGCGGAGATCGCGGCCTACGGTCACGCTACAGTGACCGGCGCGGTGAGCATGGCGCCCGGCGTTGCCATTTCCAGGGTCGGCGCGCGCAACGAGGGCGTGGCGTACGTGCGCGGCTTCGACATGCGGCAGACGCCAGTCTTCCTGGACGGCATGCCGGTCTCGGTCCCCTATGACGGTTACCTCGACCTGGATCGCTTCCTGGCGCAAGACATCGCCGAGATCCACGTGGTCAAGGGCTACAGCTCTCCCATGTGGGGACCTAATGCGCTGGGCGGCGCCATCAACCTGGTCTCGCGCAAGCCCCTGGAGCGGTTTCACGGAGAGGTGGGGGCGGGCTACGAGTCCGGGCGGGCGTTCACCGGCACCGCCGGGGCGGGCGCCCGGATGAGGAAGCTCTACTGGCAGGCCAGCGGCGCCTGGCTGGCGCGCGACTTCTTCCCGCTCTCGGGGAGCTTTCCGGCCAGCCCGCTTCAACCCGCACACCGGCGGGAGAACTCCGATCGCCGCGATGCCCGCGGCCACTTCAAGCTGGGGCTGACGCCCGGCGCCGGTGACGAGTACGCCTTGGGCTACGTCAGGCAGAGCGCGCGCAAGGGACAGCCGCCCTATGCCGGCAGCGATCCTTCCGTGAAGGTCCGCTACTGGCGCTGGCCCGAGTGGGGCAAGGACAGCCTGTACCACATCGCCAACAAGTCCCTCGGCCGGAGCGGCTATCTGCGGCTCCGCGCCTACTACGACACCTTTCACAACCGCCTGTATAGTTTTGACGACGCCACTTACTCTACCCAGAACCGGTCCGGCTCTTTTGTCAGCCGGTACGACGATCACTCCTATGGCGGGAAGCTGGAGGCCGGAACCAGCTCTCTGGCGCGGCAGGTCGTGAAAACCTCACTGTTTCTCAAGGACGACACGCACAAGGAACACAACCTGGGCGAGCCGCAGCGCTCGTTCCGGTCCCGCACCCTGTCCGCCGGGCTGGAGGACGCGCTTCGCCTGAGCAACGCCACTCAGGCCGTGGTGGGCTTCAGCGCCGACCGCCTGGACGTCTTGCAGGCCCAGGATTTTCAGAAGGCCGTGGTGTCGGCGTTCCCGATTGGCGGCCTGTGGGCCTTCAGTCCGCAGGTCGCCGTGCTGCACGCGCTCTCGGAGGTGGATCGCCTCCGGTTCACCTTCGCCCGCAAGACCCGGCTGCCCACCTTGAAGGACCGCTACTCCTACCGGATCGGCCGGTCGCTTCCGAACCCGGATCTGAAAGAGGAGCGGGCCGATCACTTGGAGGCCGGCTACTCGCGGTCCTTCGGCGCAGCGACGCTGGTCGAGGCCGCGGTCTTCCATGCGGCGATCTCGAACCTGATGCAGGAATTCTATGTGGCGCCGCAGTTGTTCCAGTTTCGCAACGTGGGGCGGGTCGAGCACTCGGGGTTCGAGTTCTCCGCGCGCACCGACCGGCTGCGTCCGGCGACGATCCACGCCCACTACACCTTCTTGAACCGAACGAACGTCTCTCTGCCGGGCGTCCCGCTGATTCAGACGCCGCGTCATCAGGTCTTCGCCGCCGCCAGCGGCGCGCTTCGCGGCGTGCTGCTGACCGGGAGCGCGCGTTTCGAGACCGGCCGCTGGGATTTGAGCGAGGGCGGCCGGTACTTGCGGCTTGCGGGCTTCGCCGTCGTGGACGGGAACGCCACCATCCCTCTGGGGCGCCACGTGGAGCTTCAAGCTGGGGCCAGAAATCTCACCGACAGGAACTACCTCCTCGACGAGGGCTTTCCGGAGGAGGGCCGCAGCTTCTTCCTCCATTTGCGGTACCGTTTCTAGTTTGGCTCCCGTGACGCCTTCGGACCGCCACGCCCCGCTACCCGACCTGTGGCTGCGTGCCGCCGTGCTGGGAAGCCTGTGGGCCTCCATCGAGATCATTGCCGGCAGTTTTCTTCACAACCTCCGCGTGCCGCTGGCCGGCAGCGTGCTGGCGGCTGGCGGAGTGGCCTTGCTCACCGGTGGGCACCAGGTCTGGCCGCAGCGGGGCCTGCTCTGGCGCGCCGGCCTGATCTGCGCCCTGATGAAGTCCATCTCCCCGACCGCCGTGGTGATCGGGCCGATGGTCGGCATCTTCGCAGAGAGCCTGCTGCTGGAGGCGGCCACGCGGCTGCTGGGCAGAGGCGCGCTCGGCTATGCGGCGGGGGGCGCAGCCGCCGTGTCCTGGAGTCTCTTCCAGAAGATCGCCAGCTCGATCATCACCTTCGGGCTGAACATCGTGACGCTGTACGTGAAGCTCTGCGAGTTCGCCGCCCGGAGCCTGCACGTGACGTTCCTGGGCCCCTTCGAGGTCCTGGCGGCGCTCTTTGCGATCGACCTGCTGCTGGGCACCGCGGCGGCGCTGGCCGCCATGCGGGTGGGCAGGAGGCTCGCAGGAGCGCCGGAGGTCCCGCTCGCAAGCCTGGTGCAGGAAGGGGACCGCTGGGAAGGCTTCAAGCTGGATGCCGGGCAGAGGTTCTCGGTTCTCTTGCTGGCGGGCGACCTGGTTGGGCTGGCAGCCGGACTGTGGTTGCTGGGCGCGCATTCGCTCTGGCTGGCCATACTGTTCGTGGCGGCCTTCACCGTCTGGGTGGGGCGCCGCTATCGCAGCTCGCTCCGGCGGTTCCGCAGGCCCCGGCTGTGGATTGAGCTGGCGGCGCTGATGCTGCTGTCCGGGCTCCTGCTGGGGGCGAGCCGGAACGGCGGCGGGTGGACCTGGAGCGGCTTGCGGGAAGGCTTGGAGATGATCGTGCGGGCCTGGCTGGTCATCGCCGGCTTTGCCGCGATCAGCGTCGAGCTGCGCAACCCGCGGATCATCGAGTGGTTCACCCGGCGTCGTATGCGGGTCTTCTCTGACGCCCTGGGCGTGGCTTTCGAGGCCCTGCCGGAATTCGCCGCCGCGATTTCCCGCGAGCGGCGCTTCTTCCGGCAACCGGTGGCGTCGCTCTCACGACTACTCCGTCACGCGGATGCCTGGTTGCGAAGTTACCGCCAGAGGCACGCGCCACAGGGCCGCGTGGTCTTCATCGAGGGAGGCTCGGGGGAGGGAAAGACTGCTCTGGCGCGGGAAGTGGTCGGGCGGCTGCGCGACCACGGCGTCGTCGTGGGTGGCGTGCTGGCGCCGGGCTTCTGGCAGGAGGGCGAACGCTGGGGCTTCGACGTCGTGGACCTGCTGGACGGCCGGCAAGTGCCCCTCTGCCGCCGGGACGCAACCCCTGAGGATGCCTCGGCCGGGCCGTTTGGCTTCCTCGCCTCGGGCTTGGAGTTGGGGCGGGAGGCCCTGCGTGTGGAGCGGCTTCGCGAGGCGGGGGCCGAGGTCGCGGTGGTGGACGAGGTGGGACCGCTCGAGTTGAACGCCCAAGGTTGGGCCATGTCGCTGGACGCTCTCATGGAGCAGTGGAGCGGTCCGATGCTGTGGGTGGTGCGCCGGGGCTTGGTCGAGCCGGTGACGGCGCGCTGGCTGAAGACGCCGCCAGTGGTGGTGGACGTGCGCCAGGCGGATGCCGCTGGCATCGCCGCCTGGCTCATGGGACCGGAAGCCGCCGCCAGTTGACCGGGCTGGGCTCGCTCAGCGCGACTCCGCCAGCCGCACCTGAGAGAGGAGGCGGGTGTAACGCGCGTCCGAACGGAGGGGATCGAAGATGGGGTCCACTTTCAGCCAGGCCAGCCAGCCGTCCCGCTCCTGGCAGGCCTGCTCGAGGCCCTGGAAGGCGCGGTCCTGGTCGTGCAGGCCAATGTAGACGAAGACCCGGCTGACGGGAGACACAAAGCCGCGCCGCGACCATTCTTCCAGCTCCTTCAACACGCCTTGCGCCGCGGTCTTCCGGCCCAGCACGCCGTAGCAGTAGCCCAGCCCTCCCAGGATCATGGGATTCCCGCCGGGCAGGCTTCTGGCCTTGAGGAACACGGCCAGCGCTTCCTGGTGCATGGACTCGGCCAGGTAGGCCATGCCGAGATGCATATGGCCGGAAGGGAAGTCGGGCTCAAATTCCAGCGCCTTGCGGTATTCCTGAATGGCCTCGTCATGGCGGCGCATGGAATAGAGTGTGCGGGCGAGGTCGCGGTGGACGGCGCGGGACAGGGGGTCCAGAACCTGCGCCCGACGGATTTCCGCGAGGGCTTCTTCCAGCCGCCCCACCGCGCGGAGATAGCCGGCGTGCCAGTGGCGGGCAGTGGCAGAGTTGGGGTTCAGCTCGAGCGCGCGGCGATAGTCTTGCCCAGCGCCGGACCAGTCCCAGTCGTAGAACGACTTCACAAAGCCGAGCGCAGCCCAAGCCTCGGCGAGGGTGTTGTCGGTTTCCAGCGCGCGCTCGGCCGCCGCTTTGGCCTTGGGCATCACGTCGCGCGGCGCCGCGACGCCGTAAGAGGCCAGCAAAGCGTACGTCTCCGCCAGTCCCACGTAAGCCGGAGCATATCCGGCATCCTCCGCCAGCGCCTGCTGGAACTGCTCGATGGACTTCCGCAAGCCGTCTTCCGTGCGCTTGCCCGACTGGTAGCGTCCCCGGAGGTAGGCCTCGTGGGCCTTGGGGTTGGCGGCGCGCGGCGCAGGCTGCGGGCGCACACGATCGGGGTGCCGCACCCTGGTGACCGCCAGCCAAGCCAGGAGGCCGGCCACCACCACCGTCACGAGTCCTGCCCATAGCTCCCAGCGGCGCAGCCAGCCGAGCCGGGGCGCGGGCGGGCGCGGAGAGAACACCGGTGCGTAGCTTCCCTTGGCCAGCTCGATGAGCACGGCATCCTCGCGCCCTGCCCCGGCGTAGTACTGCGCAAGCCGGGAGCGGAGCCGGTGGGCTTCGACGCGGACCACCGTGTCGATGCGCGGATCGAAGGACTCGCCTCTACCGAACACCTCCAGCCCCAGGACCTGCTCCTTGAGCTGATCGCCCCGGCCGGCCAAGGTCTCTTGCGTGATGAACCGCAGGAACCGGCTGAGGCGTTCCGCGTGCGCGAAGCCTTTGCTGGCGAGGATCTTCTCGAGGTGCTCCTCGACCGCCTCACGCGCGACCTCCGGATCAGCTCGTCGCGGCATCGGGCACCTCCTCCTCCATACACTATACTCACCGGGCGCGCCGGGAGCCCGGCGCGTGGTGAGCTAGGCGGGGCGAGTTCCGACTGTTGAGAAATGCAACGCCCGCGGCGGGATTTCACTGCCATGCTAAGAAAGTACTTGAGATTGGAAGAAGGATATGCTTTAATCCCCTTATCGGGCAGTCGCAACGGCTCGGGGAATTCACCTGGAGGTAGGTTCATGAAGCGCTGCGGTAGTGGCTATGTGCTCACCCTTGTTTTGGCGGTTCTGTTGTTCTTGGTCTTAGGCGTGGGGCCAGTCTCGGCCGGACCGATCAGCCTGTGGATCGGGAACGACTTGAACCCCGCACTTCCTGTGCTGCAAACGGATCTGTCGGGTACGGTCCTGCGTACGGTCAGCGGCGTGGACAGCATCGGTTTTGCGGTCTCCTACCAGGCTGGGCTGATCTACTTCAATGACGGGTTCTCGATAACGCCCATGAATCTGGCCACGCTCTCTGCGGGGACGCCTCTGCTTGCACCCGGGATGCTGGACATGACGTTCGACGGCACCTACATCTGGGCGGCCGACCCGTTCAACAGCAGCCTGGACGCGATCAACCCTGCTGACGGGAGCACCGTCACGACCATAGACCTGGGCTATCAGCCCCTCGGCGTCACCTGGACCGGGAACGGCTTCTGGGTAAGCGAAAACGGGGATTTCGTCACCGGGATTTGGGGCACGCCCGTGCGGCGCTACACCGCCGCCGGGGTGTTCACTGGCCAGATGTTCACACCCTGGCCCGCGGTGTTCGATGCGCAAGGCGGGCTGGTCGATCCAGGCCGCACACCAGGCGGGCTGGCCTTCGCGCAGGGCACGCTCTGGATCGGCGACACGGACGGTTGGGTGCGGCATTACTCCACCGCTGGGGTGCCGCTGGCGGGCGACTTCACAACGGGCGATGGCCGGTACGTGGGCGGGCTGGAAGCCCAGATTCCGGAACCTTCCACCGCCCTGCTTCTGGGAGGTGGCCTGCTGGCGCTGCTGGCGGCCTGGCGCCGCAGGGCGTCGTAGGCAGCTCGAAGGGACTCATTCAGAGGGGAAGATCCAATGATCAGCCGAAGAAGACTGTTGCAGACTGGGGGAGCGGCAGGCGTGGCACTGCTTGCCGTCAGGCGGCGCGCGCTCGCCGGGCCGATGGGCTTCGTTCCTCCGAACCTGGGACTGGCCAAGTTCGTGGATGCGCTGACCTATCCGCCGGTGGCGAGTCCAGACACGCTGACTTATCCGGGGTCCGAGTACTACCACATCGGCATGCGGCAGTACACCCAGAAGATGCACCGGGACCTGCCGGCCACCAAACTGTGGGGATACACGAACGAGTTGCCCGCAGGGGGCTACACTACCGGTTACCTCGGTCCCCTCATCCTGGCCAGGAGCACCTTGCCTGGGGAGACTGGAAAGCCGGTCAAGATCAAGTTCGAGAATTTCCTTCCGGCAACCCACATCCTGCCGGTGGACCACAGCATCGCGGGCACGCCCATGGGCAACATCGACAACCGCACGGCGGTGCACCTGCACGGCGGCAGAGTGCCTTGGCAGAGCGATGGGCACCCCCTGAGCTGGACCTCGCCCGGCAACGCGATTCACGGGGAGTACTGGGGCGCGGGGATGGCCGGCGAGATCTTCGACTACCCCAACGGGCAGAGCGCGCGCCTGATGTGGTATCACGACCACGCGGTCTCTATCACGCGCCTGAACGCCTACGCCGGTCTGGCCGCCGGGTACGTCTTGCGGGACCGCTTCGAGGACGCGATGATCACGGCGGGCACGCTCCCTGGCGTCCCGCTGGTCACCGAGATTCCACTCATCATCCAGGATAAGGCTTTCAACGCAGACGGCACGCTGTGGTACCCGGACACGCAGAATCCCGCCGACCTGGCGCCGCCGCCGCTGCCGCCCTTGCCGGATCCTTCCGTGGTTCCCGAGTTCTTCGGCAACGTCAACCTGGTCAACGGCGTGGTCTGGCCCTTTTTGAACCTGGAGCGCAAGAAATACCGCTTCCGCATCCTGAACGGCAACCAGGCGCGCTTCTACCGGCTGAAGCTTTACTACGCCCAGTCGAACAATGACGCCGATCCCAACTCGAAGGTGCCGAACCTGGCTGCGCCCGGCCCGGCTTTCTACCAGATCGGCACGGAGGGCGGCTTTCTGCCCGCGCCGGTCATGCTGAACAACCCCGCCAACCCCAGCTCCGCCAAGTTGATGCTGGCCCCGGCCGAGCGCGCCGACATCATCATCGACTTCCAGAACGTTCCGAACGGCGCCCGGCTGATCCTTTACAACGACGCGGCCGGGCCGTTCCCGAGCGGCGACCCAGTGGACGCCGACACCTCCGTGATCATGCAGCTCCGCGTGTCCGGCACGCAAGACACGACCCCGCTGCGGCTGCCGGTGCTGCCGCCCTTCACGCGGCTTACCGAGCGCATGGCCAACAAGACCAGGTACTACACGCTCAACGAGGGCTTCGACGAGTACGGTCGCCTGATCCAGTTGGTCGGAACCAACGTGCCCTACGGCGGAGTGGGCGGCGGCGGCACCAAGTACGGGCAGCCGTTCCTCGACTTGGCGTCGGGCTTACCGCTGGTTCAAATCGCTGGTTTCCAGGAGCCTCACAAGAACGGCGATATCGAGGTTTGGTACATCCTCAATCTGACCGGCGACACGCACCCGATGCATACGCACCTGGTCACTTACCAGATCCTCTCCCGCCAGGCCTTCGACGTGAACCAGTACCTGGCCACCGGCACTATCCGGCTGCTCGGGCCGGCCATGCCTCCCGAGCCCAACGAGGTGGGCTGGAAAGAAACCGGCCGCATGAACCCGGGCCAGATCACCAAGATCGCCATGCGGTTCGACGCGCTCCCGGAATGGGTGGGCGGGCATTACGTGTGGCACTGCCACATCCTCGAGCACGAGGAGCACGACATGATGCGGGGCCTGGAACTGGCTTAGGCCCTCCATCCACTCTGCCTCTGCTATAACCGGCCGGCCGTGGCTCCGGTGCTGAGTCCGCTGCGCTGGAATGGGGGGAGCATGCCGATAGGTCTTCTTCTTCTGCTTTGCACTGCTCTGCTGCGCGGGTATGTTGAGGGGCCGGAGCGTGCCACGCTGACCGGCAGCGTGGCGGATCCCTCCCATGCCGTGATTCCGGGAGCCAGGATCGAACTCAAGAGCATGGACACCAACGAGGTGACTACGGCGCTGACCGATCACCAGGGCCGGTACACCGTTTCCGCCCTCCGCGCCGGGAGCTACAGCGTTTCCATCGAGGCGGCCGGCTTCCAGAGGTTCGCGCGCGATGGTGTCATGCTGACGCCTGAGGAGACCGTCCGGCTCAACGTCACCCTGGAAGTCGCCATGGCCGCCGAACTGATCACCGTAGCGGCCAAACGCCCTGATTTTGACGAGGCCCTGGAGGCGCGGGAAGTCCGGGAGAGCGCGGCCAAGGACGTGGGCGAGGCGCTCGCCAGAATCGATGGGCTGTCGAAGCTCCGGAAGGGCGGTGTGGCCAACGATGTTGTCTTGCGGGGCTTCCGGCAGGGCAACGTCAACGTAATCATCGACGGAGCCCGCATCTACGGCGCGTGTCCCAACCACATGGACCCGGCGGTGTCGCACGTCGATTTCGCCGAGATCCAGCAGGTGGAGGTCACCAAGGGCGCGTTTGACATGCGCCACCAGGGAAGCCTCGGGGGCGTGGTTGAGGTCGTCAGCAAGGCGCCCGCTCCGGGCTTCAGCATTACGCCCCAGCTTGGCGCCAGTTCGTTCGGGTACTGGAATCCGGCGCTGACCGCTTCCCTCTCCGGCGAAAACGTCTCCGGTCTGGCCGGATACTCCTTCCGGCGCTCCAAGCCGTACCGCGACGGAGGGGGCAAGCGGTTTACCGAGCGCGCGAACTACCGGGACACTTCGCGCGACGCGGACGCCTTCGATATCAACACCGCCTGGTTCCGCCTCGGGGTGGCTCCCCGCGACAATCACCGGCT
>Ga0315289_10006958_pt1 | contig 16575 bp, 12 predicted proteins | sample YL17G11_40_MG_FD_203452 | JGI IMG/M metagenome (GOLD analysis project Ga0315289, IMG submission 203452) | Sediment microbial communities from Yellowstone Lake, YNP, Wyoming, USA - YL17G11_40 | ecosystem: Environmental > Aquatic > Freshwater > Lake > Sediment | place: USA: Wyoming | collected... | reverse complement strand
AGCTCCATGCCGCCGGCCGCCGCCGAACCGCTGACCCTTTGCTGGGGGCAGATCGGCCGGCCGCCGGCATGTACCGGCCCCCTGGAGGACACCGGCGGCCGACGACTCGGGGATGCGGGGCGGCGGGCGGAAGTTGGGGGCCCAGCAGCGCTACCGTACTCTGGAGGACATCCCGCCCGCGACCCGCATCCGGCTTTTCTCCGTGCCCCCGCCGCGGTAGCATCATGAGTCTGTGGCCCTGCGCATCGGAGTTCACGCGGTCCTCGAAGCCCTGCGGGCCCGCAGCCCGCTGAACCGGGTCGTCATCGCCCAGGGCGTCTCCCCCCACCGACTTCAAGGAATCATCGATCTGTGCCGCGAGCTCTGCGTCCCGGTGCGATTCGAAGGTCGCGAGGCGTTGGACCGGCTGAGCGGAGGAGCGGCGCACCAGGGCGTGATCGCGGTGGGCGCGGAGTACCGCTACGCGGAGCTCGAGGGCCTCTTGGGAGCCGCGAAGCTGCTGGTGGCGCTCGACGGCGTAGAAGATCCCCACAACCTGGGCGCCATCATCCGCACGGCGCACGCCGCGGGGGCCGCCGGCGTGGTGGTCCCGGAGCGGCGCGCGGCGCCGCTGACGGAGGCCGTGGCCAAGGCCGCGGCCGGAGCCCTCGAATATCTACCCGTGGCGCGGGTGGGGAACCTCAACCGGGCGCTGGAGCTCCTCAAAGAACGCGGCTTCTGGATCTACGGCCTGGACGAGCGCGGCGAGCAATCCTATGACGCCGTGGAGTACGCGACACCCACCGTGTTCGTGCTGGGCGCCGAGGGGCGCGGCCTGCACCAGCAGGTGCGCCAACGGTGCGACTTCCTGATCCGCATCCCGCTCAGCGGGAAGATCGCTTCGCTGAACGTGTCGGTGGCGGCCGGCATTGTGCTGTTCGAGTGGAAGCGCCGGTGCGCCGCGCGCGCATAGTACAATCTTTCCAGATGCGCTTCACGCTGCCGCTCGCGCTGTTGCTGGGCATCTCGCTCCCGCCGGTAGTTCTGGCGGGGCCGCCCGTGCGAGCACGCCACGCCATGGTGGTGAGCCGCGAGGCGCACGCCACGGATGCCGGCCTGCGCGTGCTCCAAGCCGGGGGCAACGCCGTGGATGCCGCCGTGGCCGTGGGTTTCGCCCTGGCCGTGACGCACCCGGCGGCGGGGAACGTGGGCGGCGGCGGCTTCATGCTGATCCGTTTCGCCGACGGGCGCACGACCTTCCTGGACTTCCGCGAGCGCGCGCCGGAAAGAGCCAGCCGGGACATGTACCTGGGACCGGACGGCAAACCCACCGGAGAGAGCATGGTCGGCTGGCGGGCGGCGGCCGTGCCCGGCACGGTCAAGGGACTGGAGTACGCCTCAAAGAAGTACGGGCGCCGAGGCTGGGCGGAGCTGCTGGCGCCGGCCCTCGAGCTGGCCGAGAAGGGTTTTCCCGTCTCGTTTGGGCTGGCGCAAAGCCTGAAGTCCTCGCGGCTGCTGGAGCGCTTCCCGGAGTCCAAGCGGATCTTTCTCAAAGGCGGGGCGTTCTATGAGCCGGGCGAGCGGCTCCTTCAGCCGGAGCTCGCGGGCACGCTGAAGCGCCTCGGGGCCTCCGGTGCACGGGATTTCTATGAAGGCGAGACGGCGCGGCGGCTGGCGGCGGCCATGCGGGCCAACGGCGGGCTGTGGACGGCGGCCGATCTGGCGGGTTATGCCGTGGTCGAGCGCAAACCGCTCACCGGGCGCTACCGCGGCTACGAGATTATCGGCGCGCCTCCGCCCAGCTCGGGCGGGGTAGGCGTTCTGGAGATGCTGGGGATGCTCGAGGGCACGGGCTACGAGAAGCCGGCAGCGGGCTCGGCGGCCGCTATCCACTACGTGGCCGAGGTGATGCGCCGCTACTACGCCGATCGCGCCGAGTACCTGGGCGATCCGGATTTCGTGCGTGTGCCGGTGGCGGGGTTGTTGAACCCGGCGTATCTGGCGCGGCGCCGCCAGAGCATCGACCTGGGGCGGGCCACGCCCAGCACGCAGATCGGCGCGGGGAAGCCGCCGGCCGAGGAGAGTCCCGAAACCACGCACTACTCGATCATCGACCGGGAAGGCAACGCCGTGGCCGTGACCTACACGCTCAACGGCGGCTACGGCAGCGGCGTGACGGTCCCCGGCCTGGGCTTCCTGCTCAACAACGAGATGGACGATTTCGCCGCCAAACCCGGCGCGCCGAACTACTATGGGCTCATCCAGGGCGAGCGCAACGCCATTCAGCCGCGCAAGCGGCCGCTGTCGTCGATGACGCCCACCATGGTGCTCAAGGACGGCCAGCTCTACCTGGTGGCGGGCTCGCCGGGCGGCCCGCGCATCATCAGCACGGTGTTGCAGGTGCTCCTTAACGTGCTGGACTTCGGCATGGGGATTCAGGAGGCCGTGGACTGGCCGCGCTTCCACCACCAGTGGCTGCCGGACCGGCTGCTCGTCGAGCGCGGGTTCTCGCCGGACACGGTGGCGCTGCTGGAGGCGCGCGGCCACCAAGTGGAACGGGTGCGCTCGATCGGCGAGGTGGCGGCCATCCTGGTCGCCGAGGGGCGCCTGGAGGGGGCGGCCGACTCCCGCGTGGAGGGCAAGGCCGCGGGGCACTGACCGCTCATGGAACACGCACTTTCCACTCACCTGTTCGCCAATCACCGGCTGACCACGGTCCTGCTGGAGCGGATCTGGGACGCGGGCGTCCCCTGGGTGGAGATCTTCTGCGCGCGGCAGCACCTGGATTACAGCAACCGCGCGCAGTTGATGGAACTGCGGCACTGGTTCTGCGACTCGGAGCTGAAGCTGCACTCGGTGCACGCGCCCATCTACACCGACGACGTCTGGGGGCGCTCGGGGCCGCACGCCGTCATCAACATCACCGAGCCGGTCAAGCCCCGGCGCATCGAGATGGTGGACGAGATCAAGCGGGCCATCGAGGTGGTCGAGTACGTGCCCTTCCGCTACCTGATCCAGCACCTGGGCATGCCCGATGAGGAGTTCGACGAGCGCCGGCTGGAGGCGGCTTTCTGCGCGCTGGAAGAGCTGAGCGTGTTCGCGCGGCAGCGGGGGCTGGAGATTCTGCTGGAGAACATCCCCAACCAGCTCTCCAGCGCCGAGCGCCTGGCCTACTTCCTGGGGACCACGCACCTGAACCTGAACCTGTGCTTCGACGTGGGGCACGCCCACCTGAGGGAGGGCATCGCCACGGCTTTCTCCATCATGCAGCACCGCATCCGCTCGACCCACGTGCACGACAACGACGGCCACACGGACGCGCACCTGTTCCCGCTCATGGCCCCGGCCGGCACGGTGGACTGGGCCCGGACCATGGCGCTGCTGCGCTCCCGCGACGATCAGTATCCGTTGCTGCTCGAGCTGCGAGAGAACGCCGAGCACAAGCATCCGCTCGAGGCGGTCAAGGAAATCTTCCAACGACTGGAGAGCATGTAGTATGGACGCAGCCGAGACGCCCCCGCGAATCACCGTGGCCGAGGCCGGCCGGTGCGAGGGCCAGCGCGTCAGCATCCCCGGGTGGCTGTACAACCTGCGCCGGTCGGGCAAGATCGTTTTCCCGCTGCTGCGGGACGGCACCGGGATCATCCAGTGCGTGGCGGTGAAGAGCCAGCTCCTGGAGGAGGTTTTCGAGACCGCCAAAGAGCTGACCCAGGAGTCCTCGATCGTGGTGACCGGCAGGATCCGGGCCGAGCCGCGGGCCCCGGGCGGCTACGAGCTGGACCTCGAGAACCTGGCGGTGGTCTCGCGGGTGCCGGAGAGCGACCCCTTCCCGATCACGCCCAAGGAGCACGGCATCGACTTCCTGATGGACCACCGTCACCTGTGGCTGCGCAGCCGGCGGCAGCACGCCATCCTGCGGGTGCGGCACGAGGTCATCCGGGCCATCCGGGACTACTTCGACTCGCACGGCTTCACCCTGGTGGACACGCCCATCTTCACGCCGGCGGCCTGCGAGGGCACCACCAGCCTGTTCGAGGTCCAGTACTTCGAGGACGAGAAAGTCTACCTGACGCAATCCGGGCAGCTCTACAACGAGGCCACGGCCATGGCCTTTGGCAAGGTGTACTGCTTCGGGCCGACCTTCCGCGCCGAGCGGTCGAAGACCCGGCGGCACCTGACCGAGTTCTGGATGGTCGAGCCGGAGATGGCCTACGCCACGCTGGAGGACGTCAAGCAGGTCGCCGAGGAGTTGATCGTCTTCATAGTGGGCCGGGTGCTCGAGAACCGCCGGGCGGAGCTGGCCACGCTCGAGCGCGACCCCTCCAAGCTGGAAGCCGTGAAAACCCCCTTCCCGCGCATCAGCTACGACCAGGCCATCGAGATCCTGCGGCGCCAGGGCAGCGAGATCGCCTGGGGCGGGGACTTCGGCGGCGCCGATGAAACGCTGTTGAGCGAGGAGTACGACCGCCCCCTCATGGTGGACCGCTATCCCACGGCGGTGAAGGCCTTCTACATGCAGCCCGATCCGGAGCGCCCCGAGGTGGCCCTGGGCGTGGACGTGCTGGCGCCGGAAGGTTACGGCGAGATCGTGGGCGGCGGGCAGCGCATCCACGAACTGGACCTGCTGCTGCGCCGGATCGAGGAACATGGCCTCCCGAAAGAGGTCTTCGACTGGTATATCGACCTGCGCAAGTACGGCACCGTGCCCCACGGCGGCTTCGGCATGGGGGTGGAGCGCACGGTGACCTGGCTGTGCGGGCTGGATCACCTGCGCGAGACCATCGCCTTCCCGCGCATGCTCTACCGCACGCGTCCCTGACCCATGCGGCAGTCAACCATTGCGGTGATCGGGGCGCCGCTGGACTTGGGCGCGGGGCGGCGCGGGGTGGACATGGGCCCTTCGGCCATCCGCCTGGCCGGCCTGGGGCCGCGGCTGGAGACGCTGGGCTACCGGGTGCGCGACTGGGGCAACCTCGAGGCCGAGCAGCCGGAGCGCATCTCGCCGGGGGCCAGCCACGCGCGCTACCTGCCGCAGATCGCGCGGATCGCGGCGCGGCTGGCCGCCCTGGTGGAACGCGCCGCGGCCCGGCGCCAGCTTCCGCTGGTGCTGGGCGGCGACCACTCGGTGGCGGTGGGTTCCGTCTCCGGGATGGCGCAGCATTTCCGCGGCAGGAAGAAACAGCTCGGCCTGCTGTGGCTGGACGCCCATCCCGACATGAACACGCCCGAGACCTCCCCGAGCGGCAATGTACACGGGATGCCGCTGGCCTGCCTGATCGGGCTGGGGCCCCGCCCGCTGACCCACCTGTATGGCTATGCCCCCAAGGTGGACCCCCGAAGCGTGGCCATGGTCGGCCTGCGCGACGTGGACCAGCTCGAGAAGCCGCACGTCAGGGAATCCGGCGTGCGCGCCTTCACCATGCGGGACATCGACGAGCGCGGCCTGCGCGTGGTGATGGAGGAGGCCCTGGCCATCGTCACCGCGGGCACGGCGGGGTTCCACGTCTCGCTCGACATGGACGCGGTGGATCCGCAGCAGGCGCCGGGCGTGGGCACCCCGGTGCGCGGCGGCCTGAGCTACCGCGAGGCGCACCTGGCCATGGAGATGATCTGCGACACCGGCGGGATGACCTCCCTGGACGTCGTCGAGGTCAACCCGGTCATCGACGAGGCCAACCGCACGGCCGTGCTGGCGGTCGAGCTGGTGATGTCCGCCCTGGGGAAGCGAATCCTATGAAGAAGAAACTGCGCGTGGCCGTGCTGTACGGCGGCCGCAGCGGCGAGCACGAGGTATCGGTTCGCTCAGCCCGCTCCATCATGGCGGCCCTGGATCCGGCCCGCTACGAGATCCTGCCGTTCTTCATCACCAAGGGCGGCCGCTGGAAGCCGTACGCCATCCGGCCCGAGCCGCGCGCCAATCCGGGCATCGACGTGGTGTTCCCGGTGCTGCACGGCACCTTCGGCGAGGACGGCACGGTGCAGGGGCTGCTCGAGCTGGCCGGTCTGCCCTACGTCGGCGCGGGCGTGCTGGCCTCCGCGGCGTCGATGGACAAGGAAATCATGAAGCGCCTGTGCGTCGAGCGCGGGCTGCCGGTGGTCGAGTACCTGGTGCTGGAGCGCTCGCGGCTGGCGGTCGAGCCGGTCGAGCAGCGCTTCGCCTATCCGGTGTTCGTCAAGCCCGCCAACCTGGGCTCTTCGGTGGGCATCACCAAGGCGAAGAACCGGAGGGCGCTGAAGAAGGCGCTGGAGCTGGCCGCCGCCTACGATACCAAGATCATCGTCGAGCGCTCGATCGAGGGGCGGGAGCTGGAGTGCTCGGTGCTGGGCAATGAGGACGCGCAGGCTTCGCTGCCCTGCGAGATCTTTCCCTCGCGCGAGTTCTACGATTACGAGGACAAGTACCTGCTGGACCGCGCCCGGACCATCGTCCCCGCGGAGCTGACGCCGGAACAGGTCGAGGAGATCCGGCGGCTGGCGGTCGAATGCTACCAGGCGGTGGGCGGCGAGGGCATGGCGCGGGTGGATTTTCTGCTCGAGGCGGCCACCGGGCGCATCTACATCAACGAGATCAACACCATCCCGGGCTTCACCTCGATCAGCATGTTCCCGAAGATGTGGGGGGCGAGCGGCCTGCCCTACCCGCGCCTGATCGACCGGCTGATCGAGCTGGCCCTCGCCCGCCACGCCGCCCGGCGCCAGACGCGCTACCGGCGCTAGGGCGGGCTCTCAGCCCGCGGCCCGGGTTGACAGGGGCTGCGGCGCGGGCATAGCTTGGAGAGCGCAGCGCGACATTCCAGGTGAAGGAGACGGCCGTGCATCCACCAGTCGGGCCAGCGTTATACAGCGTCTTGGGCCACTTCGAGGCGGTGCGGCAAACGATGTATCTGGATTCGGCCAGTCCCCCTCTGGTCACGGTCGGGATCGGCTTCATGATTGACCCGTTCGCGGCGGCTCTGGCGCTGGGGCTGGGCAACTGGTCGCGGCGGGGCGGAGGCGCGGTAACCGAGAGCGATCTCCGAACGGAGTGGAACCTGGTGAAGAATCCGCAGACGCGGCCTGCCGGGTGGCAGGCGTAGTTGATGCTGCGCAGGGAGGCGATGAGGCCCCTGTTTGACCGTGAGGCGCGACGACGCGAGGGGGTGCTCCGGCGCCTCTTCCCGCACTTCGACAACTGCCCTGCCGACGCCCAGCTCGGCATGCTCTGCGTCTCCTGGGTTCGCTCCAGCCAAGCCGGCATCCGGAGCGAGTTTCCGGACTTTGTCGGGTTCTGCGGACAACGAGACTGGCGGCGGGCGGGCCCCGCTTCGCTATGGGCGGCGATCCGGGACGCGACCGGCGGCCAGGACAGCCGGCGGGTGCAGCGCCGATTTGCCATGTTGCGCATGTTCGACAACGCCGCGGTAGTGGAGGAAAGCAACAGCATTCGTCCCCACAGCATACCCATCCAGCGGCTATTCTATCCGCACCTGGCAGCGGCCCCTAGCCCGGCGATCGCCGAGCAAATCCAAGCCCGAAGGCAGTCCTACCGCTACGGCCGCTGAATCGGAGATAGCCGGGGCTGCGTGCGCGCCCCGGCCCCGGGGCTGGTTGCCAACCGGCCCTCCGGACCGATACACTTGTCATTAAAGTTCCCGCGAGGATTTTCTTCAGTGCCAGACGGACGCAGCTACATTTTCACCTCCGAGTCGGTGACCGAGGGCCACCCGGACAAGATGGCCGACCAGATCTCCGACGCGGTCCTGGACGGGGTCATGGCGCAGGACCCCACGGGCCGCGTGGCTTGCGAAGTCCTGGTGACCACCGGTCTTTGCATCGTGGCCGGAGAGATCACCACCACGGCGCAGATCGACATTCCCCGGATCGCCCGCGATACGATCCGCGACATCGGTTACACGGACGCCCGCTACGGGTTCGATGGGGAGACCTGCGGGGTGCTGAACGCGGTCCAGAAGCAGTCGCCCAATATCGCCCTGGGGGTGGACACCGGAGGGGCCGGCGACCAGGGGCTGATGTTCGGGTACGCCTGCCGCGAGACCGACGAGCTGATGCCGCTGCCCATCATGCTGGCGCACAAGCTGGTGCGGCGGCTGAGCGAGGTGCGGCGCTTGGGGCTCCTGGATTTCCTGCGGCCGGACGGCAAGTCGCAGGTCAGCGTGGAATATGTGGACGGCCAGCCGCGGCGGGTGACCGCGGTGGTGGTTTCCTGCCAGCACAGCGGAGACACGGACATCCAGGACGTGCGCGCGGGAATCCAGCAGGAAGTCATCGACACGGTGATCCCGCGCGAGATGGTGACGCCGGAGACGCGCTACCACATCAACCCCACGGGGATATTCGTCATCGGCGGGCCGCACGGGGATACCGGGCTGACCGGGCGGAAGATCATCGTGGACACTTACGGCGGCATGGGGCGGCACGGGGGCGGCTGCTTCTCGGGGAAGGACCCCACCAAGGTGGACCGCTCGGCGGCTTACATGGCCCGGCACGTGGCCAAGAACATCGTGGCGGCGGGCCTGGCCGGACGCTGCGAGGTGCAGTTGGCCTACGCCATCGGGGTGGCGGATCCGGTATCGGTGGCCGTGAACACCTACGGCACGGGCGTCCTCGACGACGACCGCCTGGTGGAGCTGATCCGGGAGGTCTTTCCTTTGACGCCCAAGGGCATGATCGACTACCTGAAGCTGCGCCGCCCGGTATACCGCGCCACGGCCGCCTTCGGCCACTTCGGCCGCACCGAAGAGAGTTTTACTTGGGAAGCCACCAACCCGGCCGAGTCGCTGCGCCAGAAGGCGGGCGTGGCGGCATCGCCAGCCCGGGGATGAGAAGCTAGAAGATGGGGCGGGCTGCCCGGGCGCAGCGCGGAGTCCGCGCCGACGGAGATTCAATGCCAGATAACTCTCGACCAGCCATTCCGTGTGATGTGAAGGACCTCGCCCTGGCGGAAATGGGTAAGCGCCGCGTGGAGTGGGCCTTCCAGTTCATGCCGGTGCTGCAAACCATCCGCAAGCAGTTCATCAAGACGCAGCCGCTGGCCGGGGTGCGCATCGCGGCCTGCCTGCACGTGACCACGGAGACCGCCAACCTGATGATGGCGCTGCGGGACGGCGGCGCCCTGCCGGTAGTGTGCGCCTCGAATCCCCTGTCCACCCAGGACGACGTGGCGGCCACGCTGGTGCGGGATTACGGCATTCCGGTGTTCGCCATCAAGGGCGAATCCAACGAGGTCTACTACGCGCACATCGGGGCGGCGGTCGAGTACCAGCCGCACATCACCATGGACGACGGCTGCGACCTGGTGACCACACTCCACACCCGCCGCCCGGAGCTGATCCCGGGCGTGCTGGGCGGCACCGAGGAGACCACCACGGGCGTGATCCGCCTGCGGGCCATGGCCAAGGACGGGGTGCTGCGCTACCCGGTCGTCGCGGTCAACGACGCCCTGACCAAGCACCTGTTCGACAACCGGTACGGCACCGGGCAGAGCACCGTGGACGGCATCATCCGCGCCACCAACATACTGATGGCGGGCCTGAACGTGGTGGTGGCCGGCTACGGCTGGTGCGGGCGCGGCGTGGCCATGCGGGCGCGGGGCCTGGGCGCCAACGTCATCGTCACCGAGGTGGACCCCATCAAGGCGCTGGAGGCGCTCATGGACGGCTTCCGGGTGATGTCCATGCTGGAGGCCGCCGAGACCGGCGACCTGTTCGTGACGCTTACCGGCAACAAGAGCGTCGTCACCAAGGAACACTTCGAGCGCCTGAAGAGCGGCGCCATCCTGTGCAACTCGGGCCACTTCAACGTCGAGATCGACCTGGAAGCCCTGGCGCGGATGGCCTCGACGCGCCGCCCGGTGCGGGAGTTCGTCGAGGAGTTCGCTCTGCGCGACGGGCGCCGCGTCTACGTGCTGGCCGAGGGGCGGCTGATCAACCTGGCGGCCGCGGAGGGCCACCCGGCCTCGGTGATGGACATGAGCTTCGCCAACCAGGCCCTGGCGGTCGAGTTCCTGGTGAAGCATCACGCGGCGCTGGAGAAGACGGTCTTCTCGGTGCCCGCGGAGATCGACAAGAAGGTGGCCCGCATGAAGCTGGAGTGCATGGGCGTGAAGATCGACCGCCTGACGCCCGACCAGGAGCATTACCTGGGGAGCTGGTCGGAAGGGACCTAAGTTGCCCGAGACGCTGAGACAGTCGCTGGAGGTGACGGTTCCGGCCGCCGAGGTCGAGGCCGAAGTCCAGCGGGTGGTGGCCTCACTCAAGGACAAGGTGCGCCTGCCCGGCTTCCGCCCCGGCAAGGCGCCCTCCGAGCTGATCCGCCGGCGCTACGCCGAGGAAGTGCGCGAGGAAGTCGTCCGCAAGCTGGTCGGCAAGCACTTCTGGAAGCGCGCCGAGGAGCAGGGGCTGGCGGTGGCCGGCGTCCCCGACATCACCGAGGTGCACTTCGAGCCGGGAGAGCCGCTGCGCTTCAAGGCGGAGTTCGAGGTGGCTCCCCGCTTCGAGCTCCAGGAATACAAGGGCGTCACCGTCGCCTACCAGGACCCGGAGGTGAGCGAGGAGGACGTGGACCGGCGGCTGGGGGAGATCCGCGAGCAGAAGGCGGAGTACTTCAACGTGGATCCGCGGCCGGTGGCGGACGGGGATCTCGCCGTGGTGGCGCTGGAGAGCCTCGCCGGGGTGACGGGGCCGCCCGTGCGGCAGGACGAGCTCATGCTGCACATCGGAGACGCGGGGACGCTGGCGGCCTTCAGCGAGAACCTGCGCGGGCTGACCCCTCCGGCGGAGAAGGAATTCGAGGTCACCTACCCGGAGGACTACGGCGAGGCCCGGCTGGCCGGCGCCACCGTGCGTTTCCGGGCGCGGCTGAAGGGCATCCGGCGCAAGGAGTTGCCGGAGCTTAACGACGAATTCGCGCGCGACCTGGGAGAGTATCAGAGTTTCGAGGAGCTGCGCGAGGCGGTGCGCCGGAGCGTGTTCTTCGAGCGGCAAATGGCGGCGCAGCGGGCCGCCAAGGACGCGCTGCTGGACCGCCTGGTCGAGATGCACGACTTCCCGGTGCCGGAAGCCTATATCGAGCGCCAGCTCGAGGCGCTGGTAGAGCGGCACTTGGCCGGCCTGGCGGCCCAGGGCGTGGATCCGGAGTCCGTCCGCATCGACTGGGAGCGGGTCCGGGACACCCAGCGGGCGCGCGCCGTCCGCGAGGTGAAGGCCTCCCTGCTGATCAGCCGCATCGCCGACGCCGAGGGCATCGTCGCTACCACCGACGAGGTGGAGCGCGAGGTGCAACGCATCGCCCGGCAGGACCGCGAGCCGGTGGCGGCCCTGCGCGCGCGGTTCGAGAAGGAAGGCGTCCTGGGGCGGATCGCCTCCCGCATCCGGACCGAGAAAACGCTCAACTTCCTGTTCGAGCACGCCCGCAAGACGGCAGGCTAGGGGCCAGGCACGCCCGGCCCCACTAGGGGATTGCCCAAAGCGCCCCAGTCGGGGGATAATGGTAGTGGATCCCCAGTGGGGACTCAGGTGATCAGGTGAACTGCCCAGGGGCCGGCCAGTGAAACGTCTCGACGAACCCCTGCGCTGCTCTTTCTGCCACAAGAGCCAGGACGCGGTGGGAAAGCTGATTTCCTCTCCCAGCGAATTTCCCCGGGCCTACATCTGCGACGAGTGCATCGCCGTCTGCACCTCGATCCTGGAAGACGACCGCGGCGAATCTCCCCAGGCGGCCCCGCACAAGCTGCCCAAGCCGCAGGAACTGAAGGAGTACCTGGACCAGTACGTGATCGGGCAGGAGACCACCAAGAGGAAGCTGGCCGTGGCCGTCTACAACCACTACAAGCGCGTGCACATGAACAAGCACCGCAGCTCGGACGTGGAGGTGTCCAAGAGCAACATCCTGCTGATCGGACCCACCGGTTCGGGCAAGACGCTGCTGGCGCAGACCCTGGCGCGGATCCTCGACGTACCCTTCGCCATCGTGGACGCCACCACCCTGACCGAGGCCGGCTACGTGGGCGAGGACGTCGAGAACATCATCCTGCGCCTGCTGCAAAACGCCGACTGGGACGTGCAGCGCTGCCAGCAGGGGATCATCTACATCGACGAGATCGACAAGATCAGCCGCAAGGACGAGAACCCCTCCATCACCCGGGACGTCTCCGGCGAGGGCGTGCAGCAGGCCCTGCTGAAGATCCTCGAGGGCACGGTGGCCAACGTGCCGCCGCAAGGCGGGCGCAAGCACCCCCACCAGGAATTCACCCCCGTGGACACCACCAACATCCTGTTCATCTGCGGCGGCGCCTTCGTGGGGCTGGAGAAGGTGGTCGGGCGCCGCGTGGGCCGCAAGACCATCGGTTTCCTGAGCCCGGAGGAGCGCCAGAAGGAGGGCGGCGCGCCCACCCCCAGCGGCCGGCGCGACGTGGACCTGCTCGCGCAGATGCAGCCGATGGACCTGATCAAGTTCGGGTTTATCCCCGAGTTCGTGGGGCGAATGCCGGTGATCGGCGTGCTCGAGGAGCTGGACAAGGACGCGCTCATCCAGATCCTGACCAAGCCCCGCAACGCCATCGTCCGGCAGTACCAGAAGCTGTTCGAGTTCGAGAACGTCCGGCTGCGCTTCACCGACGACGCCCTGGAGGCCATCGCCACGCTGGCCATGGAGCGGAAAGTGGGCGCCCGGGGGCTGCGCATGATCCTGGAAGACCTGATGCTGGACCTGATGTACTACCTGCCGTCCTACAAGAAGGTCCGCGAGTTCGTGGTCAGCCGGGACATGGTGATGGCGCGGAAGATCAGTGTGTCGTTGCTGGAGAAGGCGGGGTAGGATTAAGACTCCGGTCTGGTCCAGGCGGGCCAGCCGGGAGAAGCTGTGAACGAACCGGTGGACCGGCGGCGCCGCCTGTCCCACCGGGCCACAGGCGCCCGGGCTGCCGCGTGGGACAGCCCTTCCGCCGGTCGTCCCGGCGGCGGGTCGGAGTGGTTCACAGTTTCGGGAGGCATACCCCACGCGTAGACTCATGGTAAACTCCAGGGTAGAAGCCATCGCTCCCGTCGCCTGATTGAAATCCAATAATGCTCACCTCCAAGGACAAGTCCGAGACCAAGCGGTTGCCGATGATGCCGGTGCGCGACGTGGTCATCTTCCCGCACATGATGACCCCCTTCGTGGTGGGCCGGGAGTCCAGCATGCGCGCCCTGGAAGAGGCCCTGGCCGGCGACAAGCGGATCTTCGTGGCCACCCAGCACGACGCCTCGGTGGACGGGCCGCGCCCCGAGGAGATCTTCGGCGTCGGCACCATCGTGAACATCGTGCAGAGCCTGCGCCAGCCGGACGGCAACATCAAGGTGCTGGTCGAGGGCCTCGAGCGGGCCAGGATCCTCTCGGTGAGCGACGAGGAAAGTTTCTTCCGGGCCATCGTGCGGACCCAGCAGTACAAGGTCGAGCCGGGCCCGCAACTGGATGCGCTGGTCAGCCGCGTGGGCCAGCTCTTCGAGCAGTACATCAAGCTGAGCCAAAACCTCAACTACGAGACCATGATCGCCGCCATCCGCGTGGACGACGTGGGCAAGCTGGCCGACACGGTGGGCGCCAACCTCCAGCTCACCATCGAGGAGAAGCAGGAGCTGCTCGAGATCTTCGATCCGGTGGACCGGCTCACCCGCGTGGCCGAGATGCTGGACATCGAGATCGAGAAGCTCACCCTCGACCGCACCGTCCAGGGCCGCGTCAAGCGGCAGATGGAGCGGGCCCAGAAGGAGTACTACCTCAACGAGAAGATCAAGGCCATCCAGAAGGAGCTGGGGCGCGGCGAGAAGAGCGAGTTCGACGAGCTGAAGAAGCGCATCGAAACCGCCGGCATGACCAAGGACGCCTTCGAGAAGGCCATGGCGGAGCTGAAGCGGCTGGAGGGCATGCCGCCCATGTCGGCCGAATCCACGGTCTCGCGCAACTACCTGGACTGGCTGCTGGCGGTGCCCTGGAAGCAGAAGTCCAAGGAGAACCGCGACCTCCAGCACGCCGAGCAGGTGCTGGAGACCGACCACTACGGGCTGGAGAAGGTCAAGGAGCGCATTCTCGAGTTCCTGGCGGTGCGCCGCCTGGTAAAGAGCCCCAAGGGCTCGATCCTGTGCTTCGTGGGGCCGCCGGGCGTGGGCAAGACCTCGCTGGGGATGTCCATCGCGCGGGCCACCGGGCGGAAGTTCATCCGGCTGTCGCTGGGCGGCGTGCGCGACGAGGCCGAGATCCGGGGCCACCGGCGCACTTACATCGGGGCGCTGCCCGGGCAGATCATCCAGATGATGCGCAAGGCCGGCGCGCGCAACCCGGTCTTCATGCTGGACGAAGTGGACAAGATGTCCATGGACTTCCGCGGCGACCCCTCGGCGGCCCTGCTCGAGGTGCTCGATCCGGAACAGAACCATATGTTCATGGATCACTACCTGGACGTGGAGTACGACCTGAGCCAGGTGTTCTTCATCTGCACCGCCAACGTCCTGCACACCGTGCCGCCGGCCCTCCAGGACCGCATGGAGGTCATCCGGCTGAGCGGCTACACGGAACTCGAGAAACTGGAGATCGCCAAGCGCTTCCTGGTGCTCAAGCAGCGCCAGCAGACCGGCCCCAGCGAGAAGGAGCTCCAGTTCACCGACGAGGGCATCCTGACGCTGATCCGCAGCTACACCCGGGAGGCGGGGGTCCGCAACCTGGAGCGGGAGATCGGCAACATCTGCCGCAAGGTGGCGCGCCGGGTGGTCAACGCCCGCTCGCGCCGGCCGGCGGGCGAGGCCCCACCGGAGCTGCCCACGGTGGTTTTGCGGGCCGAGAACGGGGCCGAATTCCTGGGTCCGGCCAAATTCCGGGACCTGGAGGCCGAAAAGAAGAATGAGGTGGGCGCGGCCGTCGGCCTGGCCTGGACCGAAGTGGGCGGCGTGATCCTGGCCACCGAGGCCACCATCATGGACGGCAAGGGCAAGCTGACCACCACCGGCAAGCTGGGCGACGTGATGCAGGAATCCGCCCACGCGGCCCTGAGCTATATCCGGTCGCGCGCGCACGCGCTGGGCCTGCCGCGGGACTTCTACCGGCACCTGGACATTCACGTGCACGTGCCCGAGGGCGCCATCCCCAAGGACGGCCCCTCGGCCGGGATCACCATCGCCACGGCCATCGTCAGCGCCCTGACCAGGATTCCGGTGCGCTGCGACCTGGCCATGACCGGCGAGATCACCCTGCGCGGCAAGGTGCTGCCCATCGGCGGACTGAAGGAGAAGCTGCTGGCCGCGCACCGGCACCGCATCTTTCAGGCCATCCTGCCGAAGGACAACGAGAAGGATTTGCCGGACATCCCGGAAGCGGTGCGCGGCGAGATGAAGCTGCACTTCGTCGAGTCCATGGACGAAGTGCTGAAGATCGCCCTGGAGCGCGAACTGCCGGCGCTGCCCTTGGAGGCGCCCGTCGCCCTGGCGGTGCACGCCGGCGAGGAGAAACTGACGCAGTAAGGCCGGCGCCCTCACGGCGCGGCCGCCGCCCACGGCCTCAGCTTCGGGCCGGGCGGGTACTATATCGATACAGCCGGCCGCTACCGGCCGGCGAGCGAGGCAGATTTGGCAAACGAAACCGACAACCCAGAGCAGGCGGCCACCCCGCCGGCTCCGCCGCAGGAAGAGAAGCCCCCCGCGCCCCAGGCGCAGCCTGCGGCCCTCCCTCCCCAGCATAAGAAGAGACCCGGCGAGGGCGGCCGGAACGCCAGAGAAGGTTCCTCCGCCCAAACGCTCGATCTGGGCGCGCTCAAGGACCTGAGCATCCAGCAGTTGGGCCAGATCACCAAGGATCTGGGACTGGCCGGCACCTCGGGCCTGCGCAAGCAGGAGATGATCTTCAAGATTCTGCAAGCCCAGGCGGAGAAGGCCGGCCTGATCTTTTCCGAAGGCGTGCTGGAGTGCCTGCCGGACGGCTTCGGCTTCCTGCGCGCGCCGGAATACAACTACCTGCCCGGCCCGGACGACGTCTACGTGTCGCCCTCCCAGATCCGGCGCTTCGACCTGCGCACCGGCGACACCATCTCCGGCCAGATCCGCCCGCCCAAGGAGGGCGAGCGGTACTTCGCGCTGATCAAGGTGGACGCCATCAACTTCGAGCCGCCCGAGGAAGCGCGCAACAAGATCTTCTTCGACAACCTGACGCCGCTGTATCCCCACTTGCGCATCCGCCTGGAGACCACCCGGGAGAACTACTCGGGGCGCGTCATGGACCTGCTGACGCCCATCGGCAAGGGGCAGCGCGGGCTGATCGTCTCGCCGCCGCGCACCGGCAAGACCATGCTGCTCCAGTCCATCGCCAATTCGATCACCGCCAACCAGCCGGAGATCATCCTGATCGTGCTGCTGATCGACGAGCGCCCCGAGGAAGTCACCGACATGCAGCGCTCGGTCAAGGGCGAGGTGATCAGCTCGACCTTCGACGAGCCGGCCTCGCGGCATGTGCAGGTGGCCGAGATGGTCATCGAGAAGGCCAAGCGGCTGGTGGAGCACAAGCGCGACGTGGTGATCCTGCTGGACTCGATCACCCGCCTGGCGCGGGCCTACAACACCATCGTGCCGCCCTCCG
>Ga0315289_10006956_pt1 | contig 16577 bp, 12 predicted proteins | sample YL17G11_40_MG_FD_203452 | JGI IMG/M metagenome (GOLD analysis project Ga0315289, IMG submission 203452) | Sediment microbial communities from Yellowstone Lake, YNP, Wyoming, USA - YL17G11_40 | ecosystem: Environmental > Aquatic > Freshwater > Lake > Sediment | place: USA: Wyoming | collected... | reverse complement strand
CCCAATCAGGATACCCTTGCATGACAGAAAGCTATTGTAGTGCCGGGGGAGGAAGCAATAACTCTGGTATATGTAACGCTGGTAATAATAATTGCGGTTGTGGGTCGGACGTTTGTTGTGGCGGATGGAAGTCCTGTGTATACGCAGGATACACTTGCAGGACAGCAGCTGACTGTAGTGCCGGGGGAGGGACCGATCGCTCTGGTGTGTGTGGCGATGGCAACTGCGGTTGTCCATCGAATGAAGTTTGTTGTAGTGGATACACTGCTTGCATTCCTAACGGTCAACCCTGTTCAGACCTAGATTCAGATTGCTGTTCGGGGGTGTGTGTCGCCGGTTATTGCGCTCCTGCTCCTACCGCCACACCAACACCTTACCATTTGGGTTGTAAATATGTAGGTCCGCCGAATGATTGGCAATGTGGCCGCCTTGCTGGAGACGCAGCAGATGCCGACGGGTGTACTTCTGAAGGTCAAGACTGCGTGCCTTCGGCGGCGGGCGCTCTTCCTGTGAGGCTTATTGACGCCGATATTGTTGACCTGGCAACCTTTAACGATGGATTTGTCAACGTTCGAGATTACAATGTCATTGTCAAAAATTATGGGAAAAAGGCAGAGGCAGGAGTGGTTGCCACAAAATATGGTCAAACAGGTAGCGGAGACGTAAACCACGATGGGATGGTTAATGCCTACGACCTCTCAATTCTTATTCTTCACATCGGCCAAGAGACTAAAACCAAATAAATACTCTCCCACTTTTGATTTGGGGTTGACAAGAAGAAACTCTACGTGCTATGGTTAAGTAAGAAGAATGGCCCGCCTAAATTTCAAGTGGCGCCTTAGTACATTTGTACTGCGGCTTTCTTGAAATTAGCCAGCGGGCGTAAGAAATTCTAGACTTGCGAAACTCGTTAAGAATTTCTAGCGAGAGGAGGTGAAAAAGGAAAATGGCAGATCAAAAAAATCAAAATTTGATGGGAGCGGTTGCCTACCTTTTAGGACCAATAACCGGGATAATTCTTCTTTTGGTAGAAAAGGGGAACAAATTTGTCCGTTTCCATGCAATGCAGTCAACGATTCTTTTCGGCGGTTTATTTATTATCAACATTGTCTTAGGATTTATTCCTCTTTTAGGCTGGTTGGTGGGTCTTCTTTTGTCAATGGTTTCGTTTATTCTCTGGGTCGTCTTGATGTGGAAGGCCTGGAGTGGTGAGATGTACAAACTTCCCTACGTTGGCGAAATGGCGGAAAAGCAGTTGGCAAAAATGGGATAAACTGAAAATTAAATTTAAAAAGAGACGAGTCTGCCATTTTAGTCTTCGTGGCTACCTCGCTTTTGAGGTAGCTTTTTTAGTGGTATACTAGAAACCGCCATGTTTAAAGACAGGCAGGAAGCAGGCCAGTTGCTTGCCCAAAAAATAAAACATTTAAAAGGGAAGGACATTGTCATTCTGGCTATTCCCCGGGGAGGAGTGGTCGTAGGAAAAGAACTTGCCAAGGTTTTAGGGTGTCCTTTAGATATTGTCGTTACTAAAAAGATTGGCGCTCCTGGGAACCCGGAACTGGCTATTGGCGCGGTGGGGCCCAAGGGGATAAAAGTTATTGATGAAATTCTGGCCAGAAAGGTTGGAGCAGATAAGGACTATATCAATGAAAGAACTGCCCAGCTTAAGGAAGAAATCGTAAAAAAAGAAGGGGGTCTCCGAGGAAAAAAGCCAATAACCAAGGTTCTGGGGAAGATCGTTATTTTAACCGACGACGGAATTGCCACCGGAGCAACAACCGAAGCGGCCATAAAGTTCTTAAAAACTAAAAAACCTAAGGAAATTATCTTGGCGGTTCCTGTCATTGCCGCCGATACATTAGAAAGACTTAAATTACTGGTTTCGGAAATTATCTATCTTAAGGCTCCCTTTGATTTTTGGGCGGTCGGACAATTCTACCAAGAATTTCCTCAGGTTGAGGATGAAGAGGTCATTAAGGCCTTAAAAACTTAAACGCTTAACTAAAACCCGGAATCTTAAAGATTTCAAACCCGATTAATCTTAAAATAAAAACGGAGAAAATTATCAGTAAAAGGCCGACAATTGAGGAGATAATAATCTCCCGGCCGGTATTTAGCTTATCCGGCTCTCCCGAGGAGGTTAGGATTGTTGCTCCCCCTGCCAAAAGCCCCAAGAACGCCAATCCGCCGGCGATGGTTATGAAGAACTGCAAAATAGTTTGGACAAACCCACCAGGCGTGGTTGAAAGACAGCCCAAAACCGTCCAGGACTTTCCCGGAGCCGGAGTAGGATGACCAGTTAGGGTATCGGTAAGACCCGGATAAATACAGTCTCGACATTTGTCCCAATCCCCCGACTTCGTTCCTCCCTCGCAATAGCCACAACGATCGCAGGTCGCTCTTCCTTGGCCCGGTCCGAGGGTCGGAGTCGTCCCTGCCGCCCCCGCCGCAATGACATAGTTTCCATTTGCTAAACTGTTACAGTCAACAATATTGGTATAGCTCGCTCCTGCCGGTCTGAAAATTCCCGTTTCAATAGCGCCTCCAGAGGTGCATTTAAAAGAAAGGGAGGAGTTCCCTGCTGCTCTTCCCGTAAAAGTCACCATCGCTAAAACCCCGTTGCCATTTTTCTCCTGGCCTGTTCCCGTACCGGCGGCGGCAACATTAAGGTAGCCTGGCGGGTCCGAGGGGTAAGATGTCCTAGAATTTACCGTGTTGAAAAAATTTCCATTGCTAGCGCTGACAAATTCAAGAATATTTTTATTGTAGTCAAAAACTCCTTGAGCGCTGGTTGCTCCCTCGCTTGGAGGAATATTAATCTTAAGGTCAACCGTAAAAGGTTCGCCCACATTAACAGATTTTGAGCCCGGATTCAAAGAGAGAGTGGCAGCAAGAACCTTTCCTTTCTCCCCCAGCGGGAGAAAAAAGCAAAAAAGGACAAGAGTAAAAAATATTTTCTTCACCAATTTAGTATAAGGATAAGGCAAAAGTTTTGTCAAGAAGATGACAAAGAAACTTTAGCGGCCGATGTTAAGAATAATCATGGAGAGAGTGGCGGCGTTGATGACATATTGCTGGCCGCCTCTTTCGAAGACTTTTCCATAGTTTTGCGGGGAGGTAGCATAGTTCCAATCGGCTATAGTCACCGCTCCGTCCTCAGTGACATCGGCCGGGGAAACTGAAAGAGCAACTTGGCAGCCGGCACCGACAGAACCACATCCATCTTGATTATCGCCAGCACCGGGAACCCACTCGCATTTATTAGTATTAGCATTACAGGCTAAATGGTGGGCTGATGGCGTGCAATCTTGTCCCAGAGAGGTACAGCCATCTGTATCACTGCCTGCCCCCGCTATTTTGGCACATTCGTATCCCTTCGCACCGCCTACATACTTGCATCCTAAGTGATAAGGTGTTGGCGTGGCGGTGGGAGGTCTTGGTGTAGCAGTGGGAGTGCCGGCTCCGGGGGTTGGCGTAGCGGTGGGCGAAGCGCCGCAGACGGGAGAACCGACGCCGCCCGCTGATAATGTTATCGAACATCCCCGCCCAAGTTTTGTTCCGGCAGCAACCGGACCGCCAGAGTTTTGGATCGTGCATTTGGCATTGAAGCCTGTGCTACAAGAATTGCAGACTTCTCTGGCGCAAGAATCGCAGACATCTTTTCGCCAATAATAACCTAAGGCAGAAAGGTCAACCTCTACAGAGGAAGAGTTACTGATGGTAAGCACATGATTATTGCCACTACAATAAAGACCATCGTCAATCGCCGCCCCATAGGCTAAATCATCAGCGGTGCAAGTTCCTCCTCCATTATTTGCTACCCAGGCCGTCCAGCATAGTCCACGGTCGCCTTTGACCCAATCAAGTTGGATTACTTGCGGTGGGCCGCCCGGAGGTGGGGTTACGGTTGGTGTGGGAGTAGAACTGATAGTTCGCTCAAGAACCCAGCCGTAGTCATAGACCGAGCCGCAGGCTATTTTAAACCCGCTAAGAGTTGCATTAGGAGAGCCGGCCGCCGGACAGGTAGAGGAGTTCTCCCTAGGTGTCTGGCCTCCTCCGCAAAAATATCCCGCCGTCTCGCAGCCAGTTGAGACGATTCTCCATTTATCAATGGGATAATCGAGAGTAACCGAAACATTGTCTTTCAAATGGGTGCTTCCCAAATTATCAAGGCAGGTTTCAATCGTTCCTCCAGTAAAGTATTCGGTGGCGGGATTTTCACTGGTAGTAATGGAGAAACCACTCTCCGTAATCAAGACATTGCCGCCAGCTTTTTTCTCAAAGACCCGGACCCGGGCATGATATGGACAAGAAACCGTGACCGGCGTTGGTGTCGCCGTGGGAATACTAGAACATAAGGCCGGATCTACATCTCTTACTTCAAAATCAGTCGAGGAACATACTGACTTACCATTAGCTATATTGTCGGGGAGCCCAGTGGTGCATTTCTGATTGGAATCATGATTGTTGCCAATCGTACACTGTTCATCGCAATTGCAACTGTAAGAATAAGGAGTATGGTAATTGTCGCATTCTGCTCTAGTCAAAAATCGTGTGACCAACATATCATAACTGCCATATCCTGTACCGTTACAGTAATTCTTAGCCCAAACTTCGCAACAGGTTGGCGGAGGAGTTGCGGTCGGCGTTGGAGTTTTCGTTGAGGTCGGCGTTGCCGTAACGGTAGTGGTTGGTGTTGACGTGATGGTGGGCGTTGACGTGATGCTAATCGTTGGTGTTGCCGTAGTCGTCACGGTTGGCGTGAGCATAGTCGTAGTAGTAGGAGTCGGGGTCAACGTCACGGTCGGAGTTGGGATGGAAGTGGGAGAAGGGGTAACTGTTGGACCACAAGGCAAGTCTGCGGCCTCTGGGGCTACTAAATGGACAATCTCTCCATCCCACCAGATAATCATTAAATCAGTAATCCAGATCCTGACTTTCGGATGGGAAGTTAAAATAGCTCTTGCCTCCGCCGGAAAGGGAATTATCATGGGCTGTCCCTGATTAACCTTGCCCTCTACCTGAATAGTGGCGGTATAAGGCTGGCCATTGTCGGGGTTAATAAGGTGCAGACCGAACTTGACCGCGGTAAAATTTGCGGGAGATAAATTCGAACTGTTTAAGGATAGGTAAAGGGCTTCACAATCGAAAGTGGCAACGAAGGCAAGCCCTTGATTGGTACACTCCGGTTGAATCAAGGCCAAGGTCTGATTTGTCGATTTGTTGTAAACCACCCAGGCGTTATTTCCAGCGGCAATCTTTCCCCCGCCTTCGGTTTGGACATCGGTAGTAACCGTTGTCAGGCGAACCTCGGCCTGGGAGCCATATTTTTGGACCGCCCATTTTTGAGCGGCCTCCTGGGTTAGAATTGGCTTGTGAGTGGTTGGGTCAACATTGCCAATGATATTGCCTTGGGTTTTAATACTAACGGACAGAGGCTTGCCAGCTTTGGTCAAAATTAAGGGTCGTTGGTTTGAGGAGAGATAGTTAGCCACAAACGTTCCCAAAACCATTAAACCCAAAGAAATAAGGGTCAGGGTAGTCGCGATTTCTCCCTTTTGACTGGTAATGGTTGAGAGGATTTTTTTAATTCTCATTTGACAAGATTGACAAGATAAACTCCGTCTTTAACTTCTCCTAAAATATTCTCTCCTCCACTGGCGACGATCGTTTCCGTTCTTAAAAAGGTAAGAGCAACGCTTCCCGTCTTCAAGGCCTTAAACTTAATTGAACCAAACGAGGCCTGGCCTTTAACTCCTCCTTTTTGCTTTCCCGTGACCCCGATTGTCCCGGTCAGTAAGATTTTTCCATCTTTGGTTTCTTTCTTTGGATATTCGGCAAAGAAAAGACCGGGAGAAACCTTAATAACCGAAAGAACTTTTGGGTCAAAGGCAAATACGCAGTCGGCGGCTTCAATTCGGTAGTCGCCACTGTCAAGATTAACCCCGACACTAAAAGTTTCCCCCTTACTTACCGTCATGTTCTGAGGAATAAGAGAGAAACTGGCTTTTTTGGGCGCCTTTAACGTACTTACTGTCTTTGGAAAAAAGGGGGGACTTTCTTCAGGAAGATAGTAATGCCAGTATAAACAAACAGCCCCTATTCCTAAAAAAAGGGAAAAAAGCAAAATTAAGAATACCCCTAGTTTACTTAAGGGGGAAAGGGCTAAAAACCTTTTTAAGTCTTTTTTTATTGACATGCCTTACCATTTAATTAAATTACATCGGCATAATCTTTGTCAAGGAGTTAACTTATTATTTTATGATTTTCTCTAAGTATTCTCTTCTTTTAAGAAAAGATTCGGGGATTAAATTCTTGCCATCAACGTATAAGCAGTCAAACGCAATTAGTTTCAAAGGAACTGTCTTTGTCATCTCCCCAATGTCATATTTTCTCTTACGCTGAACTGTTTCTTGAAAAGGAAGGTATTCCCCTGTCTGGGGGTTAAAGGCAATTGCCTCCCCCTCAAAGATTGCCTCCCTGGCCCTGACTTGTTTTATTATTCCCCGAACCAAATCAGGATACATAAAGGTTACATCTTCAAGATTCCGGGAGAAAAGACGAACTAGGGAAGGAGTGCCTTTGACAAAATGACATTGAATTCTTAAGCCATCAATCTTTCCTTCGATGACACACTTGCCAATTTTTGCGATAATTTCTTCTCCCGAGGAGAGTCTTTCTGCCTTGGCCATTAGAATCGGTGTTCCTGGCTTTGGAGAAATGTCTTTTAGCCCTCTTATTCCCTTTTCTTTTATTGTCTTGGCGATAAATCCTAAGTCCGGTCTGACATTGTAGGCCTTCTCTATTTCCAATCTTTGAGATTTATTTCCAGCCACCAGGAAAGAAAGAGCGTCCAAAACGGTCATGTCGGAAAATCCAAGCCGAAGTTTTCCCAGAGGAATGCGGACAAGATAACGGACGGAAAGAGAATCAGCTTCTCTCAAAAGTTTGGCCAAAAGACTTATTTTCTCCTCCTGCGACCCTTTTCCCGAGGCGGTCGCAATTTTGTAAAGTGTTTCATAGGCTTCGACAATCGTTAACTCTTTTTCAATTTTTAATTGTCGTTTCTCTCCGCCAGCAGGCAGATTCATTTTTAACTGTTCTGCCGTCACTCCCAAATCTCCTAGGCGCCCAAAGGCAGCCAAAACCTTTCCTCCCGTTACCCCATAAGCCTGGGCAATGGCCCGAATCATCATTTTATCCGCTATTCCAAATTCAATCGCCTGAAAAAGAGGGGCCACCCGGCCCTGAATTAGATAGCAAATCTTATCAATTTCTCCATCCTTAGCCTTGGTGAACAAATCGGCTAAAATCTCAACCATGAGATTCCGAGAGGAGGTAGTCTCTAGCTTTTGGAAAAAAGTTGCTAACTGCCAAAATCTCATTTTATGATAAGAAAATATCCAATTAAAACGAAAATAAGAAATCCTAGCCCTACGAAAAAACTAATCCACCCCGACTCTTTTCGTAAAATTTTATTTATCCCCTCGGCAACCAAGGTCAGGGCAAAAAGGCTCGGTAAGATAAGGGCCAAGTAGAGAATCTCTGGACTATTTATGTCCATTTTCCTTTAGCGTAAAATATACTGAGCGGCCTTTGTCTTCCCCTTCTTCCTTACTATACGCTTCTTCATTAAATCGTGAATGTCTCGAAGGATCGTATCCTCGGAAATCATCGGAAAAAGCTCTGGGAACGCCTTGTTTTGGAGGAAACCATTTTTTTGAATATACTCTACAATCTTAATCTGCCGCTCGGAAAGGAAAATCTGATGTCCGCCGAGCTTCTCTTTTAAATGAAGATCGGTTGATAATCTTTGAACTTTTTCTTTAACTCTTGTCAATTCGACGGCTAGGCCTTCGCTAAAGTATTCAAGCCAGGGAGTTAGATCTTGTTGTCTGTTGTCTTTGGTCTGTTGTCTTTGGTCTACGCTTTGAAGAGCTTCATAGTATCTTCCTGCGTCTTTATCATAATATTCGTCCAGAGAAAAAAATTTCCTGATGTCATATCCTTCCTTAAAGAGGATTAGTGTGGCCACCGCCCTAGCCACTCTTCCGTTTCCGTCCAAAAAGGGATGAATCCTAACCAATTCATATTGAACAATTCCTGCCCTCAGAACAGAATGAACTTCTTGTGCATGATTGCTATTTAACCACTCAAAAAAATCCTCCATTAGGTAAGGAACTTCAATTGCAGGCGGAGGTCGAAAGGTCACTTCCCCCGTTAAGGAATTTTTAACCACCACCTGGGTAGTGCGATATTTACCGCATTCCTCATCCGGTAAAATTCTTTCAACTGTTAATTTATGAATATGTTTTATATCCTCCTGGGTTATCTCCATTCCCTCTTTTATACTGGCTACCCGTAAACCGCCTAGTCTTCTCCCCAGTCCTAGTTTTTCTATAAAATCTAACACACTCCGATAGTTCATTACTTCTTGAATATCTCTTTCTCTTCCTACCACCTCTTGCCCTTGTAAAACCCTGGCCGCCTCAGAAATATTAAGTTCATTTCCCTCGATATGAGTCCCGTGATGAACTGTTCTTATAATTGCCTCTTCCCTAAACTTTGCCTCCCAGGCAGGAACCAAAGGAGCACTAATAATTACCTCTCGGCAGGCCTCGATAATCCCAGTATTTTTAAGAATTTTATTAGTAATGGAAAAATTTGGTTGGTACACAGCCTTAATTTCCTAATTTCTGAATTTCTTAATTTCTTTCTTTCCTCTTTTATTCTTGCATTTTTCCCGCAGGATGGCAAGGGGATAAAAAAGGAGTAACTGTTCAGAGTTACGGACACAGTGTCATCCTGAACTTGTTTCAGGACCTCACTTCGAGGCCAAAATAGATGCTGAAATAAATTCAGCATGACAAAATGATATAGTTTTGTCAGGAAGTGTGAATAGTTACAAAAAGGAAAGAAGGGTGAGTTGGATCGGGGCATAATTTTTAGGCTAGATCTAGCCTGCGTTTCTTGGCCCCAAACGTGGCCACGGTCCAGGGGCGATTTATACTCTGCCTCCTCTTCGGGTGGACCGTGGCCACGGGCCAGCAAGTTACTTCTTCAGTAGTATTTGCCGTAGATCGTCTGGGAGCTCCGGGAACTGGAGCTTGCTAGGCACTGGCATCTTCCAGGTGTCTAGGTTTTTCCTGGCGGCAGCCACGATGGTAGGGTTGTTGTAAAACTCCCCGATAGCGTAGGCGGAGCCGCCTGCCGACTGGACCCAGACGTAGGTCAGAATGTGACCTACCCCCCCAGGAATTTCCAGGGTTGCCGTGACTATGCCAGTTTCGCTTTTGGGTTGGACGCATGAACCGAGGTTTTGGTCCACTAGGAACAAGCATGCTACTCCATTTAGGCCATTGCTCCAAGCGCCGACGAAGTCCTCCATTCCCAACTCCTGCCTAATGAAGCCCAGACCCAGCACCGAATTAGTCGCTGTCCTTCCGGCCGTTCTCCCGCTCCATCTGGGAGAATCAAACCAGCCCCACCAGTAACCCGGGTCTGGCCAATTATCGCCGTTGAAGGCGATACTCCAGCCGGTGTTAGTCTTAGTTTCCTTGCTAACGGCCTCGTACTCGCCGCCGAGCGCCCAGCTTTCAAGCGCCGTCCTATTCGGGAACGGGCGCCTGTCGCCAGCCGCGACAGTAGCGGCTAGGCCGTCAAACGCAAGGCCATTGAAACTCCCACCGGGCAGCATGGGGGAGGCCATCTCCTCCAAGAGCTCTTGGGGCTCGTGGTCCGGCGCGGTCACGGTGACCGCAGGTTGCGGTTGAGCCGCAGGGGCCGCCGTTGCGTTGTTACCTACTAGCACCAGCAGCAGCGCTACGACGATCAGTACTAATTTTCTTGGCATGATGTTTCTCCTTCACTACTTGTACTTGGTCTCGACCTTTTCTCGCCTTTTCCCGAAGAAGAGGGATTGAAGGTTTAAGGCTAACCCCCAATCTCTCCTCTTCCGGATCAGCGAAAAAATCTCAACTCACCCTTCTTCTTTAAAAGTGCGAATGTTCAAAAAAGCCTTAATTTTGGCGCTAAAAAGCCAAAAAGGCTTTTTCAAACATGGAGAAGTATATCATTGCTGCTCTTGTCTGTCAATGCGTTATAGGATATGATTCAAAGTTTTGGGGATCTGATCGGCAAGATCTGAAGCATTAAAGTAATATCCCACTTTCTTTGCCAATTCCTCACCGGCTTTTTTATTGATAAAACTAGCTGCACAAGCAGCCAAGAATAAATCATTTTTACAAGCCAAGCTTGCTACTAACCCGGCCAAAACATCTCCCGTTCCTCCTTTTGTCATCCCCGGATTGCCGCCTTCAACAATCTTGCATTTCCCTGGAGAACAAATAATATCAGTTGGGCCTTTTAAAAGAATAGTACATCCGTATTTTTCCGCCTTTTTTTTAAGTAAAGCGGTCAAAACACTCCGGGGGTGACCCGAAGGGGCTCCCCCGGAGTGGAAAGCATCGGAGAACAGTCTTTCAAATTCTTTCCGGTGGGGAGTGATTATCACATTTCCATTAAGCCACTTTAACCACACTGGTTCCATCATCTGTAAACTTCCGGCGTCAATCACCCATTTTTTATTTGGATATCTCTGTAATAAATATTGGGTCAAATAGTAAGTTTGAGCTCCTTCGTTTTTAAGATTTAAAATGTTATTTAAATTTGAAATTTGAAATTTGAAATTTGAAATTTCCGCGCCTTCGGCGCGGATCATTCCCGGCCCAATCAGTATGACGTCTGACTCTTCAATATAAGCCTCTACCTCCTCCCGTGGCACGGCAATAAAGTCAAAAATCTGAGTTTTCAGCTTTTGGGTCAACTGATTATTCTCGGAGGTTGACGCATAAAAAACCATATCAACAATTCTTGAGGCCACTTTTAGGGCCCAAAGACTTGCTCCATGGAAAAGTCTTGACCCCCCAATAATGGTCAACTTCCCGTTCATCCCCTTATGGGAGCTTTTATCAGGAATGTAAAGCTTTTTAAGATCACCAACAGTCACTTTTTCCATAATCATTTCTCTCTTACCCTACTTATAATTTCATTTATCTTTTTGGCCAAAGTTCCTTTTTTGCGAGAATCGTAGTAGCCTTCTATTTTGCCTTCCAAATGGCCATCCTTAAAGAATAATAAGCTTGGGAGTCTGGTAGTTTTATACTCCTTAAGTAGCGGGTCGCTTTCCCCTACTTCTATTTTTCTGTATTTTACCTTAACCCCGCTAAACAGCTCTTTTATCGAGATAGAGTGAAGCAGACATTTTATCGAATCTCTGCTAAAAAACTCTACTACCGCCATCTGGGTCGCCTCAAGAATCTGGACGAAAAACTTAGTCTTAGGAATCAAAAAGGCTGGATCGAGCGGTTCTGCGCCATACCTGTCGACAAATAAATCAGACACCTTTCGGGGATCCTCGTCTATTTCCTTCTTTATTCTTTGATATTCCTCCTCCGTTCGGGCCACTTTAATTGCTCCTACCGGACAGGCCTTCTCGCATTTTCCACAGCCGCGACACTTCTTGTTGTCAACGGCAATGGTCTTTTTATCCTCATTCCAATAGAATGCTTTAAAAGGACAGACTGTTATCCCGCTGCAATCTTTAGAGTTATCACAAATTTTGAAATTGATCAAAACCGCCATAAGGTCCTTTAAGGCTAATAAATAATTTTCCTTGTCCCTCCATTTTTTAATTCTACTACATCTTAAGACGCTAGGCCCTAAAATCTTAAATTTCTAATTTAACAATTTTTGCCCCTTCTAAAAATTCTTTTTTTATTACCTTTTCATCAGTCGTGGTAATTATTGTCTGTTGGTTGGGAATAACTTCTGTAACCAAATCTTGGTTATCTTTGTCAAGTTCAGAGAAAATGTCATCCAAAAGTAAAATCGGCCTGCCTTGCCCTGAGCTTGCTTGCGGTGAGTTTGTCGAACCCGTCGAAGGGTCGCCTGTCTTTTGGGTAATAAACTCAAGCTCGGCAAGTTTAAGCCATAGAATGGCCAATCTCTGTTCGCCGCGCGAGCCAAAAACTGACAGGTCTCTTCCCCATTCGGATTTATTCGGATTACTTTTATTCGGATTAATTCGGATCCGGAAATCATCTCTGTGTGGCCCCACCAAAGTTGCTCCGGCAGCCACTTCCTCCTGGGCATACTCTTCAAGCCGTGCCTGGCTAATCACACTTTTGTCGTATTCCAACTGAAAACTGAAAACTGAAAACTGAAAACTGTTTAAAAACTTTAGAAACTCTTCTCTTTTAGTCGTTAGTACTACCCCATCTTTAATTAATAATTGGTCCCAAAAAAGAAGCTGACTACGGCCGCCAGGATTCTCATCTCTAATTCTCTCAAGAAGTTTATTCCGCGCTCGTAAGCCCCTTTCATAAGACAGAAGGCAACGCCGGTATTCTCGGTCAACCTGGGAAAGCGTAAAGTCAAGATATTTTCGACGCCGCGAGGGAGAGTTTGTCACTAACTCCATATCCTCCGGCCAAAATAAAACACACCTTAGATTGCCAACAAAATCGACCATCCGCTTCCCCACCCCATTAACCAAATATTTCTTGTAGGGCGCCGGCTGATTGGCAACTTTACCAGTGGTTAAAATGATTTCTAAGGCCTCCATATTTAACATTTGACATTTGACATTTGACATTTCTTTTCCATAGCTTATCATCTCCCGCTCCACCTCAGCCCGAAAACTTCGACCCGTCGCTAGAAGATAAATTGCCTCGAGAAGGTTTGTTTTGCCGCTGGTATTTGGGCCTAAAATAACAGTCGTTTGGGGCGAAAAAAAGAATTCCCTTTTCTCAAAATTTCTAAAGTTTTGTAAAAAAAGATTTTTTAAAAACACTTTGCTTATATGTTAAGAGGGCGCTCTTTTCCTATTTTTTTAGAAAAAATATTGTCTCCATAAAAGAGGGAAGGTGGGGAAAGAAAATTTTTGCCCTCATGAAGTCACTTTCCTGGAAAAAATTTTCCCACCAGGCCTTGGGATAAATACTTACATGAGAAAGGTCAACCCCGTGAAAAATCTTAATCCAGGAATTCTCGCTGGTAAATACCTTATGAAGGCAAAGACCTTTGGAAACCCGGAGACATTCAGATAAAGCCTTGTTAATCTTAGGAAGAGGTAGGTGTTCCAAAACATCAAAAGTTGTCACTAAGTCAAAAGAGTTATCCTCATAAGGAAGACCGGTGATGTCTCCTTTGACAAGATATTTCTTAAGTTTATCTTCTGCCGTTTTTAAAGCATAATCACTTATCTCAAGACCATAAGCCTCAACCCCAAGCCAACGAAGATACTTAACCATTTTCCCAAAACCACAACCAACGTCTAGAACCTTCTTTGGCCTTAAGAAAATTTTAATCAAAATTGCCCGGTAGAGATTGACTAAAAAAAAGAGATGGCGCTTCAATAAACCGGCCGTTGATCCAATCGATTCCCCCTTTTCTCCCTCAAAATACTCCCGGTCAAAAAATGAGGCGTCAAACTGGGCCGGACCAACAACTGTCCCTTTGAACTTCTCTCCTCTGAAAAGTTTTTCCAAATTGGCAAAATTATCTCCCTTAACAACAATGACTGTAAGCCCCAATTTTTGGGCAAGCTGAGAAGCCATCGGGTCAAAAGGTAAAGACAAACCAGGCTCCCAGCGTTCTCCCACCAAAGAGCAGAAGTATTCCCAACTAGTCCGCTCCAAAGGATAAGCGTCTTTGTATTTCTTGGGGTCCTTATTATAAACTGCCTCTATATTAGAAAGATTAAGAATGGTCTCTACCCCATACTGTTGAGCCAGGACAACGGCATCATAGTCAGTCGACCAGCCGGGTTTCCAGCCAGAACAGACAATAATGGGGTAATCGGAAATATCATATTTTCTGTCATATTTATCAATTACCCGAGGGAGAGCAATGTCTTTAAAAATAGTTCGCAAAAGATGGGCATTAATTCTTGTCGCGTGAACTCCGAGCCAGTCAAGGTCCTCATTAGTGACTTTACCAATAACGAGTCGGCCAGCGTCGCGGTAGTGCCTGGCTACCTGTCCTCCACCAACAACAATAAAAAAGCGGTCTCCTTCGGCCACTTTTTTTCTTATGAATTGGTTGAATTTAGAAAGGAACTTAGTGTTAATTTTCCCCTCGGAAATAACAAGACTGCCCCCTAAGGAAATAACAATTATTCCCTTCTTATCCATAAAAAACCTTTCTCTCTATTCTAACAAACTACTCCCTCTTCTGTCAAAAACTGCCGAAAGAGGCCAGTTACTTGCAAACTTTTTGTTATTCTCCTATAATTCCCCACTACCTGCCCGAAAAACTTTAATTCTCCTGCCCTTTTTCTAATAACCTGCTATTTAGCTAATAGCTAATATTGGAAGAAAACATTAAGCAGCCAGCCTATTCCCACTTATTATTTATATGGTATCAATCGTCGAAGAAGAAGCACAAAGGGGCGCATCAGAAGCGGATGAAGCAGAGCAAAACTTTAGGTTCTCGGTCGAGATTGGTCCTAACGCACCAACTGATCCACAGCTTGTGGGGGGTAAGGGCGCTGGTCTTGTAGAAATGACCAAGTTGGGGCTTCCTGTTCCCCCTGGTTTTATCTTGACCACCGAAGCCTACCGGGCTTTTTCTCAAGAGAACGGTCTCCCCGAACCAGTATGGCAAGAAACATTAAGACAAGTTAAACTTCTTGAGGAAAAAACAGGTTTAAGACTTGGTGATTCCTCTGCCCCCCTAATAGTTTCCGCCCGCTCCGGCGCTCCAGTCTCTATGCCAGGAAGAATGATTACTATTCTTAATATCGGCATAAATGACCAAACAATAACGGCGCTTGGGGGTGAAATTGGCGAACAGGCGGCCTGGGAAGCATACTTTGAACTTGCTTCGGGCCTTGGAACTCATGTTTTTAACATCAACCCTGAAAGATTCCGGTCACTACGGGAAAACGCTCTTCTGGTTCATCGCGTCAATAGGCTTAATGAAGTCCCCCTCTCTCGACTTAAGCAGCTAGTGTCTAAGGCAAAAAAGACAATCGCAGACGCTCAAGACCAGTTTCCTCAAGATTCCTACGAGCAGTTAAGGCTAGCGGTTGCCGCTGTCTTTGACTCATGGAACAGTCCTCGAGCCATCGAGCATAGAAAGAGAGAGGACCTCCCAGATAGCTTGGGAACTGCCGTTACAATCCAACATGTGGTTTTTGGTAATAGTCTAAAAGGATACTCCGGCTCCGGGGTAGCCACAACTCGTAATCCTCGGACCTATGATAAAAGCCCACTCGTTGTTTTTGCCGAACAGGCCCAGGGTTTCGCCGTGGTTGGAGACGAAGGAGACCACAAGCCGAAAGCTTTAGATACTTTTCCAAAGGCGGTGGAGGATCAATTAGGCCGTGCCTGCTTAGTCTTAGAAGGGTTCGGCTACCCTCAACAAATTGAATTCACCGTCGTTGATGGCAAAGTTTGGTTTTTGCAAACTAGAGATGCTCATCTTTCAAATCTTGCCTCATGGCGTCGCATTTATCAGCTCTATTCCCGAGGACTCCTACCCGAAGATGAAACCATGAAATTACTTCGCCCCAATACCTTAGAAAGTCTTCTTGTGCCTAGTCTTGATCCTCTCGATATTGAAGAGGCAAGAAGGACGGAGCGTCTCTTAACCACTGGTGCTCCCCTCTCAATAGGAGGCTACGCCACCGGTAGACTCGTCGCTTCCTTAGCTGAGGCTAGACGCCTTCAAGATGAGAAGGTTATCCTCCTTGCCACTATGAACGTAGGGGACCTTGATAACCTCCCCTCAAACGTCTGCGCCTTACTCCTTAGAAATGGCTGTATCGCTTCTCATTTTGCTCTAGAAGCAGGTGAGGTGGCAAAGACAATGCCGGTCGTTTTTGGTATCACTAATCAATGTATCGAGCCGGAGGAAGTGGTTACTGTCGATGGGGCCAGCGGGGCCGTAATTCGCGGGAGAATGATTCCCTCCCCCAAACAGGGCTCCGCTCTCTTGAAGGGAGAGGAAAGGGCAATAATTGAAAAGTGGCTTGGTAGAATGTTGCAAAACCCCTGGAACCTTATCATTCCTCTAGGCGATGTGACTGACAGGAACATCACCGCTCGTCGCGAAGAAGCCGCTAGTACCTTAGAAAAAGCAAAAGGGCGGGGTCTTTTATCCCACAAAGCATTCGAGACCATAATGGCCCAAGTGCTTTTCCCCCAAGAGATTAGCACTCCTTACGCCATTTTTAAACCTGGCGAAGAAGCGGGCATTAGAGCCTTATTGTATGAGATTATTGAAAGAGGTCAAGATGCCACTGTCCGCACCTGTCATCGCCCAACAATGCGCGGCGGTGGTCCTTACGCTGTCATTAGGTCCGGGGAGGCTATAGAAAGATTTTTTGCCGACCCTAATTATCCGGACCATGGCGGCTATCAAAGACTTATAACTGAAACCAACCCTACAGAACTTTTAGTCGGAGAAATTCCCAAAGGAAAAATGGATCATGATTTGTTTGACGTACACTGCGCCTGTACTCTTACCGTTACTAGAAAAGGAGAAATTATTTTCCAATTCCACCCGGG
>Ga0315289_10006954_pt1 | contig 16579 bp, 15 predicted proteins | sample YL17G11_40_MG_FD_203452 | JGI IMG/M metagenome (GOLD analysis project Ga0315289, IMG submission 203452) | Sediment microbial communities from Yellowstone Lake, YNP, Wyoming, USA - YL17G11_40 | ecosystem: Environmental > Aquatic > Freshwater > Lake > Sediment | place: USA: Wyoming | collected... | reverse complement strand
GGACCCTCGACGAGAACCTCGACCTGCCCGCCAATCAGACTTCTATTGTTTCTCAAAGAGACTCCTTCCTGGAGTTGAAGAAGGATTCCGTTTCGCTCTTTCTTCTTTTCCAGTGAAACGTCGTCGGGCAACCGGGCTGCCGCGGTGCCTTCCCTTGTGGAGTACTTGAAAATGAAGGCGCTATCATACTCAATCATCCGCATCGCTTCCACAGTTTGCGCAAAATCGCCGTCGGTCTCACCGGGAAAGCCCACGATAATGTCTGTGCCGAGGGCTATGTCGGGGACGGCGTTCCGCAGGGCAGCCACGGTACGAAGATATTCGTCGAGAGTGTAGCCCCGGTTCATCAACCGGAGAATTTTGTCCGAGCCCGACTGAAGAGGAAAGTGAAGCTGCTCGCAGACCTTCTCGAGGTTTGCCATGGCTTCTATGAGGCGCGGGCTGATGTCTTTCGGGTGAGATGTCACGAACCGAATCCTCTCTATTCCCTCGACACGGTTAACTCGCTCAAGGAGTTCCACGAGGTCGCATGGCGCCTCAAGCCCCTTCCCGTAAGAGTTCACGTTCTGACCGAGAAGCGTTATCTCTTTGTAACCTCGACGAGCAAGCTCCTCGACCTCGGCGACTATCTCCTGGGGCGGGCGGCTTCGCTCCCTGCCGCGGACGTAAGGGACAACGCAGTAAGAGCAGTAATTGTCGCAGCCCCGCATGATGGAGACGAAGGCTTTGACAGGGCTCTTTCGCCTGGCCGTGGTAAAGTCGAGCTTCCCGGCAGAATCTTCCTCGACGCTGAGTTGTGCCTCCCCGTTCTTTCGGGCGGACTCTATCATTTCCGGGAGATGGCCGATTTGAGCCGTCCCACAGACGATGTCAAGAAACGGCATCTGGTCGAGGAGTTGCTGCTTTCTTTTCTGCGCGACGCATCCGCAGATGCCGAGGACGAGGTCGGGCCTCTTCTGCTTCATCAGCCCCAGAAGCCACATTTTCCCGAGCGCCTTCCTCTCAGCCGTCTCCCTGACGCAGCACGTGTTGAGCAGAATCACGTCGGCGTCGTCCTCGTTTCTCGCTGCACTGAAACCGTGCGCGAGAAGCGAACCGAGGATAAGCTCGGAGTCGAGCTCGTTCATCTGGCATCCGTAGGTTTTGATGAAGACTCTGGGATGCTGCATAATGCCCGTTTTTTAACGCTGCCGTCGAGGTCGAGCAGAATTGCTCCTCTCGTGGCGGACAGGCGTTCGCAGACAGGATACCACACGTTTCGTCCTTCGGGAAACGGTGATTTTTCCCAAGCGGGACTCCATGGGGGTCCGGGGGAACTCACCGCAGTCCGTCATGACCTTGCGTTCACCCGGAGACCATGAAAATGCCCCTATGGGGCCCGTTTTTTCTCGCCAAGGCGCAAAGACGCGAAGTGTTTAGAGGGCGTCCTTCTTTGCCTCTTCGCGGCTTTGCGAGAGTCCCGCTGGCTCGCCGCGTAGCGGTCATTTTCAGGGCAGAGAACGGAGAGGGTTACGGGGCGTTCAGGGGCTCGCTATGTGCCGTCTGTACTCCCTGCGGTGAGTCCCCGCCGACGGTGTAAGCATACGTTTTGCGCGAGAATTTCTTGACAGAACGGCGGCGATGTTTATTGATTGAAAAAGAAACGGTCTGGTATAGTCCGCACATTTAGTGGGAAAGGCGGGGGAAACCGCATCTTATTTCACCGGCCGGAACGGGCAGCGAGGTTGTTGAATGCCCGCGGCTTCAATCTCATCATGGAGTATTGCTTGTGGGAAAGTCGTTAGTCATTGTTGAGTCGCCGGCGAAAGCCCGGACGCTTAGTAAGTTTCTCGGAAAGGATTACGTCATCAGGTCTTCCGTGGGACATGTGAAGGACCTGCCGAAGAGCAACCTCGGGGTGGACCTGGAGAACAACTTCCAGCCGAAGTACGTGGTCATCCGAGGAAAAAAGAAGATCCTCGACCAAATTAAGAAGGCGGCCGACGAAGCCGAAACCGTCTTCCTTGCGCCTGACCCGGACCGGGAGGGGGAAGCAATTGCCTGGCACATCGCCTCGGAGCTCGACGAGGCGAAAGAAAAATACAGGGTTACTTTCCACGAGATAACGAAGAAAGCCGTTCAGGAGGCTTTTGACAAGCCGGGTCAGATTGACCTTAACCGGGTCAACGCTCAGCAAGCGAGGAGAGTCCTCGACAGGCTCGTTGGGTATCAAATCAGCCCGCTGTTGTGGAAGTACGTGAAGGGTGGGCTGAGCGCCGGAAGGGTTCAGTCTGTCGCGTTGCGAATCATCTGCGATAGGGAAAAGCAGATCAAAGAGTTCAAGCCCGAGGAGCACTGGACGGTGACGGCGAAGCTTCGGGGTCAGGAGCCGCCGGATTTCAATGCTCGGTTGGCCAAAGTCAATAGCGAGAAGCCGTCGCTGAAGAACGAGGGAGACGCGAAGGCTATCGTTGAGGCTGTCAAGGGGCTGCCATTCAGGGTCAAAAGCGTCGAGCAGAAGGAGAAAAGGCGTAACCCGTTTGCTCCATTCATCACCAGCACTCTTCAGCAGGATGCGTCGGTGCGATGCCGCCTGTCTCCGAGCAGGACGATGCAGATAGCGCAGGGGCTTTACGAGGGAGTTGCCGTCGGAGAGAGAGGAACAGTCGGCCTTATCACCTACATGCGAACCGACTCGACCCGGGTGGCTCAGCAGGCAATATACGCGGCGAGGGATTTCATTGCCGGGCAATTCGGAAAGGAATACGTTCCCCATTCGCCGAGGTATTACGCATCGAGCAAGATGGCCCAAGAGGCACACGAGGCAATTCGTCCGACGATGGTTGATTTCACGCCCGAAAACGCCAGGCCTTTCCTCACGGCAGACCAATGGAGACTCTACGAACTGATATGGAACCGTTTCGTCGCCTCCCAGATGGCTTCGGCCGTGTACGACACCGTCGAGGTGGAGATTGAGGCGAACGGCTACCTCTTCAAGGCGACTGGTTCGGTCATGAAGTTCGATGGGTTTTTGCGAGTCTATAAAGTGTCAGCTCCGCCGCCAAAGGAGGAGGGGGAAGAGGAGGCAAAAGAAGGAGATGTAATTCTCCCGCCCCTTGAGGAAGAGCAGGTTCTGACGCTGCTGGGGGTTGTGCCGGAGCAGCATTTCACGAAGCCCCCCCCACGGTTTACGGAGGCCTCGTTAGTGAGGGAACTCGAAAAGCTTGGGATCGGGCGACCGAGCACTTATGCGACAATCGTGACGAAAATTCAGGACAGGAACTACACCGCGAAGGTGAAGGGGAGGCTCATTCCGACGGAGCTCGGCTTTGTGGTTACGGATATGCTCGTGGAGAACTTCCCCGACATCCTCAACGTGAGTTTCACGGCGGACATGGAAACCGGCCTCGACAAGATTGAGGAAGGGGATGCCGACTGGGTGGAGACGCTCAGGGAGTTCTATAAATCCTTCAGTCGTGACCTGAACAAGGCAACCACGGGGATGCGGGTTCGGCCCGTCGAGACCGACATTGTCTGCGAGAAATGCGGGGCCAAGATGGTAAAAAAGTGGTGGAAGAGTGGCTTCTTTCTGGCATGCTCGGCTTATCCGGCTTGCCGCAACATGAAAAGCATAATAGAACATACGGGCGAAAAACTCGTCCTGGAAGGTCAGGAGACCGAAGAAACATGCGAGAAGTGCGGCGCCAAGATGGCCCTCAGAAAAGGCCGGTATGGCACGTTCCTTTCCTGCTCGAATTATCCGGAATGCAGGAACGTCCGGTCGTTGTCGGGTAAATCAGGAGCCAAAGCGCCCACGGAGGAGCCGGAGGAGACCGACGAGAAATGCGAAGTCTGCGGGAAGCCACTGGTCTATCGGACGAGCCGGTGGGGAAGGTTTCTGGCATGTTCCGGATATCCGAAGTGTAAGTACATCAAGAAAAAGAAGGGAAGCGTCGTGAAGTGTCCGCAAGAAGGGTGCGGCGGCATACTCGTCAGGAGAAGAACGAAAAAGAGAAAGATCTTCTACGGATGCTCCAACTATCCGAAGTGCAACTATGCCGTTTGGGACCTCAGCCAGATGGAGAAGAACGAGCAGAATCCTGATTCGTCGGAGTAGGGGCAGATGGCAGATTCCCAGGATAAACCGAATCGCCCAGCGCGGGCTCCGGAACCGAAGGGGTTGTCGCCGGAGGTCCTGAGGGACAATTTCATCGTCTATCTGAGAGACGTCCGGGATGTTTCCCCACACACTGTCCGCAATTATACGGCTGACATCACGGCCTTTCTCGATTACCTGCGCGGGATTTCGCCGTCGTACGAATTGAAATACGTGGACCGCTTCACGATAAGGAGTTACCTGACGAAACTATACGTCGAGCGAAGGGCGAAGGCGACGGCGCAGAGGAAGCTTTCGGCGTTGAAGAGCTTCTTCAAGTTTTTGGTTCGGGAGGGGTTTCTAACAAAGAACGTTCTGGCTGTGGTCCGAAGTCCGAAAGGCGAACGGCGGCTTCCCCATTTTCTCGACACGGAGGAGGTTGTTCGGCTGATTGAAGCGCCGGACTCCTCGACTCTGCTCGGGTTGCGAGACCGGGCGATTTTCGAGCTTCTTTACAGCACAGGAATCAGAGTGAGCGAACTGGTGGGGCTGAACGTCGAGGACCTCGACCTCGTCGGAGAAGTCGTCAAGGTGAGAGGAAAAGGGAAGAGGCAGCGAATGGCGCCTATGGGACGATACGCGGCCATGGCGCTGAACGACTACCTGAACAGCCCGAAGCGCCGGACAAGTTCTGCTGGCGACGCCGTATTTCTCAATCGAGCGGGACGCCGAATCACCACAAGAAGCGTCGCGCGAATCGTCACGAAATACGTCCGGCAAACTGCCTTGAAGACGGGAGTCTCGCCCCACACGCTGAGGCACACTTTTGCGACGCACCTGCTGAACGCGGGTGCAGACCTGAGGTCCATCCAGGAGCTTCTCGGGCACAGGTCCCTCTCGTCAACGGTCATTTACACGCACGTCTCGACGGAAAAGATGCAGGAGGTTTACTCCAAGTCGCATCCACGGGCATGAGCCGGCCCGTCTGTGGGCGTCCTTCGATGGCGCGCTTGTGTGCGATAAGCCGGACAGAATCGGCAGAAGGAGAAGAAGGATGCCCGGAGAACACAGACGAAGTGGGAAGCTCCGAGCGGGCTCGCCGTTGTGGCTGTTCGGCATCTGAGGCGAGGGGTACCGAAGTCGTTTTCGACTTGTCTGCGCGCTTTGCGGTGGTTTGAATGTTCTGCCCATACAAATTTACAATTCTCGGTGTTTCGGTTGTCTTCCTCCCATACTTTCTTTTTCGCATATTGAGCGAGAAGAAACACAGAATCGGTGTCTCGCAGAGACTGGGCTTCGTTCCTCGTCGTGTTCTGGAGAAGCGAACCGGTGAGCCGGTCATCTGGGTGCACTCGGTTTCCGTCGGGGAGGTTCTTGCCGCGGCGCCTCTCATCGAGGAAATTCGCAGCCGGTTTGCCAATCACCAACTCCTTCTCTCGACGACGACGGTCACGGGACAGGGGGTCTGCCGGAAGAAGGTCGCCTCCACGGATGACCTGGTCATTTACTTTCCGGTTGACCTTTCGATTGTCGTGCATCGGGTGCTGTCGTTTTTCTCGCCTCGCGCCATTCTCCTGATGGAGACAGAAATCTGGCCGAACCTGATAAGGGAAGCGAAGAAAAGGGGAACAAAGCTTCTCCTCGTCAACGGGAGGCTCTCCGACAAGAGCTTTCGGCGCTACCGAAAACTCAGGCCGTTCATCCGCCCACTCCTCCGCTCCTTCTCATTTATCGGTATGCAAACAGAGCAGGGGAGACAGAAAATGCTGGAGCTTGGGGCGCCGGTGAACGTCGTGTCGGTCATGGGGTCAATGAAATACGAGGCGGCGCTCTCGTCGGCGCCTTCGGGTATGGAGGTGCTGCGGCTGCAAGAGGAATCCGGAATACGGCAAAGAAAGGTCGTGGTCGCGGGGAGCACTCATCGCGGTGAAGAGGCTCTCGTCCTAAAAGCGTACATCGAGCTGCGGAAAAAACACCCTGACCTCTTTCTTGTCATTGCGCCTCGGCACCCCGAAAGGTTCGCGGAGGTGGAAAATGTGCTGCGCGAGAAAGGGATTGCTTACTCGCTCAGGTCGGCAAAAAGCGCAGTGAACAGCTCCTGCGGGGTGATGGTTCTCGACACTCTCGGCGAGCTTATGAAGTTCTACGCGATGGCGAACGTAGCTTTCGTCGGGAAGAGCCTGACTGAAAGAGGCGGGCACAATCCGCTCGAGCCCGCTGCCTGCGCCAAGCCGGCGGTTTTCGGGCGACACATGGAGAATTTCAGGGAAGTCGCGGACATCCTGTTGTCGGAGGGAGGAGCAGTTCAGGTGTCCAACTACGGGGAGCTTGTTTCGGCTTTCGATTCGCTGCTGGCGGATGAAGTCGTTGCCAGGAGAATGGGCGCCCGCGCGAGGGAAGCCGTTGAGTCGCGCACCGGTGCGGTGAGGCACGCAATCGCGCGGTTGCGCGAAATCCTCCCGGCATAGGGGCATGGCTGAATTTGCGCGGCAGGTTGGGCGGCCTTGTCGGCTTCGCGTTTGCGATGTACAATAAAGACGGAGTGAAGGGTGAGGTGGGTGCACCGGTTCGCGGAGGTCGTCGCGGAAACAATGCGTCGTTTAGCTATTTTTCGCCCGGCTTGCATTATTGGTCTGTCAATCACCTTGACGGGCTGCCTTCTGAACACGCCCGACCGCGTCGTGAAACGGTTCATCGAGAACCTCAAGGGGATGCAATGGGACGAGATGGCCCGGCTTGTTGACTGGCGGCAGTCTGCCGAATATATCCCCGGTGTGCCCGCGACGAACACCGGTGAGGACGAGAGAAAAGGGGAGGTCATGCTTCAGATTGCGGAGAACCTGACGAGGTTTCCGGTCCGAAAGAAGACCGCCGACCAGATTCGACACGAGTTTCTTTATCTCAAGCTCGCTCGGCTGGAGCGGATGAGCGGAGCCAAAAACTGGACGTGGTTTGAAGTCACCGTTTCGATTGACGCACGAATCAAAACCGTCGAAATCCTCGTGATGAAAATAAAACGAATCTGGCGGGTCGTCCTGACGGATACCATTTTCAAATGATGCTCTGTTGTCGCGCCTCAATTAAAGGTGGGGCGCCTCCCGCGTGACCGCGCCGTGCGGACGGTCCCGGCGCGGATAGGGAACCGCGGGGTTCGCCGAGAGCGTAGAGGCAGGAACATGTAGTCTTTTCCACTCTCTGCGCACTCTGCGCTCTCTGCCATGAAAATAAGCGCTACGCCGCCAGAAGCCGGGAGGGCTCTCGCAAAGACGCGAAGACGCGAAGAAGCACGCCCTGTGAACTCCTGGCGCCTTGGCGAGAAAAAACGGGCCCCATAGGGGCATTTTCATCGTCTCCGGGTGAACGCAAGTTCACGACGGACTGCGGTGAGGTCCCCGATGACCAAGGGATAACGCTTTGCCCTGGGGCTTTTTTCCGCGTGTCTGCGTGCCAGGTTATCACCCGAAAGGAAAGGAGCGGTGAGATGACGGTTCTCAGGAAGAAGTGGGTTGTGTTGGGTGTTGTGGTCGCCTTGAGCTGGCTTGGCGGCGCGTGCCGAAAGGAAGGGGAAAAAAAGCCAACGAGGCGAGAGGTCCAAAAGAGAATTGACAGGCGCGCCATGACGGCGTGCGAGAAGACTGTCAGCGGGTATCTCGACGCTGTGGCTGCGAAAGATTACGCAAAGGCCCTGGACTTCGTTGATGTGGAAGAAATGGTCCGAGAGGCGAGAGAGAAACCGACCGGAGCGTCTCCGCCTACGGACGCCAGCCAGATGAAGCAAATGCTCATCTCAATGCTCGAGAAGAACACACAGAAGGCGGGCGAGCTCGAATACAAAATACTCGGTTCGGAGGTTTCCGGCGACGAGGCGACTGTTGACGTGGAGCTTTCCCGCGACGGCAAAGTCCAGGGCAAGGAAAGCTATGGACTTGTCAAGACGGACGGCGGATGGAAGCTCAAGGGGTCGGCCATTCGTGCGCTCCTCCCGCCGAGGAGACCAGCGCCTTAGTGCTCTGATTCACAAATCCGGTGACGTATTTTTCTATGACAGGATAAACAAGATGGACAGGATTCTGTGAATCCTGTACGTGGGGTTTTCAATTTTATGAGTTTCCGTCATGGCAGGGCCATTCCTGGGCGCGCGGAGGACGGGGCAGCTTCCTGCCATCTCTTTCAAATCTGGTCCATCCTGTAAATCCTGTTAATTCTGTCGCACATTCCTCTGCGGTCTCTGCGTTCTCTGCGGTGAGTCCCTCCCAAGACTGAGTCCATACCAAATCACATAACGCCTCGGTTGTGGGCGGCACACCGACAGGCCTCGGCGTGCAAGGAATGAACCGCAGTCTTTCATGAACTTCGCACACCCGGAGAGGATGAAAATGCGGCCTCCTCAGCGCTCGTTTTCAGGCCAGTCGGATTCTGTTTTCTCTCGCCAAGGCGCAAAGACGCGGACTGTTTAGAGGGCGTTCTTCTTTGCATCTTTGCGGCTTTGCGACCCCGCCCTCCGCGGGCCTGCCGGCCGCTCGTCGCGCAGGGATAATTTTCAGGCCAGTGCCTCATGAGCTTCGCACACCCGGAGACGATGAAAATCCGGCCTCGGTGATCCTGACTCTTGAGCCAGTCGGATTCTGTTTTCTCTCGCCAAGGCGCAAAGACGCGGAGGGTTCGCAGGCGGCTCTTCTTTGGGTCTTCGGGGCTTTGCGACCTCGCCTCCGACGGGGCTGGCCACGCAGCAACCATTTTCACGGCAGATGAACGCGGGGGGACGCGGATGGCGCCCGGAGGGCGGGTTTATTATCACTTTCTCCCCCCAAAAGCGAGGCGTCACCAAATCACACCGCCACGCGATCCGTGCAAGGTGACGGAGGCTTGTTGGGCTGCACATGGGAGCAACACACGTCACGCTTTGGCGGGGGGGAGGTTGTCGGTCAGCGGCGCCGTCTTTTCAACGGCGAAGACGACAGCTTACGGAAAGGCCGGCGGTAACGCGAAGGACGCATTGGCGAGGGACCAGTCTCTACCTTTACGACGGAACCCACCCAATAAACGTTGAACCCTCAACAGACTGGAGAAGGAGTCCCGTCTTGTGCTGAAAACCCCGTTAGAGATTGGCGAGACGTTTCTGGAATTCTTTGACCCTCGGCGGTTTTTTGCCTCCTGCCGGCTCGATGACGTGCCCTTCTTCCTGTAAACGAGCCGACTGCCACTCCACACCGCCCGGAAACTTCGGGTTCAGACTTCCGTCGTCCTTCACCACCCGCCAATAGGGACTGACCCGCTTCTTCCCCGCCCGCAAATCCTCTTCCGCCACTTCAGCGGCGATTCGGAGGTCTATCCCCGTCGTCAAAGGACACGTCGCCTCGGCGCCGAAATCTTTCGCCAAACGCTCCCTGATCTGCTTGACCGTCATGAGCTTCCCTTTCGGGACCTTCCGAATCAATTCGTCCACGAGAAGCGGCGTCGGAACGAGGACTCTCCTCCCTCCAAACCTGCTGTCCCACTTCGGCGGTCCGTCAACCACCTTCGGCAGGCCCTCCGGCGGCTTCTCCAACTTCTCCCTCCAGCTCTTCCTCGATTTCGACGTAGTGCTCATGTTCCCATCCGTCTCTTGCAGTCGCACTGCAATGCAGCCCTGTCCCGCGTCCGAACAACCCGAGGAAAAAGGTCCCCTTGTCCCAGAAGCAATCCCGCGCCCCACACGTTGGTCAGGCGGGCACACGTGCCTTCTCGTACAGGAACTCGGGGGCCAAGTCAGCTCCGTTTGGCCATACCAGAGTATGCAATTCGGAATGGAGAGCGAACTTCTTGAAGTACTCGGGGTTTTTGAGCGGCTCGAACACGGGCCCCTCTAACTCGTCTTTCAAGTCCACCTCGCCTTCCGTCCCATCGGCGAACTTCAGCCAGATGACGAAATCGCCTACGTACCTTGCTTCTACCAGACGAAACGGCATTGTCATTACTCCAAAGGTGTTATCCTTTTCAAAGGCTGCGCCTTCGCAGCCAGTTGCCAGTCCTCCAGAAGTTCGATTCTGTGAAGCTCGTTCCATTCAAGCACATGACTCAAAGCTCATCTCGGAAATCTTCCCTGGACGACACCGGTCTCAATTTCAACGACGATATCGTATTCGCCGTAGATCGCGTGAAAGTGGGGCGGAAAGTGCTCCCTGTGATACATGGCTACGATGATGCCCAAAAAGCGACTGATCTCAGGCATGGTATAATATACTCGACACCAATACGGGGGGCAACGGAGTACAGCGCGGCACGGAGACCGCGCCCGGCCAGCAACGGCGACGATCCACCTTTGAAACATCTTGCGGACCTGCCCCCATCGTCGTCTGGTTTGTTCTTATGTAGAGCCTCCACTCGCGAGGGCCCCCTCGGTTCCGCGCGATTCGGCGGCGTTCCGCATGCGACCTCAGAGAAGGCTCGGTTCTCATGTGAATTCCGCCACGGCCACGGTGCGCTTTTGAGCAAGGCTCTGTCGCTCGGCCTTAATACGCTCGATCTCGTGGAGCGTTTCTGCCGTAAGATAGCTCTCCCCGCAGTGGGGACAGCTAACCACTGGTACGTTCTCAATCACGAGCAGATTCTGACCCTTGCCGTAGCTTCGACACACTCGCCGAATGCGCGCGCCCTCTTTGCCACAGACATTGCACGTCACGATCATCCCGTTTCCCTTCCGGCTTCCTCCGGTGATAACAGGCGGCTTCTCACCCCGTCGGGGTGTCGCCCCCGGGCGTGTTCGGCCAGGTAAAATACTCAGCTTCCCACCTCAAATGAGCGACCAAGTGGCTGGAACTCTCCGACCTCCTGACGGGCGAGCTTGGCGCGGATTTCCTCAAAGCGGCTGACTGCCTTCTTTGAATAAAGCCGTTCTCCGCAGTGTAGGCATACCTCTGCCCGGACGGTAACAACCGCGATGTCCTTCCCCCCGCGCAGCAACTTTTCCACCTCTTTCTCAACCATCTCCCCGCCACACACGGGACACTTCTTAAACCGAATCATTCTTTCGCCTCCTCTTGCGCCCCTCAACCCAGCGGTTCGGATCGGGGCGATAGACCGTGATCAAAACCGCCCAACGGTTTTCCCGATTGTAAGCCCAGACAGTATGAACAGGCTCTCTGGTGGACGTTTCGCCATACACCAGGCAACTGGGATAAGGTTTATCAGCTGGGTAATCCTCAATGATTTCCCCTTCCACGACGCTCGCGATTATGTCCTGAATGGATAATCGGTCAGCTTGGGCCTCCTCGTCGGCGTGGTCAGTAATCCGTGTGCGGTTGTGAACTACCGCATCAATAATGTCACTGAGCTTCACCTGGGTCCACCCTTGTTTTTTCGGACAGAAGGGTAGTGCGACTGACACGTCCACGCTCCATGCCCAGTGCGCGAAAGCCGGTTGCAGAAGGCAAGCCCTTCTATCCCTCCCACGTTCTACTCCCACTGCAAGCGCCCGTCAACCACCTTTGGCAGCCCCTCCGGCGGCTTCTCCAACTTCTCCCTCCAGCTCTTCCTCGATTTCCACTTTGTGCTCATTGTAACTGCATCTCCTCAAGACTTAGTCCGCCACACCTGAATCTTATTCCGAAAAACCCTGTATCTGTCGTTTATGCGGCCTCCGTTGAGTGTTCTGCCTCTCACGGAGTACTCGCCGTTCGGGTGAACGTGCAGTTTTATCGACCTGTCGTGAAACCATGGAAAGGCCACCACCGGCCAGATGAGCCGCAGGGTTCGACGCATCTCAGTGGTCGTTCCAGAGCCGAACTCCAGCACAACCATACCGGGCACCTGTAGCAATGGATAGGACGTGTCATTCAGGAAGTCGGTGTCGCACGTCAGGAGCACCTTTCCATGTCGAAGTGCATAATTGAGATGATCTTGATCCGCGTGGCCGGACAGCCCCGCCTCTCCGGCAGTGGCGACCCTAAGCCCGGCTGCTCGCAGCATTTCAACAGCAAGCCGCGGCACACTCTCATCAGCATAGAACTTTGATCGCCACTTCTTCAGTCTGGCCTGCTGCCGAATTTCCTCCATCTCACGCTCGGTGACATTTTCTAGCAACTTCTCATCCAGTTCCACCCAAGGCATGGCCCCCCCTCGCGCTCTTAGTCCGCGCCTTTGGAAGCTCTCCGCGCCGTCATCGGGATTGTAACCGGGGGGTGTATACAACGAGGAAGGCAGATAGCCAACCACGTAGAATGCCCACCCCGCCATCCCCGCCCCGTGACGGGCGATGCAATAGTGCAGGCGAGGGCGGGGGCCCTCGCCTGCTTAGCGGACGCGGGGGAATGCACTTCTTTGCGTCACGCTTTTTTCAGCGATTTCTCGAGTTGCTCGGGGGTGACAGGGTCTTTGACATCGTCGGCGATGAAGACTGCTTTGCCGTCAACGGTGACAATGAGGCGGTCGCCGAGGCTGAGGATGTCTTTCAAGTCAGGCTTCAGCTCAAGGAGTTTGAAGTAGGCGTCGGAGCCGAACTTGACGTTGATGGTGGGCAGCTTGTTGTCGAATTCGCTATCCACCCATACGCCCCGGATTTTGTAAAAGTTTCTCTTGTTGATGTTCTTGACGGGGAAAGCCCTCTCCTCATGGGCGACGACGCTGGTTTCTTTCATTCTGCCGACAGCCTTGCTCATGAGGATGCCGACTTCGCCGTCAATGTCCTTGAAATCATCTGCCAGCCCCACGTCCGAGTATCCGAAGGAAAGCCCGGCCGCAGGCTTGCCGGCTGCATCGTGAACAGCGATCAAGTCAACGCCGTTCAGGTAAGCTTTTACCCTTTCCTCCCTCTCGCGTAATTCTTCCCCTGCGGCTCCGAGAATCGGGACAGCCCCTTCCGCTGCCTCTGGCCCTGCGATTGGCGCGGTGATTGCCTCTCCGGCCTTTTCTGGTTCCCTCACTCGCGCCGCGCGCTCCGTGGACATTCCGGGGTCAGCCATTCTGCGGGCGACACCCCGGAGCTCGGAGCTGGATACGCGGTCGCGCCCCATAACCGTACCGGAGGCGTCCACCGCTCCTGTCAGACCGGTTCCGGACACGCCGCCTCGGGCCACACCGGGCGTAACAGGTGCAGTGCCCGGACGGCGCTCATCCTCGACGATAAGGTAGGAGGTATAGGGCGTCGGAATCCCGTACTCTTTGCTGAGTCGTTGAACTTCCTCCTTCAGCTCCTTTTCCTCTCCGTGGAGCCTAATTTGCTCAAGGAGGTATCCGACCTTTCTGGTTGCCCAGAGCCTCTCGACAAACTCGTTCTTCTCTTCCCTTTCCGGGAAAGTGGGCTCATAGACAAAGCTTTTCTTCTCGTCGTTGACTCTTCCCGAGAGGGTAACTGCGATGTCGCCCTGTCCGGAATATTTCCCGAGGACGAGCACCTGGCATCCTTTGAAGAGGTCTCCAAGGTCTTTCGGGTAGATTTCAAACGTGTTCACTTTATCGCCGAACGTCAAGGTCGAAGCGGCGAGGACGGGATTGCTCGCCTTGGCGAAAAAGCTCGAGACCTTGACCTCGATGTCTTCCTTCGGCTCGACATATTCGTAAACGCCCTTGTTGTCGGAGGCGAGGGTGTCAAGCAACTTCGTGTTGACGTCGTAGCCCGCCCCGAAGGCGAAGAGGCGCACGCCGCCTTTGCTCTTCTCCGCGACGGTCTTGATAATTTGCTGCTCGTCGGTCATGCCGACAGTTGGCTTGCCGTCCGTCAGGAAGACAATCAGGTACGGCCGCCCTTCCTTCGTTTCGGCGGAAAGAGCTTTCTCGAGGGCCGAGCCGATGTCCGTGCCGCCTCTGGCGTCCATCTTCTCGACGAACGCTCTTGCGGCGGCTAACGTCTCATCGTTGACCTCGACGAGGTTTTCCTTGAAGGGATTGACGTCCGTCGCGAACCGGATGATGTTGAACCGGTCGCCCTTGTTGAGACTGTTCAGGCAGAAGAGGAGCGCGGCTTTTGTCTGCTTGATTTTTTCGCCCGACATGCTGCCGGAGGTGTCCATGACGAAGGAGACGTCCTTCTTGACAATCTGTGACTCCTCGACGACGTTTTTGGGGGCAATCATCAGCATGAAATAGCCGTCGGCGGCCGTCCGGTGCGCCATGAGGCTCAGCCCGAACTCCTTTTCCGAGAGGGCATAGTAGAGCGCGAAATCGCGGTCGAGGCTGCTCCTGTCCTCCTCGCATCCGACGGTCGCTTCGTTGTCCCCTTTCCGGCTGGTGCTGATGACGTGGGAGGGGGAGTAGATGCTGCCAATGGGAATCTTGGAGGAGACGTGGGCTACCACCGAGAATTCCTTCAGGGTCGTCGAGAACTTCTCTCCAATCCGAAGCGGGAAGACATACCGGCGAAGACCGGCATCGAACTCAATTAGCTGGGAATAGTCCAGCTCAATCTTCTGGAGGTCGTTCGGTGGGACGGGGAAGACGCTCACCCGGAAAATCTGGTCGCCCATGTACTCAAGGAGCGCCGGGTCCTTCGCCCGGCGGACGATGTCCTGGTAAATCTGCTTTGCCTTCACAGCGTCGAGGAGTTCGGCGGCGACCCTCTTTCCGCCGATGTACATGGCGAACTCCTTGATTGCCGCTCCCTTGGGCATCGGGAAGACGTACGTCGCCTCGAGTGCTCTGTCCGTGCTGTTCCGGAAAGCCTGCTCGACGTGCGTCTCTGCGGCGCCTTCGGTAATTTCCGCTTTGACGCGAAGGTACTCGACAGCCAACGGCGGCAAGGAATCATCCTTCGGGATCAGCATCCCTGCCGAGAACGAGGCACCCGGCAGAAGGAGCAACGCGACAACTACAAGCCACCCGCAACCTGGTTTCCTTGTACTCATTTCCGGTCTCCTTTCAAGCCCTTGTTTGCGTTGTATTTGCCTATCTTGGAGGAGTGTCCAGTCGTGACACTCGGTGATTCGACCCAATTAGAATCTCACTTCCCTCTGTGGGGTCAAATGGACGTGAACGACCTCCCCGCGGAAAACAAGCCCTTCGCCATCTATCTCCGGGCCAGCGAGTTCCACGATTCGGCCTGAGTCCCTGGCATCCCTTTCCCGGAACGATGCCCGGAAGACCCGGTCCAGAAACCTTCTTATCTCGTGTTCGGAGGGCCACGGCTCGCGCCATTCGCGGGAGGGAATCTCCCGGGCTATTGCATCCACAGCGTAGCTGTCGAGGAGCTTCCCCCACAGCTTCCGGAAAAGCTCTGGCGAACTGAACACGTCCGCGCCGGAAATCCGCCCATTGACGACGACCACGCATCCGACAGTCTCATCGAATGGAATCCGAATGTCCCGGCGAAAGGACGCGATTTCGCTGGCGACTTTTTCGTTCTCATAGACGGCGGCGAGGTCCTCATTCTCCGAGCGTGTCCCGGTTTCGCCGAGCAAGCCGCTGACTCTATCCCACAAAGCCCTCTGGCTCGCTTTCTCCTGGGCAAGCCCCCGCACTGAACTCGGCGCCATAAAGCGCCCGGAACGGAAATCCCTTCCTCCTTCCGACCACCGCCCTTTCTCAATGCAATAGACCGGGACGCGAACCGGCCGGCCGTGGGGGCCAAGAAGAACGTCCTCCGAGATCAGCCGATTTTGCTTTCCACCGCCGAGCGCTTCTCCTGCCATGAACAAAACGTAGTGCGGCGAAATGTTCCGCACGAGGACGCTTCTGACATCGGGATGCTCTTCCTCCAGAATCTCGATATAACCTCTGGACAACCCCTCATCGAGCGTCATATAGTCAGCGTGTCCCCAGGGGCGTGCGAGCTGAAGCGGGAAAACGGTCAGGTTCTTGACAGTGTAGGGTCTCCCGACCAGCACCCTGGAGATAAGCCCGCAAATCTCGTTGCGAGGTAAAGGCGGATGGATAATTCGCTCAGGCGGCGGGGTGCGGTGCTCGCCGTAATCCTGCTCGAGATAAGCGCTCCATGCCTCGGAGGTTAGCAAAAGAGAAACCAACGCGGCGAAAACCTTCATTATAATCAGTTGTGGCGATTTCACTTGCGGCCTCCGCTGTCTTTTTGTTTCGTAAGACCGAACTCGTTGTTTTCACAGGTTTAGACACTGTGGCAGGGCAAATGTTCCGCAAAAAGGGCGCGAAAAGGCACAAATCTTGCTCCCGATGCACTTAACGCCGTGCCGTGCCGTCGCAGAGACGCTTGTGCCGTGCGGGGATTCGCGCAGCGTCCGGAGTTGCTTCAAACAAAGTGGAGGTAAAGGAGATGATTAGCAAAGGGTGCTTATCTATAGCCGTGAGTCTCGTTTTTCTGACGCCGACTCTCTACGCTCAAACCGACGGCAGGCTCTTCTCAGACGCCAGGGCGGCCGAAGCCGCCGGAAGGAAGGACGCCGCGTTGCTGCTCTACAGGCAAATCATAAGGGATTTCCCCCAATCCCCCTATGCGGATGAGTCGCTGTTTCTCATCGGGCAATATTATTACGATTCCCGCAACTACTTCGAGGCGGACCAGGCTTTGCGGGAGCACACTCGGAGATTCCCACAGTCGCGGTTCAATAAGACCGCCAGGGA
>Ga0315289_10006953_pt1 | contig 16584 bp, 19 predicted proteins | sample YL17G11_40_MG_FD_203452 | JGI IMG/M metagenome (GOLD analysis project Ga0315289, IMG submission 203452) | Sediment microbial communities from Yellowstone Lake, YNP, Wyoming, USA - YL17G11_40 | ecosystem: Environmental > Aquatic > Freshwater > Lake > Sediment | place: USA: Wyoming | collected... | reverse complement strand
TATTTGGCTGGAGGACGGCAAGCTCAGGCACGGAGTAGCTTTTTGTTTCCAGCGTAACCAGAACTTGCAAAAGCCGGTTGACGTATTGGGTCCAAAGGTGTGGCGTTTTAATAAATTCATGCGGCTCCACTCGTATCTTTATGGAGACATGCGCATGTGGCATTACTATAAGGACGAGCAGCCAAGCTCTGACCGCGCGCCCGCACCTATCAAAGACGGGCTTGTCACGGATGGTGCGTTCGTTTTTCTGGGTAAACGCCAGCCCATCGGGCGCATCAATTATGAGGTCATCCTTGATGATTTTGACAGGCTGTTAAGTCTGTATGAGTACGTCGAGAGTGACGACATGCGATCCGTCTCAGTGCCGTTGCAGGTTGAATTCCGCCCGGGAGTCTCCGAGAAGGCATCATCGGCTATTGCGGTGTCAGTTCGGAAGCTACGCCATATCGTTTTGCTGCAAAATAAAATGCAAGATTCACTCTGTCGCCGCTTGGTATCTCAGTACGGGGCGGACAATGTTCGTGCGGAACATCCGGGTGTCGCCGGGACGAGAATTGACGCGGTCGTACATCAAGGAAATGAGTACTGGTTCTACGAAATAAAGACCGCAGACTCGGTGTGTGCCTGCCTACGTGAAGGAATCGGCCAACTTCTCGAATACGCATTCTGGCCGGGCGAAAAATTAAAAGCGTCGCGCTTGATCGTAGTCGGTAAGAGCGCGATCGGTAAGGATGGAGAAGGGTACCTGCGCCGCCTCAAGGAGCGGTTCTCTCTCCCAATAGAATACGAACAGGTCGCCGTCTGAATGAACAGTTATGTCCCTTGCTCTGAGTGTTCCATCGGTCAAATTAAACTATGATTAATACCCTAAGCCGTAAACTCGTAGGTGTGTTTGCCATCGTCGCTCTAAGTGCGGCGCTTTATGTCGGGTGCGTAGTTCCCCAACAGACAAAGATTCAAAGGCAGCAACACTTTATTGAACAAGAGTACGCTCCATATAGGCAAAAAGGAACCGGTAGAATCGTCGGCCAAGCGTTTGCTAGAACTCGGGGTGGCGACGTCAAAGTCGCTGCTGGGTCTTTGGTCGTTATGAACCCGGTAACATCCTATTCAACGGAATGGTTCCGGTATTGGGTGAGTGGCAAAATGCCAATGCTTGGGGCGCCCGATCCAAGGATTCTCGAGTTTAGTCGGTCGACCCGCGCTGATGCCGGAGGCAACTTTGAGTTCAGTGACCTTGCGGAAGGTGAGTACTACGTGTGTTCGTCCGTTTTTTGGGAAGTTCCAAGCCGGTACGGTCTCGATCGCACGGGAGACTGGCTCGGGTCAAAGGTCAAGGTAAAGAACGGCGAGGTCACTAAAGCCATACTTGCCCCATAGCACAATTGAACAGGCCACCACTGAGCTGCCCAAGGAACTGAACTTGGTTCGGGATCCGCGTCACACCGGCAGTTTGTCTTTCTTGCGGCAGGCCAAGCGTTGGAAACGGGCGGCCAGCTCGCCTTGGTCGGCTTTGATTTCCAAGGTACGGCAGGGCGCTTTCTCTCCCGCAAAGCGGGACGCCGTTCGCGGCGGACTCGGAGAGTCCGCCCTACCTGTTGCGGCGCGCTGCAAAGGTCACGCCCGACCGATGTGCCCGTGCCTCGGCCTGCTCAAGCCATCAAGCGGCGCAAAATAATTGGCTAACTCGCCGCCAATTCCCGCGCGGTCTTGGCAGGATGCTGCCGGCAATCCAGCACGCGATAGACAACTGCGGCTCCGGCACTGTGCATTTTGTAGTAAATCGCGTAGGGAAAACGGCGGGCCAGAAGCCGATGAAATCCGAAGACCTTCCGGTGAATTCCGCCATAGAGCGCCAGCGAATCAATATCAGCGAAAACGGAATCGAAGAAGTAGTCGCCGAGGCCCTCGCCTTGCTGCTCGTAGAACGTCCGCCCGGCGGCGAGGTCGTTGAGCGCGGAGGTGAGGATCCGCACGCTCATTGAGACTTGCGTCGGAGTGTTTTCTTGGCGGCGTCCCAGTCCATGATGCGCTCCTTGCCCTCAGCGAGCCGTTTTTCGGTTTCCGCCAACGCTTTCTCATGCCAGGCGGGCGACTCGAATTCGCTGTCGGGGCGGCTCAGTTCCTCCCAAAGCGCTTCCATCAGCTTCAGCTTTTCGCTGCGGGGCAGTTGTTGCAGTGTCTCAACGGTCATGCTCAGGAAGCTAACGCCGCGAGGGAGGGATGGCAACGGGCTTTTGATTGCGGAACCACCTCACGCCGGCACTTCGTGTTTCTCGCGGCAGGCCAAGCTTTGGAAGCGGGCGAAGAATTCGCTTTTGTTCTGGAAGGCGAGGTTGAAATGGGGAGCGCACCCGCCTCGGGTGCGGTTTTCCGCGCCCTCGCGGGAAACGCCTCCGGCGCCTTTTTGGAGGCAGCTTGTCTGCGAATGTGGAGCAGGCGAAGTGCTGGACGCGAGGCGCGTCCAGCGACACCCGGGGCGGGCGTGCTCCCCAAGTCACCAATTTGGGTTTATCGTTTTGCGCCAAGATGCCGGCTTGCCAAGGCGGGCGCGGTTTGTTAAATGGCCTCGTGCTACAGCAGCAAACCATCGGCCGTCCCGCCCGTTTTTCCGGCATCGGCTTGCACAGCGGCAGCCGGGTCAACATGGCTTTCCTGCCGGCACCGCCCAACACCGGCATCCGCTTCCGCCGCGTTGACCTTGACGGCAAACCCGAGATCGAGGCTCGCGTCGAAAACGTCGTTGACACCACGCGCTCCACCACGCTCGGCAAGGGCAATGTCAAACTACATACGGTTGAGCACGTGTTGGCGACCCTCGCCGGTTACGGCATTGACAATGCCATCGTGGAATTGGACGCCAACGAGCCGCCGGTGGGCGACGGCAGCGCGCGGGAATACTGCAAGATGGTGGAATCGGCCGGCACAGTGCCGCAGGATGAACCAAGAGAACCTTACGCTGTCACCGCGCCGATCGAACTGGAGACCGGCGACACGGTCATGACCTTGTTCCCCGACGACAGTTTTAAGATTTCATGCACCAGCGCGGACAAGCAGGGACGCTTCACGCAGTTTTACAGCCTGGAAGTGACGCCGAAAAGCTGGGAGCGCGAAATCGCGCACGCCAGGACTTTTTGTTTTTTTGAGGAAATCGAGTTCCTGATCAAAAACGGGCTGATCAAGGGCGGCAGTTTGGAAAACGCGGTCGTGATTCGCGACGACGCGGTACTTACCACAGAAAGCCATGCATGAAGAGCTGATGGAAGTTTTGGATGCCATCAGCCCTGTGCGGCCACCGTGTGAAAGGCCGTTGCGTTCAACCGCCGGATGCGGAAAACCGCACGTCCGGTGGTGTGGGAGGGTGCCGGGGCGCAATCCCCGGCACCCGACCCGATCGCGCCATTGGCAACCCCAGCCGCGTGTGAAATTTCCGGGTTGATCTACAGCGCAAATTTCAAATCGCCAATCGCCCGACACGCGCCTAAATTCCTGTCTCGTGCAACGCATCGGTTTGTTTGGCGGCTCGTTTGACCCGGTTCACCTTGGGCACCTGCTGGTGGCGCAGGCGGCTTGTGAGGAACTGGCACTGAACCGCCTGTTCCTCATTCCAGCAGCGCAATCGCCGTTCAAGCCGGAGCGTCAATTGACGCCCGCGTCCGAGCGGTTGCGGTTGTTGCGACTCGCCCTGGCTGGCCAGACGGCTTGCGAGGTGGATGACCAGGAAGTGCGGCGCGGCGGCGTTTCCTACGCCATCGAGACGGCGCGGGACTACGCGCGGCGTTTCCCCGGCGCGCAGTTGTCTTACCTGATTGGCGCAGATCACGTGCCGAAGCTTACCCAGTGGCGCGAAGCCGGCGAACTGGCCAGGCTGACGGAGTTCGTAGTCATCCCGCGTCCAGGCGAGGCTGCAGCGTTGTTCCCAGCGCTGTTTCGCGGGCGGACCTTGACCGGATTCCCGCTCGGCGTTTCCTCGTCGCAAATCCGCGAGCGCGTGAAGGCCGGCCTGCCGATCGAGCATCTGGTGCCGGCAGCGGTGGCGGAGGCGATTCGCAACAATCGGCTTTATCTTTGAAGTGGCCGGGTTAAGTTTGGCGCAGATGGATTCACGAAAACTGGCTTGGCTTTGCCGGGAACTGGCAGACAACAAAAAGGCGGAAGACATCGTCGTTCTGGACGTTCGCAAGCTTTCCTCGATCACGGACTACTTCGTCATCGCGACGGGCACGAGCGAGCCGCACCTGCGCGCGATCACAGATGAAATTACCGACCGGCTGCGGAGGGAACATGACCTGCGGCCACGGGCGGTGGACGGGACGGTGCGGGCCGCCTGGCTGGTACTGGATTACTTCGACGTCATCGTGCATGTCATGCGCACCGACTTGCGGGAGCGGTATGATTTGGACGGGCTTTGGGGGGACGCTCGGCGGGTGCAGCCCCGGAAGACACGCAGGGTTTCAAGTTAATTAAAGTAGTCGTTCCCGGAACGGTTCGGGCAAAGGTCAGGCAGGCTGCCCGCCTGAGGCTACAGAGGCTTGGGCGGAGTTTCGTTCGAAAGTTTGACCATTTCGTCCACAACCTTCTTGAAATCTTCCAAGCCCGGCGCGGGAATGATGATCGTGTCGCGCCGGCCGCCAACGTCTTCGGTGATGCGCAAGAACCGTCCGCGCAGGTTTTCCTTGAGCGCGAGGATGAAGGTCTTGCGTTCGATCTGGATTTTCTCCGTCTTAAGCGTTTCCTCCGGGACAGGGGTTTTCGGCTGCCCGTAGGGGTGACCGCCGTACGGTGATGACCGTTCATTCGAAATCATACTCATTCCCACTAAGGACGCCTGCGGCGCCGTTCAAGCCATACCAAAAGGTTGACGACATTTCCGGTTTGTCAACCCGGGAATTTCGTTGGGGTCGGGCGCAACCGCGCACACGCATCTTCGTGGGGCAGGCCTCCGGCCTGACAGTGAAGGCATCCTCAGGATGCCTGTCACTGACCAACGACGCGAAACCAGAGGTTTCGCTATCGGCAGACCGGAGGTCTGCCCCACAGCCTTGCCGCATCGTCACAGTGAAAATGGTGCGGGTGTCAAGTTGCGCGCGTTGGAGTCACAAAACGGGCGGTGCTGACCGGATGGGCTACGCGCCAGACATACACCGCCAAACCGGCGAGCATGAGCAGGTTCGCCGCCTCGGCCATCCCATGCCAAAGGCGGAGAGATTTTTCTTTGGCGTCGCGGACTGACGCGGGTTGGTTCACCGCGTACTTGGCCGCGTGCAATTCCTTGATTTTCGGCTGCATCCAAAAGCCGCCTGCCAGACCGAGGGCAAAAAGTCCGACCAACAGCCCCAGTCCAAGACGCCGGAGCGGCCGGCCGAGATAAAGCCACTCCGCCAGCGCGTGGAGCAACGCCACAATGCCGCACGCAAGCTGGAGATGGAAATAGCGCGCGATGATGATTTGCGCGATGGCACCGGAGAAATACGGGTAATTGTTGTCCCCCAGCAGACGCCTCATGTCCTGCGAAAAGATGGCCGGGGCTGCCCCCACGGTGAAGAATACGGCGGCGCCGAACCACACCGTTGCGTTCAGCAGACCCACGAATCGCAAGAACCCAATCACGCCGCCACCGTAAGGAAATCACCGCCGGCTGCCAAGCCCGCATTCCGCCCGGTGTTGACTGAAAGAACATTGCGGGCAGGTCTGATGATCAGCTCCTCGTTGCCTCACCATAGAGGTCAGCTTGACGAGTAGAACAACGTTTTGCTGAAAACCGTTTCTTCATCGAGGAGTTTGAGGGTTTGATAATCAGTCTGCTGTCGGGCTGAAGCCTTTGAGATGTCAATGGTACTGGGCGCAAACTAAAGTTCGCGGCTACAGCGCGTGAAATTTCCGGGTTACGCAGGACTGAAACCCGTCCTCTCCATCGCCGCCTGCGCCTCCTCGTTCCTCATGAACCAGTCCCAGACAAAGCCGGTGCGCGCGTTTTCCGCCATCAGCAAGGTGATGCCTGTGTTGATGGAAACAAAGTCCGATGCGACCCAGCCCGTCGCCGGGTTGAAGGCATCCACGAAGCCGAAGCGATGCCAGACCCTGTCGCCGTAGCGATCACGGATGCGGCGCAGGACGCGCAGACATTCCTGCGGCAGGAACGGGAGCGACCCGCCCGCCGCGCAGGGCACGACCGAGCCGTCAATCGGCCCTCGCCGCGGCGGCCCGCCCCAGACCACGTAGCCCTGTGGCGATTCCGACGCCGTGACGCCCCAGAGTTCCTGGCTGAAGTGTGGGAATTCACCGGACAGGTTCGCGCAAAATTGCCGGTGCGCCTTCGTCGCCAGCACCGAATTCTCGAAATAATCCGCGCAGCGGTCATGTCGGCGGCGGAAGTCAAACCACGCATGTGAGTATTGATGAGTGAACAGCGGCGCGTCCGTGTCAACGTAGCGGAGACCCGCATACTCGACCACCGGACGCCGCCAAGCTTCCCACATTTCAGCCGGGATCGGATGCTGCTGGGCGCCAATCGCCAGCAGATAAAGCATCATGTGCTCGCAATAGGCGTCCCAGCGCGCCGGCAGAAAACCGCTTTCCGGCGTCCAGCCGTGACTCAGGAAGGGGCCGCCTTGGAACATCCATTGCCAGTCCACGCGGTCGTAGATTTCGCCAGCCAACTGGCGGATTTCGTTGTCGCGGAAGTATTGCCGGCAGGTCAGCACGCCGCACAGCAAGATCGCGGTGTCAATGGAAGAGACTTCGCACTGGGAAACCCGCTCGCCCGTTCGCCAATCTACAAAATGGAAGAAGAACCCGCGCTCCTGCGGCAGGCGGTGCCGGATGAACCGCAGGGTCGCGCGCGCCCGCTCCAAAGCCGCGCCCGGTTTGAGCCAGCCGCGTCGGTCGGCGATGCAAAGCGCAGTCAGACCGAAACCGGTCGCAGCAATGCTGGAGATGTTGTTCGGGTCGTCTTCCGCCAAACGACCATGGTTTTTGACCAATCCGGTTTCGGGGTGCGCACATTCCCAGAACAAGCGGAAACTCGCGCGCTCCAATTCCTCCAAAAAGGCCTCGTCGTCAGCCGAAAAAGCGCCGAACTCACGCGCGCTAAAATCCCCCAGCCCCAGTGAGACGGCGCCGCCAGCCAGTGCAGCAGCGCCAAGAGCGAGCTTCGAGAGCATCTCGCGCCGCGTGAGCATCACACCACTCTAAGGTAGCACAATCAATGCCTCACGCTACAGGGACCGAACAATTTGCCAAGAGAGCTTTGCCATCCCAAATGGAGGGTCATCGCCAATGCAAAGAAACTGTCCGGCCAATCTCCATGGCTTGGCGGTGGGCGTTGCGACAGCCTGTCGGAAATCTTGGCTTGCGCATGAGGAAGCGTTGGCGAATGTTCTCCCTGTTCGTTCGGCCCAATTCAGATTCACCGGTATGTTTGTCTTGGTCGTTCTTGCTGTAGCGGTAGCCTGCTATTGGGTGGGCAGCCGGTTTTACGGCGCTTTTCTGGAGCGGCAACTGGGGGTGTCCCCAGATCGCCCGACGCCCGCAGTGCAAGTCAACGACGGGCGCGATTACGTCCCGGCCAAACCGTTCGTGCTGTTTGCCCACCATTTCGCAGCCATAGCGGGGGCCGGCCCCATCGTGGGGCCAACCTTGGCCTTTGCCTACGGTGTGGTGCCTGGGTTGGTGTGGGTGATTCTGGGCGCCATTTTCCTCGGCGGCATGCATGACATGTGCGCCCTCGTGGTGTCCGTGCGGGAAAGGGGGCGTTCGATTGCCGAAATCGCCCGCCAGGTTTTGGGGAAAGCCGGCTTTGGATTGATGATTGGCTTTCTGCTGGTGAGCCTGCTGATGATCACCGCCACGTTTCTCAACCTTAGCGTAGTGGCGTTGACCAGCACCTATCCGGCGGCGAAAGTGGGCTTGCATCCCGTCCCGGCGGAAACGCTCAAGGCCGCCGCCGACCAGCAACCGGGCAAGGCATTTGTGCCGTTCCGGGCGCATCCCTGGATGCCCACGGTCATCGCCGTGCGGGAAACCGCCGCCGATCTCAAAGGCGTGCCCGAAGGAGAAACACTGGCCCCGACAGCCACAGGGCAGTACACGCTGCTGGCGCGCATCGGCGGGATTGCCTCGACCAGCGTGCTATTCATCACGGCGTGTGCGCCGTTTCTGGGCTGGCTGATTTACCGGAAGAACTTCGCCGCCCGCTACGCCTATCCGCTGGCTACCGTGTTGTGCGGGTTGTCCGTCCTGCTGGGCTTGAAACATCCCGTGGTGGTGTCCATCGAGACTTGGCGCGGGTTCATGACGTTTTACGTCGTGTTGGCTTCCACCATCCCGGTTTGGATGCTCCTGATGCCCCGGGACTTTGTGAACGTGCAGATTCTCTACGCGGGTATCTTCGGCATTTTCGTCGGCCTGCTGGTGACGGCATTCACGGGCCTGGGTGGCAGCACTCCACCGACAGTCGGGAGCGACATGCCGTTGTTGAACTACGCCGAAGGCCTGCAAAACGTGGGCTATCTCTGGCCGATGATGTTGATCACCATCTCGTGCGGCGCCATCTCTGGATTTCATTGTCTGGTCTCGACGGGGACCAGCGCCAAGCAATTGTCCAGTGAAACCCACGCCCGGCGAATCGGCTACAACGCCATGCTCTTGGAGTCGCTGCTGGCCGTGACGGTGATCCTCACGCTCTACGTCGGGCTGGCGCACAAGGACTACCTGCAAATCACATACGGGGACAAAAACCCCGTTCTCGCCGTGGCGCTGGCCACAGGCAACCTGCTGCACCAGGCGTTTGGACTGCCGATCTGGGGCGGGACTGTGTTTGGCATTCTGCTGTTGGAAGGCTTCGTGGTGACGACGCTCGATGTGGCCGTGCGCCTGAATCGCTACCTTCTGGAAGAACTCTGGAAAATGACCTTCAAGTCACCGCGTCGCTGGCTGCTGAATCCGTGGTTCAACACGGCTTGGGCGGCTTTCGGCATGTACGCGCTGTCCCGCTGGAACGTGCTGCCAGTGTTGTGGCGCGTATTCGGTTCGGCCAATCAGATGATGGCCGCCATGGCGCTGCTGGTCATCGCGGTCTGGATGCGGGCGCATGGACGGCGGTTTTTCTTCGCGCTGATTCCGTCCATTTTCATGTTCATCACCACGCTCACGTCCACCGCCCTCACGCTGCGGCAGAATTTCCTCCAGCGAAACTGGCCGCTTTCCCTCGCCTGCCTGATTTTGTTGGGCCTGGCCACGGGCACCATTCTGCTGGCAGTGCGCGTTCTGCGCCGTCCACCAGCAGCGGCTTTTCAATTGTCTGCAAACCAACACTCGCCCGCAGCAGGCAACCGGGATCGGTGATGTCGTCCACAATTTTCGAGCCGGGAGGCCGATGCGTGTCGTGGTGGCCGGTATTGCCAGAGCGGCCAAAGTCGAGGACGACATAAAACCCGAACCGATGCCTGAACGGGTGCGGTAGATGATTGCGGCCAAGCTCAGGGATATAAACAGGGAGAAAGTGGACTGATTTGGGAGCGTTGCCTGCCCCCCAGCCTGGTGAGACCCGCATCAACGTGATTGGCGTTCACGCCGTCGCCAAAGTCTGAGTTTTCGGTTCTTAATCTCATGGTCAAGATTATCCATGAGAACGGCAGTGCCGCCACAAAGACAGATTCCACCGACGTTGTACTGGACAAAGTGCAGGTTGCCGGGCGGTTGAATATCTCCCTGCGCACCCTGGAAACCTGGATGGCGGAGGGCGACATTCCCTTTTGGCGCCGGAAGAAACTTGTCCGCTTCTACTGGCCGGATGTGGAGGCGTACTTGCGCCGCCGATTTGGCGTCGGTTATCCACCGGGGGTTACGATTCGATAATGTCCGTTCGTCACTCCCCGCGCGTCAAGCGGCTTGGGCAAGAGGAGCGGGCGGCGGAAGTCGGAACACCGGTTGGCAAGTCGGATCGGGGAAAAGTGAGAACCAGCGAACGCCCTGAACTTCCGCCACTACTCGGCGATAATGTTTGAAGACCATTTGTTTTGAGCTTCCCATTTCGCAGGCGACGTGGTCTGGGCTTTTCAGGACGGCGAGGCGATGGCTGCCGAAACTGTGGCGCAGGCCGTTATGTACCGACTCCAGCGCGGCGCTTTGCAGCAGCTTGCCCAACTGGTTGTTAACATTTGCAAACTGCACGACCAACCCGCTGGTGCGGCGGTGTGGTTCGAGCCAAGCCGCCAGATTGGGGAGAATGGGCACGAGGCGCTTCTCACCGGGTTTGGAAAGCGCCCCCATCACCACAATATGGTCTGCCTTTACCTGTTCCCACTGCCAGCGGCCGATCTCGGCCTGACGAAGACCGGCGAAGGCGCCAAGGGCAAGGTAGGGAATCATTTCCCGCCGAGCGTGGGCAAACATCGTCTGGAGTTGCTCCGGCGTGTAAATGCCGACTTCCTGATCGCATTCCTTGGCCCAGGGAAGCCCCTCCAGCGGATTGAAATCCCTGGCGACATGACCACGGAGCCGCGCGTGTGCAAACAAATTGGAAATGGAGATGCGAAAATTATTGATCGTCCGGGGTTGCAGTTTGAGCGACGACAAAAAGTCCTGCACCGCGTCGGGGCGTACCAGGTGGATGTCACAATGGAACGAACTGGCAAATCGCTCCAGCCGTGAGCGCAGATCATCCAGGTGTCGTTTGCTGGCGTGGTTCGCCTTGCGAGTGCGGACCAGATCATCGACCAGCGCACGAACGCTGACCGGCTTGATCTCTCCGCCACGCACGGCGGCGAAATGGCGAGCGGCCTCCACGACCGAACCTCTACCTTTGAGGATCGTCATCGCCTGGGCAAATTCGGCGGCGGCCACACCCAGCGGCATCCCGTGCGGATGGAGAGCTTCGACCGCTTGCAGATAAAGCAGACGCTCGTTGCCGGTGCGCACGAGCGTCTTGCTGTCGCCACGAGCCAAACGTTCGGCCACATCTTCAGCACCTTTGCGGGCTTCCTTCAGCGTGGCGAAGGAAGGCCGCCGGCGTTTTCCGTCCTCGTGGTAATCGAGGACGAACACGAAATAGTCGGGATATTTTTTGGACGGGCAGACACGGCGAATGCGGACGGTGGCGCTGCCACGTTTCACTTCAATCGGGAATTCGGTCTGCTTCATCGGCACACCTCCAAGAACGGGATTTCCCGTTTTTTTTCGGGGGGGCGCGTCAAGAAACTGTCAAGGAACCCGGTGTCCCCCAAGGGGTGGAGACGGAAGCGCCTAATTATGAACCGTGGGAGATGGCGGGAGTGGCGGGGCTCGAACCCGTAACCTCTGCCGTGACAGGGCAGCGCTCTAACCAATTGAGCTACACCCCCGCAAGGGGTGGCCGGCATTTAAGAGGCCGCACCGCGGGCGTCAAGCCGAAGTACAGCAAATGTCCGGGTGGCAGACGCCAAGGAGGTGGGGGTGGGGAACCCCGCTGAAGAAACGTACTGCCACCCGAACACTCCAATTTTATGACCCGCGCCGTTTTTGTCAACACCTGTCTGCACATCGAATCTGCCCTCCCAACACTCGTCCCCAACTCCGCCCGCGGTGTCATTTGGTGTGAGTCAATTATTTGCTTGGCGTTTCTGCGAACGTGCTGGACGGGAGAACTTGAGTTTGATACGGTGCAAACTAAATCGCAAATGAGCCAATCGTGCAGTGACGCTAGGAGCGGCCTGGATCCGTTTTGCCAGCGTTCGATGGGCAGAACGGTGAAGGACATGCTGGGCGCTGTGCGGGAGTCGGGCCTGAAATCGGGACTGATCCGGCTGTGGCTTTTGCAGCGAAGGAAGGGCCCCAGGCAACGAATCCTACGCCGGTCTGGGGCGAGCACGGACCCGGAGGCCCGCAAGGTGCTGGCGTTCCTGGCGGCACACCCGGCGCAGGAATTGCCGTTCGGGGTGGCGCTTCCCTACGAGTGGGTGAAGAGTATGATAGAAATTCGCAAGTCTGCTTTCATAAATGAAACGTATGGTAGCAGGAGAGGCTGGAAAAATCAGTCGCGCACGATGGCGTGCAGGGCCTGCGGCCACAATATAGTCATAGGCCACATCTGCCATCACACACCACGAACTACAAAGAGGACTGCAAGATCAGCTTTAAGACAACGATATGTAAGCATCGAAGCATCGCATGAGACTTCCGCAAAACTAAGGTTTCAGCAGCAACGTCATGCGGATTCCCTTGAAAAGTAGCTGGTTGCGTTTAGTTGGACCGGGGTCGCGCAAAGATCTCCCACCTAATCAGCCCCTTTAACACAGCATGACGCTTCGCAAATTCATGCACAGAAGAAAGGACATTTTCGAACCACTAATGCGAACGCTGAGGGCAAAGCTCTCAGAAGAGCGATGGGCGACGTTGAGGCGGTCTAGGCGGTGTCAGGAACTAGTGGCCATGTTCTATCGTGGCAATCTGCGCCGGTGTGCGCGGATCTACGGTTCAGACAAATGGGGTTTCCACTGGTATTGTCAGCACTACGAACGGCACTTTGCTCACCTGCGTCGGAAAAACATCATCCTGCTTGAAGTTGGCATCGGCGGGTATGAGGATCCTAAATCCGGCGGAAGTTCGTTGCGGATGTGGCGAAGGTATTTCCCCCACGGCCAGATTTATGGAATTGATATAGCGGATAAAAGCGCTCACAATGAGCGACGTATTCACACATTCCAAGGCGATCAATGCGACGAAGAATTCCTTCGCCAGGTCGTCGCCCGGATCGGCAAACCGCACATTGTAATCGATGATGGTAGCCACATAAATAGCCATGTTATCAAGACTTTCCAAATCCTGTTCCCGGTGCTCGCTGATGATGGAATATACGTTATCGAGGACACACAGACGTCCTACTGGCCTGAGTTCGGAGGCAGCAGCGAGAACCTCATCACTGCCCCCACAAGCATGTGTATGCTGAAGGGACTGATAGACGGCTTGAACCATGCGGAATACGTACGTCCCGGTTTTGTGCCTTCCTACTTTGACAAACGGATCGTGTCCATGCATTTCTACCACAATATCGTTTTTGTCCACAAGGGGTTGAACGACGAGGGAGGCAGGTCGATTAAGAGCAACACAGCATAAGAGGCTGCTGCTCTTTAATCTCGTGCAGATTGATCCAGAAGTGCGAATGAATGGACAGATGGAGGTGTTTGGCGCGGCCAAGGAGAAGTGTGACATTGCACTTGCTCGTCGGCGGGGGGCCGCACGAGATTACACAGGATGTCCTGCTCTTCCATCCAGCCGAAATTATTTGTGACGACCGTCTGGCCTTGCGGGCTTCCTGCTCTTTTTGAGACAGGCGGTGAAATCCCGCTTTTAAGGTCGTCCGTAAAACAAAACAGTTCCCAAAGAAGCGCGGATACAAGGGCTTTGACCCCCGTCTTGCTTTACAGAGCCGTTTTCAATAATGTATTACCATCATGAACATCACGGCAGTTGTTGTAACATGGAACGGGCTCGAAGATTTTCAACGATGCATTTCCTCTCTTCAAAAGCAAACGCGCCGCATTGACCGGATTGTGGTTGTAAACAATGGGAGCAGTGACGGCACCAAGGAATGGCTGGACTCACAAACGGGACTGGAAACCATTCATCAATTAGACAACCTCGGGAATGGGGGCGGGCTAAAGGTGGGATATGAACGGGCACTGGAATTGGGAGCCGACCTGGTTTATTCCATCGACGACGATGCCGTAGCCAAGGAAGACGCTTTGGAGAAGGTTTTGTCCGCCTGGGAGCGGCTTTCGCGCACCGGGGATTGGGTGCTGACCGGTCTTTGTGTCGACCCTCACAGCGGCCAAACCGGGCCGGTTGCCGTCGCGTTGCCGGGCCTGCCCACCTTTCCCCAAAAAGTGATTATCAACGTAAAGGATGCACCGCCGGAATTGATTCAGGACGGCGTTTTCCTGAACTGGGGGCAACCCTTCATGGGTGTGCTTATTTCGGCAAAAGTAATTCGGGAAATTGGCTGCCCACGGCCTGAGTATTTCATTCGGGGAGAAGATTATGAGTACTTGCTGCGCTGCCTGCGTCATTGTCGGGTAGGTGTCGTGCTCGATAGCATTGTATATCACCCCATGGTGGTCGAACCACCCAGCATGAATCAACGGCTTGGTCCCAAGGACTACTATACCATTCGCAACCACAACATAATTAGCAGAGAATATTTTCCGCGTTTGCTGAACAGCCCATTGTTCCGGATAGCCAAATATGGACGCGACCTGCTGAGCGATCTGGTCCACGGCCGGGGCTTCGATCGTCTCAGGTTTTATGCGTACTATGACGCTATCCGGCCCAGTTGCAATTACCGCCGCGACAGAACAACGATTGGACCGGAGCAACCGACGATCGGTCAGCAGCATCTCCCTTCACCCCGATGATCCGGTTTCCCGACCGGCGGATGGTAATCTAAAACACAAGCAGCGATCTGCTCGACGCCTCCACTCGATCAACATCGGATCGGGGATTTCGCCGGTATCTCGCCGAAGATGACCCGCGTTCAAATCGAGGAACACGAACGAGACGCCCGGACCAGGGGGATCGCTTGGATGAACAATTGAAATCCCGTCCCGAACTCACCCGCCGGAATCAAAGCCGAAATCCTCCACCTTACCCGTGAATTTTCCCGCCAGGCCCACACCGCCAATTGTTCTGGCTGCGAAAAATCGGAACCGACCGGCGCTCCGTCGCCGACTTTCATGTCTGGCCGGACGACCGTACCCTACGCCGGGTGGGTTTTCCCACCACCGTCGCTCCGATCCTGCAGAACGGTTTTGTGGAGAGCAGTCACAGTCGTTTCCGGGACGAATGTTTGAACTGGGAGCAACTGTGGACCCTGACGGAAGCGCGGGTGGTGATTGAAGACTATCGGCGCGAATACAACCAACGCAGGCCGCACAGCAAACTGGGCTATCAAAGCCCGGCGTGGTTCGCGGCGCAACTCGGTCCATCCCCGGCTCCTGTGGGGCTGCGCCCCCCCTCCGCCGGGGATGGGCAAAACCAGACAATAAACCAACATGAACCCAGTCCTCAGACTAACTCTCTGGGTGGGTCGAAAAGATGAGTCCAGTCACGGTGTTTAATGGTGATTATAAAACTCCCGAAGATGTTCCATATTGCGCAAAGCAAGCGCCACTTTGCCAGCGTGTTTTGGGACTTGATTCCGTTCTTCTTGACTAAAACACCCAACCCAAACTCAGCTTTGAAACAGAACAGCATATATTCGTCGCCTCGGTCCCTTACGAAGTCTTCAATAGCCGTCAAAACTCCATTTCGCTCGCCCCCTTCTGTTTCCGCATCGTAGTGATCGCTGTTTTCGTTTCCCTTCTTAGCATAAGCATGACGAAACGCATCCGGTATTGTGTCTGGTTGATAGTACGCATCCCTCCTCCCGTACGGCCAGTCCACATCATGAAGAAAGATCGTGCCGCCATTCCTTAATAGGTGCCTTTCCTCAATCTCCCTTAACTCGTTGAACACGGTATACCAGTTATGGTCACCATCAATTAGAATACAGTCGAAGGTTTCAGACAACTTTGGAATAATTACTAGACTCAGGCCCTTGTAAATAGTTACCCGCTTGTCATTCCTGTATTTCGCGCACAAGTCAGCATCAAGACATGGATCGATTACCGTAAGCTGTATTCCATTCATCTCTAAAATCCTATCAGTAGCTCCACCGAGGCTTGCGCCGATTTCGCAGAGCGATTTATATCCGAAATCTTCGCAATACCGATTAACGACCTTCTTTATCCAATATTTCATTTTCGAAACTCGTTCTAGCAACATTATGTGTCAGAAGTCAATAATGAAGCAGTCAATGTAGGCGCGGGTGGATTCGTGGCGGTCTTCAAAGGCGCGTTTCTCCTTGGTCCCGCCCCAGAAGACTTCGTAGTTGCGGTTGGAGTTGAAGGGCGGGTCAATGTAAATCAGGTCAACGCAGGCGTCGGGCAGCTTGGCGAGTTGTTCCAGATTGTCGCCGCAACAAACTACGCGGGTGTCGAGCAGGGATCCGCCAGGGCGGCCCGTGGGACCTGCTGTGTCATCACGCCGCCGCCGTGACGAATTACAAGAGCCCCGACTTCGGTGCCCAGCGCGCGCTCCAAAACAACACGCTGAATCTCCGCGCCGTCCTAGCCGCGCTCAAAGAGGGCGGGCTGAAAAGTGTGGTGCTCACCAGCAGTTGTTTCGAGAATGAGGAAGGCGCCGGCGACGAACCTCTCCGCGCGTTCTCGCCTTACGGTTTGTCGAAGGGATTGACCTGTCAGGTCTTCCGCTATTACTGCGCCGAGGCAAAACTGCCGCTCGGCAAATTTCTCATTCCCAACCCGTTCGGCCCCTTTGAAGAGCCGCCGTTCACTTGCTATCTGATGCAGTCCTGGCGCGATGGGAAAACGCCAAGTGTCCGGACACCCGACTATGTGCGCGACAACATCCATGCAGATTTGCGGTTCATCCGACAAGTTTGATCCTGGCGTGGTGGAGGGAGAGCAGCTTGAGGATGAAGAAGGCCTCATCCCGATAGCCGTAGGCTTGGCGGGTGAGGGTCTTGATCTTGTGGTTGACGCCCTCCAT